>Ga0307430_1001692_pt1 | contig 15758 bp, 11 predicted proteins | sample SalMarWE160130MG_FD_202159 | JGI IMG/M metagenome (GOLD analysis project Ga0307430, IMG submission 202159) | Salt marsh sediment microbial communities from the Plum Island Ecosystem LTER, Massachusetts, United States - WE1603-130 | ecosystem: Environmental > Aquatic > Marine > Intertidal zone >... | reverse complement strand
CCCAGGCCACCTCCTCGCCGTCGGCGCTGGTCGTGCCGCCGACGAAGAACCGCCGCAGTGGAAAAATGCCCCGCGGCGTCTGCATCCACTTGTCGTCGACCGCGCGGCTCACGGTCGTCACGTGGACGCCCACCTTGTCGGCGATCTGCTGCATCTTCAGCGGCTCGATCGCCTCCGGTCCCTTGTCAAGGAATGCATTCTGGTGATCGACGATCGCCTGCGCGACCCGGGTGAGCGTGCCGCGCCGCTGGTTGATCGAGTCGATCAACCATTGCGCCGAATTCAACTTGCGCTTGATGTATTCGCGGGTCTCGACCGGCGTGCTCGGGTCCTGCAGCAGCCGCCGGTACTGGGGGCTGATAAACAACGTCGGAATCTGCGAGTCCTCGAGCCGAACCCGATAACCGCCCCCCTCGACCGGATCGATAAACACGTCGGGCGTTACGTTCGGGACGTAGCTTTCGTGAAAGTTGGCGCCCGGTTTTGGGTTGAGCTTGCGCAGCTCGGCCAGCGCCTCGTCGAGTGTCTCGATCGAATAGCCCGTCTTCCGCGCGATCAAAGGCAGCCGATTGTGTTCGAGATCCTCGAGGTGGCTCGAAACCAGCGTGCGAAGCTCCTCATAATAGGGCATCCCCGGCGTGAGCTGCAAGAGCAGGCACTCGCGCAGATCGCGCGCGCCCACGCCGTTCGGGTCGAGCCGCTGCACCAGCGCCAACGCTCGCCGGGCCAGCTCCACGTCTTCCGCGGTGGCGTCGGGTCCGAGCAAATCCTCCAGCCGGCTCGGCAGATAGCCGTTGCTGTCCAGATTGTAGATAATCCGCTCGGCCATGGCCCGCAAGGCCGGCTCCAGATCGAACCAACCGAGCTGGTCGTGCAGATAATCCTCCAGCGACTGCGGCCGCGCCGTCATGTTGGCCATCGCGTCGAGCTTCCGCTGGCTGGCCTCTTCGAGGTCCTGGCGCGAGCGCCGGGTCCGCTCCTCGAACTGGTCGGGCCATTGCTCCTCGTCGAGATTCAACAGCCGCTCGAAGTCCTTCTCGTTGTCGCTCGCCTCGTCGATGACCAGTTCGCGCTCCTCGACCGTGGGCACGTCCGCCGACTCCGCCTCGTACTCTTCGGCCGGCAAATCGGGATCATCCTGGCAAATCTCCAGGACGGGATTCTCCTCCATCTCCTGCTCGATCCGCTCCAAGAGCGCCAGAATCGGCAGTTGCAGAATCTCCATCGACTGGATCATCCGCGGCGCGAGAATTTGCTTCTGCACCTGCCGAAGTTCTTGTCCAAACGAAAGTCGCATGAGCCGATGTCCGGTCTACTTGCTCAAAATGATCTTCGGAACCGCGGATAAACGCAGATGGACGCAGATACAGATGAAAGGATTGGCAAGCCGTATTATGTCAAACTTCAGATTGCCCTGGCGTAGTGGATCTTTCTTGGATGCGGCTCTACCTCGGCTCAAATTTACATCCATCTGCGTTCATCTGCGGTTTCTATTCAAAATGTCTGCCTGCCCGAGAGCGCGTCCGAAAGCATCTCCCGGTTCGCATACTCCAACACGCTGCCCGAGGTGATCCCCCGCGCCAGCCGCGTGATCTTCACCGGCAGTTCGGCCAGGGCGTTGGAAATATACAACGCCGTGCCGTCGCCCTCGGTCGTCGGATTGGTGGCCATAATGACCTCTTTGACCTCACCTTGTCCGACGCGACGCACCAGCGCGTCGATCGTCAAGTCGCGCGGCCCCACGCCTTCCAGCGGCGCAATCCTTCCCAGCAGCACGTGGTAGCATCCCCGGTAGATGCCCGTCTGTTCCAACGACATCAGGTCGCGCGGCTGCTCGACCACGCAGATCGTGCTCCGATCGCGCTGGGGGTCCGAGCAGATCGCACACAAATCCCCCTCAGCCAAATTGTAGCACGCCGTGCAATAGCGAACGTTCTCCTTAACGTCGCGAATTGCGTCGGCCAGCGCCAGCGCCTCGCCCTTCGACTGGTGCAACAAGTGATAGGCCAACCGCTCGGCCGACTTCCGTCCGATCCCCGGCAGCTTGCCCAACTCGTTGATCAGATTGTTAAGCGACTGAGTGACTTCCGACACGTTACAGCGACCTCGATGGTGTTGTTGCGATTGCCTGTTGGCCAGGTAGAGCCTGACGGCCCGTACTGCCGTTTAGGTGGCACGCCCTTCGTTCCTCAGGGCGTGCCACCCAAGCCGCTCCCTCACGGTCGCGGTTCGGTTCTTGGGGCTAGCCTACCGAGGGACCTCCCTCTTCCTCATCGTCCGCCGGCCCACTTCCGAGGAATTTCTCCATGGCTTCCTCCAGGCCCGGCAGGTTCATCCCCCCGGTGAGCGACTGCATGTTCTCGGCGTGCATCTGCTTGGTCTTGGCGATGGCCTGGTTGGCGGCCGTCACGACCAGGTCCTCGATCAGCTCGCGGTCGCCCTGGGCGACGAGCGTCTCCTCGATCCGGCACCGCAACACCTCGGCCAGTCCGTTGACCTCGACCTCGACCATGCCGCCGCCGGCCGAGCCGGTTGCCCGCTGGTGCTTCAACTGCTCGTTGAGTTCCTTGAGCCGCCCGCCCATCTTCAACAGCGACCCGAAGTTGGCTAATCCCTTAAACACGATATGGTTCCTCAACTTCCGTAGGGTGGGGCGAAGGAAGCGGCCTGGACGCGGCAGGGCAACCAACGGTTATGACCGCTTCCTTCGCCCCGCCACACCGCCTACCGCCTACCTTTATCCTTCGTCGGTTCAGTCACCTGCGTCGCCTCGGCGCCGAAAAGCTCAGCGGCCCGGTGGACCAAAGGGTGTTCGCCGATTTCAGCGACCCGTTGCCGCGAAACCGGTATTTGCGAGGGGGAACCCGGTTTTTTTGCCTCCGCGACCGACTTCTCGGCGACATGAAACTCGATCTCGATGTTCCCACCCGTCAGTTCGGCCAACGCCCCGCGGAGCCGATTGGCATTCTCGGGCCGCTCGCAGACCGACTTTGCCAAAGTATACTCCGGCTTGAAGACCACGACCAGTCGATTTGGCGCGGAACTTGCTACGCGCTCGACCTGCCGCGCGCTGTCGGCCACCAGGCCCGAGCACCGCCCCACCGCCTCACCCCAGATTTCCGCTGCGTTGGCGGCCGTCAGCGGCCGCGCGGCCACGGCCGGTGGACTCTGGGCCCGATGGCCCCCGCCGCCGCCTGATCCACCAGAGGGCCGCCTGGACCCGGTCGGGCCATGCCCCCCCGAACGTCCCGGGACACTTCCCTTGGGCTGGCCCACGGGCCGCGCCGCCGGGGCCTCGGGGCCCCCGCCGTCGCGCAACTGGGCTACCAGCGACGCCAGGTCATCCAACTCGTCCAACCGTGCGATCCGCACCAGGGCCAACTCCGCAAGAATCCGCCCTTGCGTGCTCTGTCGAAGCCGCGAGAGCGTCTGATCGAGGATCTGCATCGCCGCCAGAATCGTCTGCACCCCAAGCTGCTCGCCGATTTCGCCTGCCTGCGCGGCGCTGGCCGGCGAGACGTAGACAAACGTCTCCGGACCGCAACCGACGGCCGCCGCCAGGCAGTCGCGGAAGTACCCAAGCAGTTGCTCCAAAAGCAACCCCGGCTCAACCCCCTGGCCCAGCGCCGCCTCGAAACCGGCAAGCGCCCCCGCCGCGTCGTGGGCCGCCAGGCACGCGGCCAGTTCGTCCAACCGCGCGTCGGCCGCCGTGCCCAACATGCCGTGTACTTCGGCCAGCGTGATCCGCTCGGGCGCGAACGCCAGAAGCTGCTCGAGCAACGACTGTCCGTCGCGCATCGACCCCGTCGCGCGCCGCGCCAGCATGTCCAGGGCTTCAGGCTCGGCCTCGACGTGTTCGGCCTCGACGATCTGTGCAAGCCGCCGTGCGATCGAACTGGCCTGGATGCCCGCGAAATCGAACCGCTGGCACCGCGACAGAATCGTGATCGGAATCTTGTTCGGGTCGGTCGTGCAAAAGATGAACTTCACGTGCCCCGGCGGTTCTTCGAGCGTCTTCAACAGGGCGTTGAACGCCTCGCGCGTGAGCATGTGGACTTCGTCGATGATGTAGATCTTCATCCGCGCGCGGCTCGGCCGAACATTCACGTTCTGGCGAAGCTGGCGGATTTCGTCGATTCCCCGGTTGCTGGCCCCGTCGATCTCCAACACGTCGACGTCGTCGCCCGAGGCGATGCTCTGGCAAATCTCGCACTGGTTGCAGGGCACCGGCGCCGGCCCCTGGGCGCAATTGAGCGCCTTGGCAAAGATCCGCGCCGCCGAAGTCTTGCCTACCCCGCGTGCCCCCGTGAACAGATAGGCGTGCCCCACGCGGTTGGTCGTGATGGCGCCCGAGAGCGCCTGGGCGATGTGCTCCTGCCCGATCAGCTCGTCAAAGACCTGGGGCCGGTAGCGTCGGGCGACGACAAGATAGTCGCGCGGCGGGCTGGGCGACTCGGGAGCTCGGGGATCGTCGTCGGGCATGGCTGGCTAGGTAAAGGCATAAAAGGGGACTGGCTCCGTCGCCTCCCTGGATCGCCGAACTTCCAAGTAAGTGTCGTGGCGACGGTGCCGGTCCCCTTTTTCAGGCGTTGGGTCGAAAAAGGGGGACAGGCACCGTGGCGGTTATCTCTCTGTGCAGCGCCGCGTCCAGTGGCGCCACGGAGCCAGTCCCCCTTTTTCTCTTGCGCCGGCGTCTGACGAGAGGCCCTGCACACATGAAGCTGACTGCTTATGGCTGCTGTCTTTCGACCCTGACCAGGTTCACAGGTCCCCATTGTGAGGGCCCCTCGTCCGACGCCGCGCCGGCCACGCGACAACAATCGCCATTATGGACTTCAACGCTCCAATGGTCAAAGGGGGCCGCCACCCTCTTTCTCGGGGCTTAGCGACCAGCAGTCGCTGACGGAGCTATGCGTGTGTGCCACTGCTTGCCCGGAAAGGACTTGAAGTCTCGCATTACGTCACACTGCTTGCGGCTTGGCGTTCACCGGGCGCTATCCGGCAAGCAGTGCCCGTGCGCAAGTTGGGAGTCAGTCGGGGCTTCCGCAAGCAGTGACACACCCCCATTCCCCGGCCATCACTCACCGGGGGGCTCCCGGCGTGTCGCGCAGCGTCGCGTCGTTCAGAAAGGGCTCCGCATCCGCGAAGCCTCCCACGTCTTGCCCCCGGCCCGATTCCAGCGACGCAACCATCAGGTTGCCGGCCACGGCCCGGCTCAGCGTCACTTCGTGCCCGCCCACGTCCAGCACGACAACGCCCGCTTCCACGCGGTTCGCGGTCACCGAGCCCACGGTCCCCAACGCCAGCCTGCTCTGGCTCAGGTAGCGAAGAAACTCCGACGACTGATCGGTCACTCGGGCCAGACGAAACCGCGTCCCCACGGCGCAGTCGACCAACGGCTTGGTGTCGTTCGCGGCCATCGTGCCGTCGGCCGACGGGATGGGGTCGCCGTGGGGATCGTGTTTCGGATGGCCCAGGTAATCGTCGATTCGCTCGATCAGAAAATCGCTGACGTGGTGTTCCATTCGCTCCGCGTCTTCGTGTACCTTGTCCCACGCCAGCCCAAGCGATTGGCAAAGGAAACACTCCAACAGCCGGTGGCGGCGATAGACCCGCAATGCCAGTTGCTCGCCGGGCGGGCTCAGCCGAACGCCCTCGTACGGCGCATAATTGGCCAACTCGGCGTCGTGGAGCGTCTTGAGCATGCTGGTGACCGTGCCGGGCGAAACGCCCATGGCCTCGGCCAGTTGTCCGGTGGTGACCGGCCGGTCGCCCAAAGCCTGCGACAGTCGATAGACCGTCTTCACGTAACTTTCAACGGTTGCACTAGCCACCTTACGTCTCCTGCAAAAAAACTGGGGGCCGAGCCCCCGTGCCTTTCCCTCATGGTCCCTAGGAACGAGGCATTGAATTCTAGAAACGGGCGTTGGCCCCGGCAAACAATCGCATTGGACGCATCGAACCAGCCGCCAGCGGCCCCCGAAGACTACCGCTTGTTTGTGTCAGCTATAATTGGCAAATATAGCCGTTCCCGGTTCCGGTTTTCCCGCCGGGAGTGCTTGCCCTCGCCCCGGCCGACCCCTAGATTCTTGGTACCCCCGTACCGGACACTCCGGCAGGACCAATCTACCGACGACACCCCCCGAAGATTCCGTCCCTAATCCCCAATCCCTCAAAAATGCCCACCAACGTCGCCGCCCGATTGGCCGAAATGGCCCGCATCCAGCCCGACGCCGTCGCCGTGGCCGAACCGTTCGGCTGCGACGCCCAGGGCCGGCCGCGCTGTCGCCAGGTGACGTTCGCCCAGCTCGACGAGGACAGTGACCGGATCGCCGCCGCGCTGCGACACGAGCTGGGCATCCCATGCGGCACCCGGCTGGCCTTGCTCGTCCGCCCGGGCATCGACTTCGTTTCGCTGATCTTCGCACTGCTCAAAGCCGGCATGGTCACCATCCTGATCGACCCCGGCATGGGCCGCCGCAACCTCATACGATGTCTCACCGAGGCCGAGCCCGAGGGATTCGTGGCCTTGCCCGTCGTCCACGCCGTCCGCGTGCTGCTCCGGCACCGTTTTCCCCGGGCCCGCTACAACGTCACTGTCGGCCGGCGATGGTTCTGGGGCGGCCCCACGTTGGACCAGTTGCGCCGCGCGCCCAGCCGAGGCCCCCAACTCGCCCCGACCGAGCCCGACGACCCGGCGGCCATTATTTTCACCACCGGCAGCACCGGCCCGGCCAAGGGTGTGCTCTACACCCACCAGACGTTCGACAGCCAGGTCAGCCAGTTGCGCGATTTCTACGGCATCGAGCCCGGCGGCATCGACCTGCCGGGGTTTCCCATGTTCGGCCTGTTCAACAGCGCCCTGGGCGTCACGTCCGTCATCCCCGACATGGACCCGACCCGGCCGGCCCGGGTCGATCCGACGAAAATCATCGAGGCCGTCCGCCAATGGGGTGTCACCCAGTTGTTTGGCTCGCCGGCCATGCTCGATCGGATCGGCCGCTATTGCGAGCGCGAAAACGTGCGTCTTGACACGCTTCGTCGGGTCTTTTCGTGCGGGGCGCCCGTGCCGGCCCACGTTTTGCGTCGGATGAAAGCCGCCATAGCCCCCGACGGCGAAGTCCACACGCCCTACGGAGCCACCGAGGCGCTGCCGGTCGCCTCGATCGCCGACGCCGAAGTGCTCGACGAGACGGCCGCGCGAACCGGGCAGGGGGCCGGGACGTGCGTCGGCCGGCGCTTCCCGGCGGTCGAGTGGCGCGTGATCCGCATCGTCGACGGACCCGTGCCCTCGATCGAGCGGTGCGAACCGCTCCCGCCGGGCGAAATCGGCGAACTGGTCGTCCGCGGCCCGGCGGTCACCCGCCACTACGTCAACCGCCCCGAGGCCGACGCGGCGGCCAAAATCCTCGATGGCGACTCGTTCTGGCACCGGATGGGCGACGCCGGCTATCTCGACGCCCAAGACCGCTTCTGGTTTTGCGGCCGCGTGGCCCATCGAGTGCTCACGACCACCGGCCCCATGTACACCGTCCCCTGCGAGGCCATTTTCAACCGGCACGAAGACGTCGCGCGGTGCGCCCTGGTGGGGGTCGGCCCACGGGGCAACCAGCGGCCGGTCATCATTCTGGAGCCGCTCGCCGGCCGCGAGCCTCGAACCCACGCCGCTGGTGGCGCGCTTTTGGCCGAAATCCACGAGTTGGCCCAAACCAGCCCGTTGACCCAGTCGATCGACACCTTCCTGGTCCACCCCGCACTGCCCGTCGACATCCGCCACAACTCGAAAATCTTCCGCGAAAAACTAGCCCTTTGGGCGTCGAAGCAGCTCTCTGGCGGAACCAGCCGAAAATGACTACATTGACCAGGGATTGGGGATTAGGGATTGGAACGTCCCGCGTCTCCCCGTCTCTAATCCCCAATCCCTAATCCCCAATCCCTCACTATGCATGCCCTAGTCACCGGTGCCGGCGGCTTTCTCGGACGCTACGTCGTCGAGCAGCTTCTTGCCCGAGGCGATCGCGTTCGGGCACTGTGCCGGCGCGACCACCCGGTGCTGGCGCGGCCGGGCGTCGAAATCGTCCACGCCAACCTCGCCGACGCCGCCGCAACGATCGAGGCGTGCCGCGGCGTGGACGTCGTTTTCCACACCGCGGGCATGGCCGGCATCTGGGGTCGCTGGCGGGACTACTACGCGACCAACACGCTAGGCACCCGGCACGTCGTCGAGGGCTGCCGGGCCCATCGCGTTGGGAAGCTCGTTTTTACGAGCAGCCCGAGCGTGGTTTTCGACGGCCGGCCGCTGGAAGGCGTCGACGAGTCGGCGCCCTATCCGCGCCGGTGGCTTTGCCACTATGCCCACAGCAAGGCCCTGGCCGAACAATGCGTGCTGGCCGCCAACGGGCGCGACGGGCTGGCCACCTGCGCGTTGCGGCCGCATCTCGTCTGGGGGCCGCGCGATCCGCACTTCGGGCCGCGTCTGGTCGAGCGCGCCCGGCGAGGGCGTATCTGCCGGGTGGGCGACGGCGCCAATTTGATCGACACGACCTACGTCGAAAACGCCGCCGAGGCCCATCTGCTGGCCGCCGACGCGTTGCGGCCCGACGGGCCCGTGGCCGGCCGGGCCTATTTTCTCAGCCAGGGCCAGCCGGTCAACTGCTGGGAGTGGATCAACCGGCTGCTCGGGCTCGCAGGCCTGCCGCCGGTGAGCCAATCCATTTCACTTGCCGCCGCGCGACGCTGGGGCGCCGTGTTGGAAGGAACCTATCGCCTGTTGGGACTGCGCCGCGAACCGCCCATGACCCGATTTCTGGCTGCCCAGTTGGGCACGTCGCACTACTTCGACATCGCCCGCGCCCGGCGCGACTTCGGCTACGTCCCAACCATCACAACCGAAGAGGGCCTCCGCCGAATGGCCGCCGCTCGACCAGTCCCCTCGCCCACCGGGAGAGGGCCAGGGTGAGGGCCGACCGAAAAAGGGGACAGGCACCGTGGCCGTGATCTTTTCAGAAGAAATAAAGGGGTCGGGAGTCTTTAATCTTGACGGGCCGACAGTGGAGAACACCACTCGGGGGAAGAAAAGGGGACATTCTACTTTTTTGGGCAACACAAGAACATCCCCTTTTTTGATTCCCGGCGTTACGGGCAAGGTGCCGCATTTTTCTTTCGCGCGGCAGGTTGATGGTCCGTCACAAAAGGGGACAGGCACCGTCGCCGCAGGCTGTGTTTGCGGGGCTGCGATTATCGAGGCGACGGAGCCAGTCCCCTATTGCGATTGCCGGGCACGTCGCACGACCAACCCGACCAGTCCCGCCAGAATCAGCGCGAGCATCGACGGCTCGGGAATGGCACCCTCGCCGGCTGCCTCGGCAGCACCCGATGCCAAGGTTTCGCCCCAATGGTCGGCCAGGATCGCGGCGTCGAGATTGTCGATCGTGCCGTCTTCGTTGAAATCGCCGTTGCCCCAGAGGGCGCCGGTCAGTCCCCAATGGGCCGCCATGATCGCGGCGTCCGCAGAGTCGACCGTGCCGTCGAGATTGGCGTCTCCGCCCAACGGCGTGATAATGTCGAGGATCTGATCGCGGTAGACCGACAAGTCGGTACTGTACGTCTCCACCCCAAAAATGGCATAGCTGGGCTGATTCGGCAAATCGCTCACCGCGTGCATCAGCCCGACCAGCTCCCATTGGTCCCCATTCTTGTGAAACACGCCGCCGCCCGAGTCGCCCGGCGATGCCTGGGCCTCGTAGTCCGTCGCGCCGAACTGGTCGAAATCGGTCGAGAAGGCCAGGATGTCCGTTCCGCCCAGGTCGATTGCATACATGCCGGGCTCGACCCGGTTGGTGCCCCAGCGGAGCGACTTTGATCCGAACATCAGATAGCCTTGCGCGTCGCCCGGCGGATCGGTTTCGGTCCAGACCCAGGTGCCGCCCGAGTAGTCGCCGGTGATGTCCCATGCCTTGGGCGTGTCGGCGCGGTTCTGGCCATAGCCCATCATGACGACTTCATCCCAGGGACTCAGCGGCGTCTCGGCAATCGTCAGGCTCGGCAGCCAAGGGTCCCGGTCGATGCGAAAGAGCGTCAGGTCGGTATACGTTGACAGCCCCTGGCCCGTCGGGTTGAGGAGTTGAACACTCGTGCCGGTTTCGTACGCATAGGTCTGGCCATTCAACACAATCGACGAAGCCCCCGCGTGCGTGGCCGTGAGCACCCAGCGATAGCCGAGGTAAACGCCTGTCGCGGTGCCTTTGACCCCGACGTTGGCGAAGCCGAAATCGTCCCCTGGCGCCGTGAGGTTTCCGGTGGTCGTCGAGACCATGACGGCCTTGGCCCGCGGCGACGGCACGCCCCAGAGAATCAGCCCGAGGAGCAGCGCGATTCGCGAACCGCGGCCGAGAGAGTTCATGACTCTGTTCCTGAAAAATAGAACAGCCCACTGTGGGGAATCCGCCCGCACGACGGATGGCGGCTAAAAGCGTCTAACCAAAAGGGGACAGGCACCTCGCAACCACGCTGTTGGGCAACACAGGGGACCGAATCCGCTCGGAGCCAGTCCCCTTTTTGTTAGACAGTCTAATTTCATTCAACTTGAAACCGCCGGAGGAGTCAAACGAAAGGCGGCCTCGGCCGACTCCGAATGGGTCCCGCGCCGGTCACTTCGTATCGATCGGGAGGACAGGTGGCCATGTGAGGCTCCATAGCCAGGCTATCCCCCCCAACAGCCGGGAAGCAACACGCCTTGTCAAATGGCCCGCCAGTGGGTAGGCTCGTTCGTTTAGCTCTCGCAAGGGAATTGCTTGGGGACGGTCCCGTTTTTCGGCCGACGCGCTCAGTCAATCAATCTTGCCCGCGGCCGAAAAACGGAACGGCCCCCCTTTCCCCAACCCCGATTCACCATGGTCGTTGCCCGACCGGACCACCAGCGAATCGTCATCACCGGCGTGGGCCTGACCGCGCCGAACGGGAACTCGCCGTCCGAGTTTCGCGCGAGCCTGCTGGCCGGCCGCGGCGGCGTGACGGCGTACGAGATCCGCTACTTCGGCAAAACGGTGGCCGGCGTGTGCGACTTCGACCAGTTCAAGCACCAGCGCCGCAAGGAAGCTCGCCGGGGTACCCGGGCCGGCGGCATCGGCGTCTACTGCGCCCACGAGGCGCTCGCCGACGCGGGCATCGATTGGGAAAACGCCGATCGGTCGCGCGTCGGCGTCTACGTCGGCGTGACCGAGCACGGCAACGTCGAGACGGAAAACGAAATTTACGAAATCAAGGCCTACGACTACGATTGCCGCTACTGGTCCCACCACCACAATCCCCGGACCATTGCCAACAATCCGGCCGGCGAGGTTGCGCTGAACCTGGGCGTCACCGGCCCGCACTACACGATCGGCGCGGCCTGCGCGGCGGGCAATGCGGGCATGGTCCAGGGCGCGCAGATGTTGCGCCTGGGCGAGTGCGATCTGGCGCTGGCCGGCGGTGTGTCGGAGAGCATCCGCAGCTTCGGCATTTTCGCCGGTTTCAACAGCCAAGGCGCCCTGGCCCATCACGAGGAGCCGGCCAAGGCCTCGCGTCCCTTCGACCGCGATCGCACCGGCATCGTCGTGGCCGAGGGCGGGTGCCTCTACGTGCTCGAACGTTTTTCGGACGCGCAAGCGCGCGGTGCGAAGATTTACGGCGAGCTGGTCGGCTACGCGATGAACACCGACGCGACCGACTTCGTGTTGCCCGACGCGGCGCGCCAGGCCGAGTGCATTCAAATGGCGCTGCGGCAAGCCCAGCTCGCCGCGGACGAAATCGACATTGTCAGCACCCACGCCACCGCGACCACCAGCGGCGACATTGCGGAGTGCAAGGCCCTGCGCCAGGTATGGAACGGCGCGGCCGGCCGGACTCGGTTCAACAACACGAAAAGTTTCATTGGCCACGCGATGGGCGCGGCCGGCGCGCTGGAACTGGCCGGCAACCTGCCGTCGTTCGACGACCGCGTCTGCCATGGAACGATCAACCTCGACGTGCCCGACCCGGAGTGCGAGCTGGCCGGCCTCGTGGCCAAGGGGCCGCAAGAGCTGCCCAAAGTCAACTACGTGCTGAACAACTCGTTCGGCATGTTGGGAATCAACTCGGTCGTGATCGTGGGCAAAGTGTGAGAAGAGGGATTAGGGATTCGAGAAAGTTAGAAGGAAGAAGGACACAGGACGAAGGAGATAAAAAATCGTTTTTCGTCCTTCTGACTTCGTACTTTGTACTTCTGGCATACGGCATACGAAAGAGCAAACTGAATGACGGCTACCCAGATCAGAGAAGCCATACTCGCCATTCTGGCAGACATCGCGCCGGATGAAGACCTCGGCCAATTGAAAGAGGACGTCCCGCTGCGCGACCAGTTGGAACTCGACAGCATGGACTTTCTCGACATCGTCATGGAGCTGCGCAAACGCTACCGCGTTCAAATCCCCGAGGAAGACTATACCGCGCTTTCCAGTATGAAAAGCACCGTCGAATACCTCGAGCCGCTGATGAAGGAACTGTAGACGGAAGTACGAAGGACGAAGTCAGAAGGACGAAAGACGTTTTTTATCTCCTTTGTCCTTCGTACTTCTGACTTCGTACTTTTTTTCCATGTACGACACGATTATTATCGGCGCCGGCATGTCGGGTCTGGCCGCCGGAATACGATTGGCCCATTTCAACCGGCGGGTCTGCATTCTCGAACGCCACTCGGCGATCGGAGGGCTCAACTCCTTCTATCGACACCGCGGGCGCAACTATGACGTGGGCTTGCACGCCGTGACCAATTACGCGCCCCGCGGCAGCCGGCGCGGACCTTTGGCGCGGCTCTTGCGTCAGTTGCGGCTCCGCTGGGACGAGTTGGCCCTGGCTCCCCAGGTTGGCTCGATCATCGAGTTTCCCGGCGTGCGGCTGCGGTTCAACAACGACCTGGCCCTGTTGGAGTCGGAGATCGCCGCGAATTTTCCCTCCGAGCGAGACAATTTCCGGCGGCTGGTCGCCTCGATCGGCGACTACGACGAGTTGAACCTGGCCGGCCCGGCGCCCTCGGCCCGGGCCGAAGTCGCTCGATGGGTCCGCGATCCCCTGTTGGCCGAGATGCTCTTTTGCCCGTTGCTCTATTACGGCGGTGCTCGTGAGCACGACATGGACTTCGCCCAGTTTTGCATCCTGTTTCGTTCGATTTTCATCGAGGGCCTGGCCCGACCATTGGCCGGCATCCGGTTGATCCTCAAGAAGCTGGTCGAGCGGTTCAAGTCGATGGGTGGCGAGCTGCGGCTTCGCGCGGGCGTGCAGTCGATTGTGGTGAAGGACACCGCCGCCGAAAAAATCATCCTCGAAGACGGCACCGAGCTCGCCGCGCGACGAATCCTCTCGTCGGCCGGCTGGCACGAGACGATGGAGCTGTGCAACCACGCCGACCAGCGCCAACTGGTCGGAGGGCTGTCGTTCGTCGAGTCGATCTCGGTGCTCGACGCCGAGCCCCGCCGCTTGGGCCACGACCGGACGATGGTCTTTTTCAACGATTCCGACCGGTTCGACTACCGCGACCCGGGCGAGCTGGTCGACCTGCGAAGCGGGGTGATTTGCTCGCCGAACAATTTCGTCTACGACCGGCCGCCCTCCGAAGGCATGATGCGCGTCACGGCCCTGGCCAGCTACGATCGTTGGGCGGCGCTGGGCGAGTCGGACTATCGGCTGGCCAAGCTCCGCGCCTACGACCGGTTGGTTGCGTCGGCGGTGCGTTTTGTGCCCGACTTTCGCTCGGCGGTGATCGACACCGACGTGTTCACCCCGAAAACGATCCAGCGTTTCACCGGCCGCCAGCGCGGGGCCGTCTATGGCGCCCCGAGCAAACGGCCCGACGGCCGAACCCATCTCGACAACCTGTTCATCTGCGGGGCCGACCAGGGTCTGGTCGGCATCATCGGCACCCTCTTAAGCGGAATCGCCATTGCGAATCGATATCTGCTTGAGTAGGAACCGTGTGCCACTGCTTGCGGAAATTCCGACTGATTCCAAACTTACACAAAAGCACTGCTTGCCGGTCAGCTTAGCGTGAACGCAAAGCCGCAAGCAGTGTGACGTTGGACCAGACATCAATACCCTTTCACGGCAAGCAGTGGCACACGCGCCATTGCCAACCGATATCTGCTTGAATGACTCGCGATTTCCTCAAAAACGCCCGCGATCGCTACGATGTCATCGTCATTGGGGCCGGCCTGGCCGGCATGACGGCTGCCAACACGTTGGCCCGCGCGGGCCGCAGTGTTTTGCTTTTGGAACAGCATTTCAAGCTGGGCGGCCTGGCCACGTGGTTTCGCCGGCCCGGGGGGCACATTTTCGACGTATCGCTCCACGGTTTCCCGGCCGGCATGATCAAAAGTTGCCGGCGCTACTGGAGCCGCGAGATCGCCGACCGCATCGTCCAGCTCAAGAACATCCGCTTCGACAATCCGATGTTCTCGCTTTCGACCACGTTCGACCGCGACGATTTTACGCGGCTATTGACCGATCGATTCGGCATCGCCCCCGACGTGGTCGGCCGGTTTTTCGACGCGGCGCGGGACATGAACTTCTACGACGACCAGGCGACCACGACCCGGGAGCTGTTCGACCGATTCTTTCCCGGCCGCGAGGACGTGGTCCGGCTGCTGATGGAGCCGATCACCTACGCCAACGGCTCGACGCTCGAAGACCCGGCGCTGACCTACGGAATCGTCTTTTCCAATTTCATGTCCAAGGGCGTTTTCACGTTCCAGGGCGGCACCGACCGGCTCATCGCGGCGATGCGCGACGAGATGATCCGCAACGGGGTCGACGTGCGGATCCGCGCCGAGGTCGAGCGAATCCACGTCCGTGGCCGCCGCGTCGAGGCGGTCACCGTCGACGGCCGCACGATCGGCGCCGGAGCAGTCGTCTCGAACGCTAATTTGAAATCGACGATCCTCAACCTTATCGGCTCCGAGCATTTCGATAGCGATTTCGTCGACGAGGCCCGGGCCGTGCGGCTGAACAATTCGAGCACCCAGGTCTACATGGCCCTGCGCCCCGGCCAATTGATCGACGAAAGCTGTGGCGATTTGCTGTTCAGTTCGACCGCGCCCGCGTTTCGCACCGAGTGGCTCCTGAGCCGCGACGTCACGAGCCGCACCTATTCGTTCTACTACCCCAAGACCCGGCCCGAGCGCAATCGGTGTCTCATCGTGGCCAGCACGAACGCGAACTACGCCGATTGGGCCGACCTGCCCCGCGAAGACTACGCCCGGGCCAAGGCCGACCTTGCTCGATCGACCCTCGAGTGCGTTGAAAAGTACGTGCCCGAGATTCGCGGAAAGCTCGACCACGTCGAGGTATCCACGCCCGTCACCTTCCGTCGCTACACCCGCCACCTCGATGGAGCCAGCTTCGGCACCAAATTCGAGGGTCTGGCCGTCAGCCGGGCCTTGCCCGAGCAGGTTGCCGGACTGTATCATGCCGGCAGCGTGGGCATCATCATGTCCGGCTGGCTCGGCGCGGTGAACTACGGCGTGATTGTGTCCAACGACGTGGATGCGTTTTTAATGAACGACAAATCATGACCCACGGGTGGCACCGACGTTTTCCGCCAAAGAGCCAATTATCATAACAGACCTTGCCGGAAAATCGTCGGTGTTGCGCAGCAACAAGAGGTGGTGCTATTGCCGGCACCCTGCCTCTTGTCGCTTTGCGACACCGACGATTGTGCGGCTGAGTCATTTGACTTAGGCAACGCTTGT
>Ga0307430_1001690_pt1 | contig 15759 bp, 13 predicted proteins | sample SalMarWE160130MG_FD_202159 | JGI IMG/M metagenome (GOLD analysis project Ga0307430, IMG submission 202159) | Salt marsh sediment microbial communities from the Plum Island Ecosystem LTER, Massachusetts, United States - WE1603-130 | ecosystem: Environmental > Aquatic > Marine > Intertidal zone >... | reverse complement strand
GCTCGACGCCGACTTTGGCGAGGACATTCACCTGTTCGGCTACGCCCTGGCGGATGATGCGTTCGCGCCGGGCGACGTCCTGCCGGTGACGCTGTTCTGGGAGGCCCGCGCCCCCATCGCCGAGCCGTACAAGGTCACCGTCCAGTTGCTGGGCGATGCGGGGCCGCCCGTCGCCCAGCACGATGGCGAGCCGGCGGGTGGCTTTGCACCGACCACGATCTGGCAGCCGGGCCAGGCGGTGATCGACCGGCACGGCATCCTCCTCCCCGCCGATCTTTCCCCCGGCGACTACACCCTCGTCGTCGCCGCATACCACGCCGCCACCGGCGAGCGATTGCCTGTGGCTCTGGGCAGCGAATCGGTGGGCGATCATCTTCCGCTATCCAGTGTCAACATCCCATCCTCGCCATAACTTGCCTCCTGCATCTTGTTTCCTGCCCGCTTGCAGATCTGCCACTTTTTCAATTGCCTCTTGACAAAAATTAAGTAATATATTATAATTTTCAATAGTTAGCTTAAAAATATTAAGGAGAAAAGCGATGTATCAGGTACCAACTGCATGCCCGGTTTGCCACGACGAACTTATCGTCACCCGGCTGGCCTGCCGCAACTGCGGCACCGCGCTGGAAGGCCGGTTCTCGATGGAAAAGATATTTCAACTCACGCCCGAGCAGTTGCATTTCGTCGAGATTTTCCTGCGCAGCGAGGGCAAGCTCAACCACGTGCAAGAAGAGCTCGGGCTCTCCTATCCCACTGTGCGCAGCCGCCTGGAAGAGGTCATTCAGGCCCTGGGCTACGAGGTAACGAAGAAGGATGAGGGCATCGATGAGGAGCAACGCCAGGAAATCCTGCAAAAGCTGGCGGCAAAAGAGATCACGTCCGAGGAAGCCCTGGAGTTACTTCAAGGCTAGTATTCAGGGAGGAAGTTATGTTTGAGTATATGCTTGCGGCCGATACTGCAAAATTGGAGATGGAACGGCTGGAGAAAAAGATAGCGCGACGCTATCGGGCTGGACTCATGAGAAATGAAGAGGAAAAGCAACTGCTGGCAGCCCTGACTGCGGTTGGTTCTCACGTCCTGCAAAGTCTAGGCAGCGCGCTGATCTCTGCGGGTGAGAAACTGAACGACGGGAAAACGTCCGGCCGGGCTGCCACAGTCTGAGTAGAGCACGGAGGAAGAATATGTTTGAACAAACAATCGAAACGTCGGGGACGCCCCACATCACCATCACCAAGTGCGCCAAGAACCTGCTCGTGCAGGGAAAGGATGGCGCGCAGGTCACTATCCGCGTGGACGGCGAAGCGACAGATCTGACCCTGGAGCAGGAGGGCGAGACGCTGACGATCTCAGCGAAAGAGGATTGCGAGATCGCCTGCCCTGCTGGCTCAACCCTCACCGTCCAGGCCTGCCACGGGAACGCCAAGATCGACGGCGTGGCGGGCACACTTGCCCTGGAGACCGTCCACGGCAATCTGACGTTCAAGGACGTCGGCCCAACCGAGTTCACGCGCGTCGACGGCAACCTTTATGTCCGCGACGTAGGCGGCATCCTGCGCGGCAAGGCCGTGGGCGGCAACGCGCGGGTTCGCGACGTGGAGGGAGCATGTGCGCTGGAAAAGATCAACGGCAACCTGCACGCCCGCGACGTGGACGGCGACCTGCAGACCGAGACCGTGGGTGGCAACGCCCACATCGACGACGTGCGAGGGCAGTTCGCAGTGAAAAAGGTAGGCGGAAACTTGACCTTTGACGAGGTGCAGGGCGGCGTGACAGCGGAGCAAGTCGGCGGGAACGCCCGTGTGAAGCCACCCTTTGCCCCCGGCACGGCCTATCGGATCGGCGCTGGCGGCAACGTGGACATCCACCTCCCCGACGAAGCCAACCTCAGCCTGGCCCTCCGCGCCGGAGGCGGGGTGCGTTCCAAGATCGCCGGACTGACCCTGGAGCGCGCGAACGGGGAGATGCGCGGCGTCCTGGGAGATGGCGCGGCCAGCCTGGAGGCCCAGGCCGGCGGCTCGATCACGCTGAGAGGCCGGGGCGCAGCGCACGAGGCTCCCGGGGAGTTTGAGTTCGATATGAATTTCCTGGACGACCTGGAGGACATCGGCCCGATGATCGAGACTCGCGTGGGCGAGGCGATGGCCAAGCTGGAAATCCGCCTGGAGCAGGGATTGGGGCAGATCGATGGCGACAAGCTGCGCCTCAAGATCGAACGCGCGGCGGAAAAGAGTGCCAGGGCCGCCGAGCGAGCCGCCGAGGAGGTACGCCGGGCGGCCGAGAGGGAGGCGCAGAAAGCGCGCATGCGGGCGGAACGCTCTCAGAGGCGCTGGGAGCGGACCAGCGGCCAAAAGTCCCGCCCGCGCACCGAGCCGGTGAGCGAGGAAGAACAACTGCGCGTGCTGCGCATGGTCGAGCAGGGCAAGATCACGCCCGAGCAGGCGGCCGATCTTTTGGAAGCGATGAAGGGGCGGTAACGCCCTCTTTACCCGAGCGAGGCAACATGGAACACACAGAACAAAAGATCAATTGGAAACTCCCGTTTTTCACCATCTGGACGGGGCAGCAGCTTTCGTGGATCGGCAGCGCCGTGGCCGGGTTCGCCCTGGTGTGGTGGCTGACCGAGACCACCGGCTCGGCGACGATGCTGGCGATAGGGACGCTGCTGACGCTGCTGCCCGGAGTCGTGTTGGGACCTTTTGCGGGCGCGTTGGTAGACCGCTGGAACCGCCGCCTGGTGATGCTAGTGGCAGATAGCGTCGTGGCCCTGTTTTCGGCGTGGCTGGCCGTGCTCTTTTGGACCGGCGCGATCCAGATCTGGCACGTGTACGTCATCATGTTCGTGCGCTCCATCGGCGGTGCTTTCCACTGGCCCGCGATGACCGCCTCGACCACGCTGATGGTGCCCAAGGAGCACCTGGGGCGCGTGGCGGGTCTCAACCAGACCATCGGCGGTGCCGTGAACATCATCTCGCCACCACTGGGCGCGCTTTTGCTGAGCGTCCTGCCTCTGCACGGCATCATGGCCATCGACGTGCTCACCGCCGCCTTTGCCATCGTGCCCCTCTTTTTCGTCCACATTCCGCAGCCGGAAAGAGCCGCAGTGGCTCAGGTGGCACAGGCCAAGCCAACGCTGTGGACCGATATGCGCGAGGGACTGCGCTACGTGATAGGCTGGCCGGGCCTGCTGGGCATCTGCCTACTGGCCACGCTGCTCAACTTTACGATGGCCCCCGCGATGTCGTTGATGCCCCTCCTGATCACCGGCCATTTTGGCGGCAGGGTGCTCCAACTGGGCTGGATGAACTCGGCCTGGGGCGTCGGGCTGGTGCTGGGCGGACTGCTCCTGGGCGCGTGGGGCGGTTTCAAGCGGCGCATCGTCACCGTGCTGATAGGGATCATCGGGCTTGGCGTGGGCGCTCTGGTGGTCGGGCTGACGCCGGCGACCGCCTTCCCACTGGCGCTGGGGGCCTTCTTTTTCGGAGCGGTGATGAACGCACTGTGCAACGGCTCGGCCTTTGCGCTGCTCCAGCAGGTCGTGGCCCCAGAGATGCAAGGGCGCGTGTTCGCGTTGGTCATGACCGTGTGCAATATGGCAACGCCTCTTAGCCTGGCCATAGCCGGCCCCCTGGCCGACGCGGTGGGCGTGCGCGCCCTGTACGTCGCCGGCGGCATCGCCCAGGTGATCCTGGGCATCGGGGGGTTCTTTATCCCGGCGATCATGTCCCTGGAAAGCAATAACGGAAACGGGCACGCCGTCGAGGAAAAGACGGCCGAGATGGTCCCTGCGCCAACGTATGTCGAGGTCGCGTAGCGCGACACACGCGATATAGCTGTGGAGGAATCGATGAGCGAAAGAATGCAGATACTGGAAAAGATCGAGTCTGGCGAGATCAGCGCCAAAGAAGGCGCGCGCCAACTGGAGGCCCTGGCAGAACCCGTCCAACCGGCCCGTTCGCCGGAGGCAGCACGTATCGCGCTCCCGGTGTGGGTGCGGCGTATCTGCCAGGCGGTGTTCTGGTCGGGGGCCGCCCTGACGGCGGGAGGGGCGCTCCTGATAACGGTCTTTTACACCGGAAAAGCGGGGGTGGGGAGCGCGATCTGCGGCTGGCCGCTGTTCGTCGTTGGCCTGCTGGGGCTGCTGCTAGGGCTTTGGCTGCCAGACGCCACATGGTTCTCCCTGCGGGTGCGGGAGAAAGAGAGCCAGCGCATCTCTCTAGCCCTACCACTGCCGCTAGGACCCATCGCCTGGATCGTGCGCCTCGTGCGCCCCTTTGTGCCGCAGCTGCAGGACATAGCCGTGGACGAGGTAATCCTGGCGTTGCGAGAGGAAGTGCGCGCAGGACGCCCCTTCGTCGTGGATGTAGACGAGGGTAAAAATGGAGAACGCGTACACGTATACATTGGCTAATTTAGGAGGCAAGAAATGACACCTGCAAATGAAGAGCGGTTAAAGATTCTACAGATGTTGGAAGATGGCAGGATCAGCGCCGATGAGGCATCGACCCTGTTGCGCGCCCTGGAGGGTGGAGGACAACAGCGCTCTTCCACTCCCGCCGAGCTCGGCGCCGATGGTCACTATTTTCACGTCCACGTCACCAACCTGGAGACGGGCGCCGACAAGGTCAACGTCACCATCCCCATGGGCCTGGTCAAGGTGGGCCTGCGCATGGCGGAGCGGTTCGCGCCAGAGTTCGAGGATTTCGACCTGGCGGAGCTGGAGGAGGTGATCACCAGCGGCGTCTCCGGCAAGCTCGTGGAGGTGACCGACACGGGGGACGGCGAACGGGTCGAGATCTATGTAGAGTAGGCCTACAAACCTCGCCGGAACCCGAGCGCCTGTCGCCCTCATCTCAAGAAGGCGATGGGCGCTTCATTATCCGGTATTTTGGCGGTTACCCGCACAGGGTTACCAACCAACCCCCTTTCCCTCTACCTTCCCCGTAACTTGCCCCCACGCTGGCTGGTGGTACAATGACGACGGCACCGATCGAACCGAGGAGGCAAACGTCAACCCGTGAACGACGTGCTGGGGCGGATTCCCGACTATCACATCCACACCAAGTTTAGCTGCGACAGCGAGACGGCGATGGTGACGGCCTGCGACATGGCCAGCTTGCGCGGCCTAAAGGAGATCGCCTTCGCTGACCACGCCGATTTCGAGCCGCTGGACGAGTGCTGCGACTACTTCCGGCCGGACGATTACCTGGCAGAGATCAGGCGCTGCATGATCGCCTACGGCGACCTGCTGACGATCCGAGCCGGGGTCGAGATCGGTGAGGGACACGTCTACAGGACAGAGGCGGCGGAGCTTCTCAGACGCCCGTTCGACCTCGTGCTCGCCTCCCTCCACTGGGTGAACGGGCGCCCGACGTTCAACGCGGATTACTTCGCCGACCAATCCCTCGACGAGGGGCTGCGGGCCTATTTCGAGGAACTGGCCAAGCTGGCGGCCGGGGCTGATTATGACGTGCTGGCCCATTTCGACATCGTGCGCCGGGCGGTCTACCGCGTCTACGGGCTGGGGACACTGGATTATACGCCGTACGAGGACGTCATCCGCCATACCCTCAAGACCGTGGTCAAGCGAGACAAGGGGTTAGAGATCAACACCTCCAACTGCTGGAAGGGGATGGGGGACCCCAATCCGACGCTGCAGGTGCTGCAGTGGTACCGCGAGGAGGGCGGCGAGACCCTCATCTTTGGCTCCGACGCCCACCGGCACGACGCCATCGGCCTGGATTTCGACGTGGCGCTGGAGATGGCGCGGGCGGCCGGCTTCACGCGCCTGAGCAGGTTCGAGCGGCGCCGCGTGAGTTGGATAGAGATTTGATTGCGGGAAAACTCACTTTCTAGATATGAATCAGACTGAGGAGACCTTGGAAACCTCGTCTCAGGCCCGCCCTCAACGCCGCCCACCCTGGATCAAGGTGCGCGCCCCGACGGGCGAGGCGTATCGCGAGATCAAACAGTTGATGCGGGCCAAGTCGCTGCACACCGTGTGCGAGGAGGCCCACTGCCCCAACATCGGCGAGTGCTGGGCCCACCGCACCGCCACTTTCCTCATCCTCGGCGACACCTGCACCCGCAACTGCCACTTCTGCAACGTTGCAACCGGCCGCCCCGCACCGCCCGATCCCGACGAGCCGGAGCGCGTGGCGCAGGCTGTGCAGGCGATGGAACTGAGGCACGCCGTCATCACCTCGGTCGACCGGGATGACCTGGACGACGGCGGCGCTTCCGCCTTTGCCGCCGTCATCCGACACATCCGCCAATTGCAACCTGGATGCACGGTGGAGGTGCTGATCCCTGACTTCCGCGGGCGCGCCGAGCCGCTCAAGACTGTGATGGACGAGCGGCCCGACATCCTCAACCACAACGTCGAGACGGTGGAGCGCCTCTTCCGCGCCGTGCAGCCCCAATGTCGCTACGAGTGGTCGCTGGCCGTGCTGCGCAACGCCAAGGCGCTGTGGCCAGAGGCGACCACGGGAAAAAGCCCGGAAGCCTCACCGCCTGTTGCGGAGGAGGTTGGCAGAGCAGAAATCAGAGGGCAGCAGCCCTCAGAGAGCTTTTTCCTCAGGAAGAAGCCCCGGCGCGGAGCGCCGGGGTTCTTCACCAAGAGCGGCCTGATGGTCGGACTGGGGGAGACGGTGGACGAGGTGCTGGACGTGATGCGTGACCTGCGCGAGTTGGACGTCGATATCCTCACCATCGGGCAGTACCTGCAGCCCACCAAGGCCCACGCCCCCATCGCCCGCTACTATACCCCGCAGGAGTTCGAGAGGTTCCGCCAGCGCGGCGAGGAGATGGGCTTCCGGTGGGTCGAGAGCGGGCCGCTGGTGCGCAGTTCCTACCACGCCGAGGCCCAGGCCAGCTTTTTGCTCCAGAACCAATAGCCCCAAGGTTCTATTGAGTGCCCCCGTCGCTTACTGTATAATGACAGTGGAGGGATGATACATGTCAGACACTACGAAATCCGCGACGAATAAAAGAGCCTTGAGCGCGGCGATTCTCGCTATCGTGCTGTTCGGCGCGAGCCTGGGTGCTATCGCCGCCCCATCCGATGCGGCGAGCGAGGGGCTGTTCTCGGAAGTTGCCCTCGCGGACGGATCGGGCGTGGGCGACGATCCGACCATCGTCCGCAGCCGGTCGGTCTCCGTGGACTTGAGCCGGTTGGGCGCGCCGGCAGCCCTTGGAGGCGCCGGCGTCTCCGATACGCTGGTGTTGAACTTTTTCGCCGACGCCGTGTACACCGCCGTCCTCGACCGGGTGGAGGTCAACGCCTCGGGCAGCTTCTCCTGGATCGGCCACCTGGAGGGCGTGGCGCTCAGCCAGGTGATCCTGGTAGTCAAGGATGGCATCATGGTCGGCAACGCCGTGGGGCCGGGGGTGTTCTACCAGGTGCGCCACATCGGCGATGGCGTGCACGCCATCCGCCAGGCCGATCAATCCGCGTTCCCGCCCGAGGCACCACCGATCCCGGTCGATCTCCCCGCCGGCGACCTGGCACCGTCCGCCACCCTGGCCGACGACGGCTCGACCATCGACGTGCTGGTGGTCTATACGGATGACGCGCGCGTGGCCGCAGGGGGCACCAGTGCGATACAGGGCTTGATCGACGTGGCAGTGGCAGAGACCAACGCCGGGTACACCAACAGCGGCATCAACCAGCAAATAAACCTGGTGCACAGGGCGGAGGTATCCTACGACGAGAGCGGCTTCGACTGGAGCCAGACCCTATCTCGCCTTCGAACCCACAATGACAGCTATCTAGACACCGTCACCGCGCCGGGGACCGGCCTGCGCGATACCTATTGCGCCGACGAGGTGGTGCTCGTCGTCAAGGGCGACTCTACGTATTGCGGCATGGCGTACTTGATGACCACCGTCAGCCACGACTTTGAGGACTGGGCCTTTGCCGTCGTCGCCTACTATTGTGCGACGGGCTATTACAGCTTTGGGCACGAGATGGGGCACAACATGGGCGCTCACCACGACTGGTACGTGGAAACCAGCACCTCCCCGTATCCATACAACCACGGGTTCGTGAACTACCCAGATCGCTGGCGCACGATCATGGCCTACAATTGGCGGTGCACGGACCATGGCGCTAACTGCACACGGTTGAACTACTGGTCAAACCCCGACGTGAGCTACGGCAGCGATCCGATGGGGGTTGTGACGACCGGGCCCACGAATTGTAACTACCGGAGCCTCTCTCCCGATCCGGCCACCTGCGCCGCCGATAACCGCACGACGCTCAACGACACCGCCTACACTGTGGCCAACTTTCGAGCTTGCAACGAGCCTCCTAATACGCCCAGCAGTCCCTCGCCGGCGGACGGTGCTACGAACCAGGGCGTGAACGTGAACCTCAGTTGGACAGGCGGCGATCCCAACACCGGTGACACGGTGACGTACGTCGTCTACTTCGACGCCGATGACAGCACGCCGGATACCCTCAAATGCGACGACGCCTCCACCGCCACGTGCGACCCGGGCGCACTGAATCCAAGCACGCACTACTACTGGCGGGTCGTCGCCACCGACAACCACGGCGCGTCCACCAGCGGGCCGGTGTGGGACTTTTACACCACCAACCCGCCCGACGAGCCTAGCGATCCGCTGCCGGCGGACGGGGCTACCGGCGAGAGCTGCGACGTGGACCTCGCCTGGACGGGCGGCGATCCAGACGCCGGCGATGCGGTGATCTACGACGTTTATCTCAAAGAGAGCGGTCTCGTGTACGAGCTGACCTGTGACAACATATCCACCTCTGTGTGCGACCCTCCAAGCAGCCTGGATCCAACCACACAGTACTATTGGTACGTCGTCGCCACCGATAACCACGGTGAGTCCACCACCGGCCCGGTGTGGGATTTCACCACCGGCACCGCCACCGGTACCACCATCCGGGGCTACGTGCGCGATGAAGCCTTCCTCACCCCCCTCGAAGGGGTGACGGTCACGTTCGGCGGGCCCCTCACGACCACCACCACCGGCAGCGATGGCTACTATGCCCGGGCCGGTTTCGGCGGCACGGTGACCGTCACCGTGGAGGCCGATGGATATACATTTAGCCCCTGGCTGGACCAGGTGGCAGTAAGCGGGGACGTGACCCACCACGTCACCGGCTATCCCCTCACCCCCACATCTCTGCTCTTCAGCGATGACTTTGAGGGCAGCAGCCTGGACAGCGCCTGGGCGGTGGAGACCGACTTTGAAGGGCGTGTCCAGATCTCGAGCACCTACCCTCACCAGGGCGGCCACAGCCTGCTGCTCGACGACGACACTGACGCCGGATTCTATTCCCACGCATCCGCCATCCTGGCGCTGGACCTGAGAGGAGAGACCGAGGTCAAGCTGGGCTTCTGGTGGCGGGATTTTAGCGACGATCAAGTGGGCGGAGACGGCGTGTTCATCAGCAAAGATGGCGTGACCTGGCATCAAGTATACTCCTTTACCGACTCGCCCACATTTACCCATGCTATCATCGACCTAGACGAGGAGGCCGGCGCCGCCGGGATGACCCTCAACGACAACGACCAGTTCCTGATCAAGTTCCAGTTCTACGATAACTGGTCTATTGGGAGTGATTCTCTCAGCGACGGCTACGCTATCGACGACGTGGTCGTCTACAGCGACAACTACAACGCGTATTTGCCCCTGGCCATGAAAGCCTGGCCGTAGCTGCCGCATGGAGAGAAAGATGAAAAAGGCACTCGTCGTACTATTGATACTGCTGCTGGGGCTCGGTGGGACTGCGCTTCCGGCGGCCAGCGCCGGCGAGACCGCGATCTCGCTGAGCGAGGCGAACGACGGCGACCCCGTCGCTCTGCGGGGGGACCAGACGCTGGTGATCGACCTGGAGGGCAATCTATCTACCGGGTACCTGTGGGAGGTCGCCGAGGTGGACGACGCCATCCTGCAGCAGGTGGGGCAGTTCGAGTTCCGGCAATACTCGGACGTCGTCGGCTCCGCCGGACGGCAGACCCTGCGCTTTCGTGCGGCGGGCGAGGGCCGGACGGGCCTGGTGCTGGCCTACCGCCGCTCCTGGGAGGACGCGCCGCCGCTGAGGACGTTCTCGGTCAGCGTGCAGACCGCGGGGCCGATCACGCCTGTCGAGGAGCCTGACGCCGGCCCGCCGCCTGCGCCCTCGGCCGAGGACCTGGGCCCCATCTCCACGGCTGCCCTGCCTGCGGAGCACAACTGGTGCGCCCTCGGCGGCTGCACGCCGATAAAGGACCAGCGTAACTGCGGGAGCTGCTGGGCCTTTGCCACCGTCGGCGTGGTCGAGTCGCTGATCAAGATCGGCAGTGGGATAGAGCGCGATCTCTCGGAGCAGTACCTGGTCTCGTGCAACACGCATAAGCCGCCTGAGGTATATTATCCATGGGGCTGCGGTGGTGGCGGGAGAGCTTTTTCCTACTTCGTCGATAGAATACCGCCGGGCGAACCCGACGCGGGGGCAGTCTACGAGTCCGGCTCCACGGGGTCTACTGGGGACTGCATCGGCCAGCCTCACAACCACTACGAGAAACTGGTCTCCTGGGACCAGGCCAGTTCTTCGGTGGCGGCCATCAAGCAGGCCATCTACGACTATGGTCCCGTTTACGTCAGCGTCTGCGTCGGCTCTCAATTCCGGAGCTATGGCGGCGGTGTTTTCAGCACCGAGGAGAGCAGTGCCTGTGGCGGCGGCACGAACCACGGCGTCGTCCTGGTGGGCTGGGACGATACCCAGGGCGCGAGCGGCGTGTGGTACCTGCGGAACTCGTGGGGCACGTGGTGGGGGGAGAGCCTAGCCGGAGCGCCGTCCGGCAAAGGCTACATGCGCATCGCATACGGGACGTCCAACGTGGGGCGGTGGCCCACTTACGCCGTCTACAGGCAAGATGTCGGCATCACCAAGGACGTCGTTGGCAGCGACTTTGCTCCCGGCGATCCCATTACGTTCACCCTGAGCATCGAAAACAACGGCAGCGCGGTGGCTGCCGGCGTGGTCGTCACCGATGTCATCCCGGCGGAGGTGCTGACGCCGACCTTTGCCAGCACGCTCGCCATCACGCCGACCGGCGTCGTCTCCTACGTGTGGGAGGTCGAGCCGCTGCCGCCGGGTGAGAGCGGCACGATCACCATCTACGGATGGATCGACCCTGGCCTGCCGAGCGACTTTGCGTTCGTCAACTGGGCCACTATCTCGTATTCGGGGGATACCTTCCCTGGCAACAACACCAGCGCCGTGATTATAGGAGGAGAGGATATCCACCTACCGCTGGTGATGAGGGACTCAAGCGCGGGCGAAGGCATCACCAACGACGAACGTCAACCTTTTCGTTGACGGTGTGTCCTTTTCCTTCCGCCGAAAGAACGGCCTTAATCTGCCGCGAAAGTAGCCGCTCCCCCCACCTAACCTCCCCCACCGGGGGGAGGGACCGGCTGCCCCCTCCCCCGGTGGGAGGGGTTGGGGGAGGGGGAGCTTTTTCATCATTGCGGATTCCCCCCACCTAACCTCCCCCCCTGATGGGGGAGGAACCGGCTGCTCCCCTCCCTAGGTGGGAGGGGTTGGGGGAGGGGGTGAACGGTCATCACTTGGCTTCTATCTCCAACCGGTAGAGTGCCGGATGCGTGGTCAGCGGCGCCAGGCCGGAGACCACCAACACCGCCTCTTGGAGTTCCTCCCTGCCCAGGAGCACCGTCCACTCCCCCGTCTGGTCGTCCTGCACCGGCAGGCGCGTGAGCGAGACCGTGTCGCCCAGCCCGATCAGCAGCACCAGGTAGCGCTGGGGGGCTAGGTCGTTGGTGCGCACGAACCCGGCTGCTTCCCACCCGCCGTCTCCGCCCTCCACGTCGTCGGCGTAGCCGATCTCGGGGATGGCGACGTCGTCGAGGAGAAAACCCGTCCCGGCGACCGCCCCGTCGGTCAGGTACGCAAAGCGCACCAGCACCGCATTCCCGGCGTAGGGCGAGAGATCGACCGACTCCTGAATCCAACCACCACTGGAACCCGTGTAGCCCCAGCCGGGGTTGTTGCCGTGGGGATCGGCATCCGTGCCGGAGGAGGTGTGGAGCAGGTGCCAGCTCCCTCCCCCGTCGGCGCTGATCTCGACTGTGACGTAGTCGTACCCTGCCTCGACGTCGTACCACGCCCAATAGGTCAGCGTCGCCGCCGCGACGCCCGAAAGGTCGAACCCCCGCGTGAGCGTGGTCAGCGACTCGTCGGCCCGGTTCGACCACCAGAAGGCGCGCCCGCTGTGGGGCGGCAGGTTCAAGAGCGGCGTCGCCGTCGCCCCGGAGAAGCGGACGCGCAGGTCGCTATCTCCGCGCAGCAGGATGTAATCCGCGCCGTACTGCCGGACCGATAGCTCCTCGGCAAGCGGATAGCTCTCATAGACCGCCTCGAGGGCGGGCTGCGGCACGTCCAGGGTGGCGTAGCTGTAGCGGGCGTCGCCCCCGGGCACGCTGTCCAGGTAGTTGGCCGCCAGCCACTCGGCGAAGAAAGGCTCAAAGGCGCGGCCCGCGCCGACCTCGGCCAGGGCCGCGTCAAAGCCGGCCATCCCGTTCAGGGGCTGCGCCGCCAGCGCCTGCGTGCCCGCGTCGCCAAAGCGCTCGTGAAAGTAGGTGGCAAAGAGGGTAGCCGCGCCCAGATGGGGCGTGGGATCACCCTCGTCCCAGGCGGTGAGCGACGTGTCGGGGCGCTCCAGGTAGGCTACCTCCGGCGTACCTGCGCCGAGGCCGTTCAGCCGGATGGCCAACTCCGCCAGTCCCTCCTTGACCCACCGTTCCTCGTTGCGATCCTGGTACCACTGGATGAGGCGCTGAAGCTCGCGCGTCAGCGAGGCATAGTAGGTCGGGCTTCCCACCACGACGGTGTCGACGTGGACGGTAATCATCTCGGCCTCGTTGGAAAAGGGGTACAGGGCGCGGGGGAACTCGTCGGCGCCGGAGGTGTAGCCGACCACGCCGTCGCCCAGGCCGGTGGCGTGCAGGATGTGGACGTGCGGGTCGTTATCTACCCCCGGCGTCCACTCGGAGCCAAAGGCGGCGCGGGTAGTGGGATAGATCTGCGTCTCCAAAAAGACCGCCGCTTCCTCCAGCAGCCGCACGTCGTGCCACACACCCTCTTCGACCCACATCGCGATGTGCTCGGTCTGCACGCGCAGGCGGGCCGGCGTTTCCCGCCGCTGCCCGGTCGCGCCGTCGATGACCCAGAAAGAGCGGGGGGCGTTGGGCACCCGGCGCGGGGTCTGTGGGTTGACCACGACGTAGTCGAAGGGCCGGGGCGGAGGCTCGACCAGCAGCACGTCTGGGCTGGTGGGGGCGATGGTGGGCATCGGCGTGCTGGTCGGCGTGGGGACCGGCGTAGGGGTAGGAGTGGGCAGCGGGGTCTGAGTCAACACAGGCGTGGAGGTGGGGACCGGCGGGGCGGCGCAGGCGGCCAGGGTCGCCAGCACGGCGACGATCAGTACAACAGGATTAACAAGATTGGCACGATTTTCTATCACCTTCACCCTGCTGATCCTACGAACCCTGCCTTTTTACTTCCTGGTGAGATACACAAAGAGGGGCGTAGGAAAGTCCTACGCCCACTCCAGAATGGCTTGGTAGACGGCCCAACGGGCACTACTGCGCGCTACCGCGCTACTGCGCGCTACCGCGCTACCGCGCGCGCTTTTCCTTCAGGCGAGCGTGCTTGCCTCGCCGCTCCCGCAAGAAGTAGAGTTGGGCCTGGCGCACGTGCGCACGTCGCCCGATCTCGATTTTTTCGATGCGCGGCGAGTGCAGCAGGAAGGTACGCTCGACACCGATGCCGTGGGAGGCGATGCGCCGCACGGTAAAATTGGTGTTTGCCCCGCCCCGGCGCAAGCGAATGATGGTGCCCTTAAAGACCTGCACGCGCTCGCGGTCGCCCTCGACAATGCGCGCGTGAACGTTGACGATATCGCCCGGACGTAGATCGGGGATGTTTGGATTGGGCTGCAGTTGACGATCCAGAGATTCGACCAGATTCATCCTACTTCCTCTTTCCAAACCTTGCGAGGGCTAAACACCCCTCGCAAGGTTAGCTTTATTCTCGACAGCGAGGACGGATTATACCACGCTTCGCCCAACGGGGCAACCTGGGGGCAAGGGCAAGTTGGCAAGCAGGATTTTGCCTAGTCGATTACCTCCAGCACCGCCGTGACGGTCGTCCCATCCGGCCCCAAGACGATCGTGGTATCGGCCGGCCCCCACGCAAGACACAAGGTATCATCTTCCTCCCAGCACATAAGCGCGCCCTCCGTCACGTCGGCGGCGTGGTCGAAGCGCCCCTCCGCATAAGCGACGTAAGCGTCCACGAATTCCTCGGTGTCGGCGGGGGAGTCCCAGACTACGTACAGCGCCATCACCAGCGCGCCATCTGACGCGCGGTAGTGGACGGCGTACCGGTCGCCGCCCCACCCCTCGGCGGCTTCTCCAGCCTCCCGGCTGGGAACTTGCTGCGCCAGGTAGTAGCCGATAAAGTACTCGCCCAGGACGTTCGCTTCCACCTGCCGCCAGCCCGCGCCGAGGGTATCGGTCAGCGGCGGCATGGCCACGACCAGCGGCTCGTCCCCGGCCAGGTAGCGGTCGGGATGCAGGATGTGCTCGGTCGAGCGGGGCGGGTCGGCGTAGGCGGCGTCGATGGCGGCCCAACCGCCCTCGTCATAGAGCGCCTGGGCGAACGTCAGGCCGTACGTGTAGTGAAACATCAGGCTATCGCACACGACGTCGGGGGCGGAGTCGAACACCGGCGTCTCGACCCCCTCCATCTCCTCCAGCAGGGCCATCATTTCATCGGTGGAGTAGTGGGTGTAGAGGAACTCTTGCGTCAGCAGGGTGGCGTCTCCCTCCACCAACGCCCGGGTGGCGGCCAGATATTCGTCGTCGTACGCCTCCTCGGGTTCGTCGCTGAGACCCAGGGCCTCCAGATCAAAGTGCTGATCCTGCAGGGCGTGGGTGTACTCGTGGGCGTAGGTGAGCCGCTCCATCTGCCCCATCGGGCCGGCCCCGGCGACGACGTAAATCTGCTCGGTTTCGGCGTTATAGAACCCGGCGATCTGCTCGACGTACAGATCGAGCAGCAGGTCGTACATGTCGATGCCGGGATCGATCGTATCGAAGGCGGCCAGCGTGAGGGCATAGTTGCGCGCCTCCGCCGGAGAAAAGTTCTGCTCGAAATCCTCGATCACGTAGGCGCGCAATTGCTCCCGCGTCACCAACGCCCGCTCGACGGGGTGGAGGGGCTCCAGGCCGCGCAGCGCCGCCACCTGCCGCTCGACGGTGTCCATCAACGTGAGGTCGACGGAGTCCAGGGTCGGCAATATCGCGGCCGGTTGTGTGGCTGTCGGCTCGGCTGGCTGTGTGGCGGACGCCGCAGGCGTCCGCGTTGCCTCAGGCGATCCGGTCGCCTGCGGCGGCTGTGTCGGTTCGGCCTCCAAGGTGGCGATGCGGTCTCGGGCCTCCCGAAGCTCCTGCTGCGCCCCGTCGGCTCCGGCCTCCAGGGTGGCTGCCCGCGCCTGTGCGCGCTCCGAATCCTGATGGGCCGTGAAGGCCCAGCCGCCCAGGCCGGCGTTGGCGGCCAGGGAGACGAGCAGACACAGGGCGAGCGTGATCACCGCGCCGATGAGTGCGTTTTTGCTGAGCGTTTTGGGGCGATGCGTCATCTCTAGATCACTCCCAGGGATTTGCCGACTTGGGCGAACTTCTCCAGACCGTAATCGAGATCGTCGCGCCCCAGCATG
>Ga0307430_1001689_pt1 | contig 15759 bp, 14 predicted proteins | sample SalMarWE160130MG_FD_202159 | JGI IMG/M metagenome (GOLD analysis project Ga0307430, IMG submission 202159) | Salt marsh sediment microbial communities from the Plum Island Ecosystem LTER, Massachusetts, United States - WE1603-130 | ecosystem: Environmental > Aquatic > Marine > Intertidal zone >... | reverse complement strand
CTTCAACTACACCATGGTCACCTGCCATGGTGAAGATTACCTTTTTGTCCAGGGTGGGGTTTTCTTTATGTGTGATACCTACCACTTTTTTGGCCAGAGCCTCTAGTCTGCCCAGACTATCCTTGGGCTTAGTAAGATTATCCAGTCTCTTTTGTGCTTTTTTCATAAATTCAGTGCTGATTGGTTTAATCTCCTGAATGATTTCTTTCAACTTCTCCATTAAAATTATCCTTTTAATTTGACCGGGATGCCTGATACTATTAGATAGACCTCCCTAGCAGATTCAGCTATTATTTGATTAGCCAAGCCGATGATATCTCTAAATCTTCTTCCCAGTTCGTTATCTGGTACTATCCCTCCTCCTACTTCATTTGAGACCACTATAATTGTATAATCAACCTGCAGCATAGTATCAACTATTTTTTTCATTTCTTGCAGAATGGTTTCTTCATTAACTCCTTCCAAGAGAAGATTGGAAACAGAGAAAGTTAAGCAGTCTATAATAACCAACTCACAGGGAGGTTGAATATCAAGAAGAATAGAGGAAATATCTTTTGTTTCTTCAATAGTTCTCCAGCGGTCGGGTCGAGATTTTTTATGCTCTTCTATGCGTTTTTTCATCTCCTCATCTTTAGCTATAGCTGTAGCTAGAAAAATTACTTCATTGGTTGTATTTTTGGCCAGTTTAATGGCATATTTGCTCTTACCACTTCTTACTCCTCCGGTAATAAAGATAATTTTCCCCATTTTTTCCGTTATTGCCAATCTGCCCAAGGCAGGCGTAGCAATCTCATAAAAAAATCACCTTCTTTGTTAGGCGCAAAGAAAGATTTACTCGAAAACAGACAGGTCTTCTGGCTCAGGGACAACCTACTTCCCCACCTTCCCAGAACAAAAAGTTCCAGTGGTTTTTGGGGTTTCGCTTCCCATTACAGCAGCGCAACTGCCCGGGGTTCTCACCCGGTTCCCTTGGTCTGCCTTCTTCCTCTTACCATATTTTCAATTTGGTGTTATTGTATCATTTTTAAAATTTTAGTCAAGTACGGGATTCTTTTGGCTATAATGATACTGCACACTTTTTAAAGAGGCGGTATAGCAGGAGTTATTACTTTAAGAGAGTAAGAGAGATTTGGATAGTGAGCAGGAAGCACTCTAAGATGAGAAGAAATTTAAAGAATATGTTCTTAACTCTCAAAAAGGAAGCCTCCGCGCCGCATCCCTCCGACCAGATTGACAAGTGCTGAGATTCATCTAAGCTTACCTGGAAAGGATGCCTTCAGGGAATTATTGTAGCCCAAGGGTAAGGAATATTAAGAACTATTAAGGATGAAATATGTCAGGAAGTAGATATCGCTGGGTTATCCTTGCCCTCTCTTGTTTCTGTATGCTGGGATTGGCTTTCTCAATACAGTCTCTACCGCCTATTCTTACCCTGGTTATTAAGGAATTGGGTTTAACTCATGCTAAGGCTGGTCTGCTGGTGAGTCTTTTTGCGTTGCCAACCATATTCCTAGCGGTTTTGTTCGGTTCATTTTCTGACCGTTGGGGTTCCTTTAAGATGGGGGTGATTTCTCTAATTCTTGTAATTACAGGAACCTTAATCTTTGCTCTTAGCCATACTTTTCTTTACGCTGGTTTAGGACGAGTTATTGCTGGGGTTGGAGCTGCAGCTGTCTTTATAGTATCTGCGCAAATAGTTTCGCAGTGGTTTAGAGGACGTGAAATAGGAACAGCAATGGGAATTTTTAATACTGTAATGCCTGTTGGTGCAATCGTATGTTTTACAACTTTTGGTAGATTGGCTGAGAGTTTAGGTTGGCGAGTGCCGATATTCATCACCATGATAATAGGTGCGGTAGGGCTGGCATCCTTTCTAATTCTCTATAAACCTGTGTCAAACCGGCTACAAGGAACAACTAGCGGCAAAGAGAGAGAAGCAGGATTGTTCTCAAGCTTATTAAAGGTCGGAACCTTGATGTGGCTAGTAGGATTTTGCTGGATGTGGTTTGGTGCATCAATCTTTTCGTTTTCCACTTTTGCCCCGGATTTTTTCATCTCCAAAGGATACACTATTGGCTTTGCTGGTTTCCTGGCCAGCTTACTTTCCTGGGGTCCCTTAGGGCTAAGTCCACTAATTGGTCATTTAACGGATAAAGTCGGTAATAACGAGGTTTTCATCGGAGTAGGTGGAATAATTATGGCAATGGCAATTTATTCTATTGCCAGAGGGGCCAATTTCTTCTTGCCAATGGTTGTTATGGGGGTAGCGGCGGCATTTGTGCCAACACCGGTTTTCTCTTTACTGCCAAAGATTTCCAGACCTGAGAATCTAGGATTAAACTTTGGCGTCCTCTCTGTGTTTGCTAATATAGGAATGCTTTTCGGTCCTTATGTGACCGGTTTGCTCAAAGACAGGACAGGCTCATACGAAGTGAGCTTTATCTTTCTGTCCATTTTTGCTCTGTCATTAGCCTTGACAGCGCTTGCCTTAAGAACCAAGATGAGAGGAGATTAGACTAAAGGATTTTTTTGATTCTTCTCAAGAGGCGTTGAAGAAAATATTCTATACCAATTAATTACTCCCTACATATTGTTCAGGAACATACTTTCACCAGGACTCCGGTGATTAATCCGCCAATTACATCATCCATAATAGGAGGGAGTTTTTTTAAGATACCCGGTTTTTTCTTGTCAAACCTCTCGAATTCAAATAATGCCCGGCTGCCAGCAATATACTGAGCAATCTGAATTCCCAGTAGTTCATCGGCAATGAGGTGCACTGGGTCCTTTTCATATTCTTCTTTAGATAGACCAGGAATCAATCCTTTTTTTCCCACTTCTTCCAGGTAAAGTCCGGCTGTAACCAGAGCGCAGACATTTACATCTTGAAAAGTCTTTTTGAATTCTTCCCTTAGTTTCCGGATCATTTCCTCCTTAGTTCCCAATTTCGAGTGGGGAATATACATCTCCAGAGCTGTATTTATTAAGTCCTTCAGATTTATCCCCTCTTTAGCCAATCTTTTCTCTAAACCTAATGTTTTTTCCATGTTCTCTCTCTTTATAGACACTGCTTGTCTCTCATCAAACTTGAATTCGGCAATTCTCTTGGTTAAATGGTTAATTCCCCCTCATCCCTTCCCTCTCCCCGCAGGGGAGAGGGCACCACTCACCAATTAACCAGTAATGTTATACGCTCTAAGCTATTTTGAGGCAGTAAAGAGAAAAAAGAGTAATGACTTCGATGATTTCGTTTAATGCTCCCAGATTATCTCCGGTAAGTCCTCCTATTCTTCTTTTGAGATAGGTTATCAAAAACAAGTTTGCTGCCAGGGCTATTCCTATAATATAGAAGAATTCGATTCTAAATAAGATCAATCCCAGGCAAAAAGTTATTAAACTTGCCCAGAAAATTTCTCTTCCCGTTTTGTGGCTAAAAAATGCTTTAGCTAATCCCTCCTTCCGGGCATAAGAGGATAAATATATTCCTATTACCATGGACCATCTTCCTGCTACCGGGGCAAAGAGTAGAGCATAATTCTTATAATCATTAGTCAGTCCTACCAGCAGGGTAAATTTTAATAGCAATAGCAAGATAAGAGCAATTGTTCCCTTAGCTCCGATGAAGCTATCTTTCATTATGCTCAATATTTCTTCTTTATTTTTGCCACCGCAGAGCCCATCCACTGTATCGGCAAATCCATCTAAATGAAAAGCCCCGGTAATTCCAACCCATCCAATTAAGAGCAGGGCATTAGCAATGAAAGGGGAGAGATGTCCAGAGGTTATCAGGTTAATTATTATTAGGAACCCACCTATTATCATTCCCACCAAGGGAAAGAAACTCATTGAGTGAGCTATATCTCTTTCTTCTAGCTTGGCTGAAGGTGGCAGGGGGATAATGGTGAGAAATTGCAAAGCTATAAATAGACTCTTCAATTTATGGATTCCTTTTAACCTGGATTTGGTAAACCCTGATATTGTATATAGTATATTATTAGATGCTTTCTATTCCTTCCTATCTTTTTTGCCAAACCACAAAATTCTTAGAGCTTTTTGTTTTTGCTATTCGCTAAACGCTATTCGCTATACGCTCTCTTTTTCCGTTATTGCCAATCTGCCCAAGGCAGGCCTGGCAATCTCATAAAAAAATCACCTTCTTTGTTAGGCGCAAAGAAAGATTTACTCGAAAACAGACAGGTCTTCTGGCTCAGGGACAACCTACTTCCCCACCTTCCCAGAACAAAAAGTTCCAGTGGTTTTTGGGGTTTCGCTTCCCATTACAGCAGCGCAACTGCCCGGGACTTTCACCCGATTCCCTTGGTCTGCCTTCTTCCTCTTACCATATTTTCAATTTGGTATTATTATATCATTACTTAGGATTCTAGTCAAGTATTTAGAGACCTCTGAAAAATGCAATTTGAAAGCAAAATTGGAGTTTTTCAGAGGTCTCTATATGAACGGCTTGACACGTATCGTAACTCAATATAAAAGAAAACAGGCTATGAGCCATTAAGGAACAAAATTTTTTTTGGGTTGACGGTGTAAGAATTTGGTATATAATGCTGCGTAATTCTAAAGAAAAGAGAGGAGAATCTGTAGAAATGGAGTCACCGGAAGAACCGCCAGCTGGCGGGAGTTTAATGAATTTGCTAATAGAAGGAAATATTAGTGAGGATTCTTCGAAGAACGGAAAATTCATATCTTCAAGAATCCCTTTTTTAGCATATAGGGATTTCCTTGCATTGCTATCAAGCGAAGTGTCTGAGCAGTTCGTAGTTCATTGTTTATAGCTCATCGACAAAAACGATGAGGGGAAACGGGTAGCAAGAAAGTTAACTATATGAAACGACATAAATAATTGCGCATCCCTTGTAGCGACTTCATTTATGAAGCCAGAAAATTAGCGGGTTTGATGAATCAAACCTCTACAGATAAGCGAAAATATATAAGACGTTTCATATAACAAGATATGAAATAGGGAGAATGGGGGGAGGGGGCAAAATCTATTGAGGGACAGAATGACAAAACATCATCTCCCTAAATAAGTTAAAGGAAAAACAAAGAAAAAAATGAAAACTTTTTTAAGATTACTATTATATATCAAGCCTTACCGAGGCAAATTAGTAACTGCTTTCATATTGGCAGCAGGAGTAACCATATTGGGATTATTACCTCCTTACTTAGTGAAAATCATCATTGATGACGTAATTGTCAAAAAGGACCTGCGTCTGCTTACTGTTATCATCGGGATACTTTTTCTTATCTTTATCTTAAGAAGTATTCTTATCTCCTTTCGTATTCTTATGGATAATAGAGTTCAACAGGGTCTTATTTTTGATCTCCGTAACCATGTCTATCATAGCCTGCAGCGTCTCTCCTTGAGTTACTTTGAGGTTAGAGAGACAGGGAAAATAGTCTCCCGGATTATCAATGATGTAGAGGCTCTACAAGCAATAGTTACCAGTGGATTGGTTACTCTCTTTGTTGCTTTTATTACTTTTATCGGCTCGTTGGTAATCTTAGTAACAATAAATCTAAAGCTGACTTTAATTGCCATGATTCCTATTCCTCTTCTCGCTTTCTTAATATTCAGATTCAGTGGAAAAGCTCACCGAAGTTATCGTCAGGTGCGTCAGAAGTTGGCCAAAGTAACCTCAATTCTGCAGGAGAATATTTTCGGCATAAGAGAGATTAAGACGTTTACGCAGGAAGAATATGAAAAGAAAAAATTTTCTATTCAGGGAAGAGGTTATTTTCGAAGCAATATTAGAATAGCTAAGCTCTGGTCTATTTATTATCCTCTTATTTTATTCGTGAGTTCCCTGGGGACAGTATTAGTACTCTGGTTCGGAGGAGAAGAGAAGTCATTGCCGGAGTTCTAAGTATAGGAAGTCTGGTTGCCTTTTATGGATATCTTGGACTTTTCTATCAACCCATTGACCAACTAAATCAGGTAAATAATATGTTCCAGCATGCCCGTGCAGCTGGAGAAAGAGTTTTTGAGATAATAGATGCCATTCCCGAAGTAGAAGAATCGAGAGATGTTATTTCTCTTTCCTCTCCGGTAAAAGGAGCGGTGGAATTTAATAATGTCTGCTTCAGCTATAATGAAAAAGAACAGGTAATAGACGACATTAATCTTAAGGTGGAGCTGGGTGAGAAGATTGCTATTGTGGGACCCAGCGGCTCAGGAAAAACTACCTTTATCAGCCTCATCCCTCGTTTTTATGATGCAAGCAAAGGATTCATTGCTATTGATGGATATGATATTAGAAAACTAAAGCTCTCTTATTTGCGAGAGCAGATAGCAATCTATTCTTATTCTTGATGAAGCTACTTCCTCAGTGGATACGGAAGTGGAAGCTCTTATCCAGGAGGCCCTGGAGCATTTGATGGAGAATAGGACCAGCTTTATTATCGCTCATAGGCTTTCAACTATAAGAAATGCAGACAGAATTGTAGTAATGGACGAAGGGAGAATAGTAGAAATAGGAACTCATTGGGAATTATTGAGAAAAAGGGGTCTATACAGTCAGCTCTATAGGGTGCAGTTTAAGGTTAAGGATATAAAAGAGGAGTTACCCTTTCTTGTTGATTGAATTAATTAATGCTATTCCCGATGATGGCTTGATTACATAGGAAATTAGGACATATGTCCTAAACAGAAATTATATGGTCTACCGAAGGACATTCCTCAAAAGAGAGCGTATAGCGTTTAGCGGATAGCGTATAGTGAAAAACAAAAAACACAAAACTATAACGGATGTTCATAGTTCATCGACAAAATAACACTCTCCTCTCCCCTCAGGGGAGAGATTAAGGTGAGGGGGCAAGAACCACAAACAAGATGGTGAATTATCGTTTTTCGTTTTTAGCTTTAATGATTTATCCTATACGCTAAACGCTACCCGCTATACGCCAGAAACGAATTGTCCTTCGGTATTTCTTGACAAAAAAGGATAAGATAGGATATAATATAAACCTTAGACTCAATAGAAAAGCGATAGAAAGGGGAAAAAAGAATGGGGGTGTGCCTGTGCGGAGTAAAAATGATTAAGAAAGTAGGCATAGGAACGATAGTATTTTATCAAAAGTTTATTTCTCCAATCTTACCTGCTTCCTGTCGCTTTTACCCTACCTGTTCTGACTATAGCCGACAGGCTATAGAAAAATATGGGTTAGCCAGGGGTTGTTGGTTGGGCATAAAAAGAATATTGAGGTGCCATCCTTTCTACCCAGGAGGTTATGATCCCGTCCAGTAAGGAGTAAGGAGTAAGTGGTAAGGAGTAGGATGCGAGCGACCAGCAACGAAATAAAAGGAGTTACTTAATGCAGAAGAATCTTATCATGGCTATTGTTTTATCGGTAGTAGTGCTCTTATTATATAATATTTTTATGGTTAGACGACAGCCTGCTGTGTCGCCACCTACAGAGGAAGCGACGGAATCCCCTCCTTGGGAGGGAGAAGCTCCTCAACAAGGAGAAATCCTTCCTTCTTTACAATTAGAAGAGGGAGAAGAGATAATTCTGGAAAATGAGTATGTAAAAGTGGTTTTGACTTCTCGAGGAGGGATAGTTAAATCCTGGTATCTGAAGAAAGAAAAAAAAGAATTGGTGGGAAGGAGTACTTACAGTCTGGGATTGAATCTATTCTTACCGGAAGGAGAAAGAATAAATCTATCCGAGGAGGATTTTGAGGTTCAGAAAGAGGGGGAGAGAAAAGCTATCTTCAGCTGGGAGGATAAAGAAGGGAGATTTAAATTATTCAAGAATCTTGAGATATCTAAGCAGGGATACCATGTATTTCTTTCTATTGAAACAGAAAACCTGCCTTTAGGCAGTAGCTATGAGCTTACCTGGCCGCCGGTAATAGGTGATGAATACAAAGAGGAGGAGCGACTAGTCTTCTTTAATGATAGACTTCAAGAAGAGAAGAAAGAAGGTGTGCAGCGGGATTACGGACGGGGAGTAAAATGGATGGGACTGCGGCAAAAAAGAGAGCTACTGGTTATACTTGCTTCTTTGGATTGGCCAAGGGGAGGGATGTTCCGTTCAGAATTCTGGGGATTTGAGGATAATAAACCTGAGAGTAGATGGATAGTCTATGCCGGACCGCAAAACTATGGGGAGATTAGGTCGCTCAATGACAGAATCAAAGAGATAAATGGAGAGGACTATCATCTAATAGGAGCACTTGACCTCAGTATTTGGGGTCAACTCTCAGTAGGACTGATAAAGATTCTCCTCTTCTTTTACAGTTTTACTCACAACTACGGAATAGCTATTATTCTCTTAACCCTTCTCATATATGGGGCTCTGTTTCCTCTAACCTTTAAACAATTTACTTCTATGCATAAAATGCAGGTTATTCAACCTGAGGTAAAGGCTGTGCAAAATAAGTTCAAAGGTGACCCCAAACAAATGCAGGTAGAAATGATGAAGATATATAGAAAACATAAGGTCAATCCCATGTCTGGCTGCTTTCCTCTCATAATTCAGATGCCGATTATTTTTGTTCTTTACCGAGCTCTTCTCAATTTCAACTTTTCTGAGAATCCCTCTTTCCTCTGGATAAAAAATCTGGGTGAACCCAATATTCCTTTGCTTTTAGCCCTGGGGGTAACTATGTTCCTGCAACAGAGAATCACTCAAAAGACTCAGGTACAATCAGCAGGGCAACAACAAGGAATGGCTAAGATGATGCAATTCTTTCCCATCTTCATTATTGTAATGTTGTGGTCCCTCCCTTCCGGGGTAATGCTCTATTGGTTTACCTCTACCCTTTTTTCTATTTTCCAACAATTTTTGATTCGTCGAAGAATGTCTCCTTCCCAGCCACCTAAGAATGTAAAATGATATCTGAAGATACTATAGCTGCTATTGCTACTCCTATAGGAGAATCTGGCATAGGCATTGTGAAGATGAGTGGCAAAGAATCTTTTCTTATAGCCAGAAAAATCTTCCGACCTTCCTGTGGGAAAAAGGTCAACTGGAAGACTCCCTTTAAGACTCACTATGGATGGATAATTGATTCTGAGAGCAAAGAATTGATAGATGAGGTGCTGCTTACTCTAATGCCAGCGCCTAAAAGCTATACCCGAGAAGATGTAGTAGAGATAAATTGCCATTCTGGCCCTGTCCCCTTACGAAAAACCCTACGACTTACCTTAAAACTCGGTGCTCGCTTGGCTGAAGCGGGGGAATTTACTAAGAGAGCCTTTTTGAATGGAAGAATTGACCTTGCTCAAGCCGAGAGTGTACTAGAGGTGGTGCAGGCGAAAACAGAGAAAAGCCTGGAGATAGCATTAAATCAGCTAAAGGGAGGATTATCTGAGAAGATTAGCACGCTTAAGAAAAAAATGGTTGATTTTCTCTCTTGCCTGGAGGCAGAAATAGAGTTTGGAGAAGAAGATATTGAGCATTTATCCAGGAAAGATGAAGAGAGCCGCCTTAAAGATATTTTAGTTCAAATTGCTCTACTTCTAAAAACGGCCAGAAGGGGAAGAGTCTATAAAGAGGGTTTAAAGGCAGTAATCGTAGGAAGACCTAATGTCGGCAAATCCAGTCTTTTGAACACTCTTCTTCAGAGAGAAAGGGCTATCGTCAGCCATATCCCTGGAACAACGCGAGATACTATTGAAGAGATGATAAACATTAAAGGATTTCCTTTGTGGATTATTGATACAGCAGGACTAAGAGAGGTAGAAGGTAAAATAGAAGAGGAAGCCGTGCGTCGAACCCATGCCAAATTAGAGGAGGCAAATATCATACTTTTGATGGTTGACGGTTCTCTTCCCCTAGAAAAAGAGGATATTTCAATTCTTGAAAGAATGGAAAAGGAAAAGACCCTGTTGATTGTGAATAAGATAGATTTACCCCAGAGAATAAATAAAGAAAGAGTCAACTCCTTCTTTCCTGTTCAAGAGGTGGTAGGGATATCAGCTACCGAGGAGATTAATTTGGAAAAACTTAAAGAAAGAATAGCAGAGTTTGCCTTAAAAGAGGCAGTCCTTTCTTCTGGCGACTCTCTTATTTTAAGCATAAGGCAGGAGCAGGCTTTAGAGCAGGCAAAACAAAATATAGAGAGAGCTCTCCTGGGAACAAGAGGCAAACTGTCTGAAGAGCTTATAGCTTTCGATTTAAGAGAAGCTATAGATAGATTAGGAGAGATTACAGGGGAGGTAGTTGCTGATGACATCCTGGATGAGATTTTTTCTCATTTTTGCATAGGGAAATAGGATAGTGGTACTCCCCGTTTTCAATTGAAGTTACATGAGCGGACGTGTAGAGGACAAGACAAGCGGTTACAGAATTGTATATAGGATATAGTATATCGTATATCGAAAAGAAAAGGTGCATGAATGTATTGTGTTTTGTGTTTCAGGGTCTTTTGCGATATACCATATACGATATACGCAATAAGCAATACAACAATAGTGAGTAGTTAATTGGTGAGTGGTGAGTAATAAGCAGTAAGTAATAAGTGATAAGTAGTAAATGGCGCTCAATACTCGTTCCCTCTTCCCATTGGGGAGAGGGATAGGGTGAGGGGAATTAACCATTTAACCAGTTAACAAATTAACCAATAATGGTGACGGAAGAAATTGTCCTTCGGCATATTTTGACCTTTTGCAGACTTTTTGTATAATAGACTAAATGGATGTGACGTTAGATTGCTATGAGGTAATAGTTCGCAACTTGGGAATTTAAATGATTTATGAGTAATAAAGTAGAAGGAGAAAAGTTCCCTTTTGCTCGACTGGTGAGTAGTTAATTGGTGAGTAGTTAATTGACCATTTAACTAATTAACCAACAAGATATGCCGAGCGTAGTGAGGCCTATCTTATTGTTCATTGTTGATAGTTCATCGAAATGCGTGATGCGTATTGCGCAATACGCGATACGATATAGGCAATACGAAAATGAGGGAGGTGGGAAAATTGGACCAATTATTGAGAAAGCTATTTCTCTCAGGACTTGGAATATTTGCCCTTACCCAGGAGAAAATAGAGGAATTAGTAGAGGAGTTGGCAAAAAAAGGAGAGATTTCCTGGGGTGAGAAAGAAGATTTTTTGGGAGAAATAATCAAAAGAGGGAAGGAACAGAAGGCAGAAGTAGAAAGAAAGATAGGAGATAAAGTGGAGGAGATGCTTTCCAGAGTTAATATAGCTAGCAAGGATGATATTGAGAGATTGGAGAAAAAGATAGATGAGTTAGGAAAAAAAAGAAAAACCTAATTCACCCTTTTTGAAATCAAGAATACCCCACTTACACCATCCCTCCAGGGTGAGTAGTAGTTTTTATCAAAAATTTTTCCAAACCGTATGTTCTAACCATCAGGTGCCGGTATTTGACAAAAGAGGCACATTCCAATATTATACCCGAAGTGCAGGGATTTATATGTGTACCGAAGGACATTTTCTGAAGAAGCCTTATAGGAGCTACCTTAACGAAGTTTCGAGTTGAGGATAAAGAAAAATATACTGTTTGAGGAGCAAAGCGACGATGCTCTGCCTTTTCTTGAACTTGGGGGGAGCAGGCCGAAGGCCGTTGAGGGGGGATGTTTCCCCCTTCAAAGTCTTTTATATCTTTCCCGAAACGAGAAGCTGAGCAGAAATAATAAAAGGCTACTATACAGCGACGGAAGAAATTGTCCTGAGGTATTTCTCAGATGAAAGGTGTTAGAAATGGGGAAAAAGATAATCCATCTTGGATTATTTGGACTGGGAACAGTAGGAAGAGGAATAGTAGAACTTCTTCTCCGAAAAAAAGAAGAAAAGAGAGATTATGAATTTGTTTTGGAGAAAATAGCTATTAAACATTTAGATAAAGAGAGACCGCTTTCTCTTTCTCCCCATTTATTAACTACAAACTATAAGGAGATTCTGGAAAATCCAAAAATTGATACTATTATAGAAGTGATGGGAGGGATATATCCTGCTGAAGAGATAATATTAGAGGCTTTGAAAAGAGGTAAAAATGTAATAACTGCTAACAAAGCTCTCTTGGCTCGGGCAGGAAGTCGAATTTTTAAAGAAGCCAGTGAGAATAATTGCTATTTAGGAGTGAGAGGGTCTAATATCGCTAGTTACCGCCTTATAGAGAGTATAACCTCCTCTCCTCTCCGGATTAGTAAGTTAATAGGGGTTTTTAATGGAACATGCAATTATATATTAACAGAGATGGAAAAGACAAAAGAGGATTTGTTTTCTATGGTCAAAAAAGCACAAGAAATTGGTTATGCGGAGAAGGACCCTTCTGACGATATTGATGGCTTTGATACAGCCCATAAGTTGGTAGTTTTGCTTGGCTTGACTACGGGATTCTTCCCGTCTCTTGATTCTTTTTTTATAGAAGGGATTAGAAGGATTTCCTATCAAGATATTCTTTTTGCTCAAGAGTTAGGATATAGGGTAAAACTTCTGGCCATTGCCAGGCAAGAAGATAATTATTTGGAAGCAAGAGTTCATCCTGCCCTTCTTCTAATAGGTAAAGGATTAGCTCGCTTAGAGGGAATAGAGAATGGCATTGAACTGAGAAATGAAATAGGATTGGAAATAGGGATGCAGGCTCCAGGGGCTGGCAAATATCCTACAGCAGCTGCCATATTGGAGGATTTGATTTGCGTGGCTAAAGGTAGGAAGTTGCTCTTGCCAGGGTGCAGTGAAAATATGGATTTAGGAAAGATAGGAGAGATTGAAGGTAATTATTATTTGAGGTTCAGCGTTCTTGATCGAGTGGGTGTTTTAGCAAAAATATCTGGAATTTTAGGAGATTATGATATAAGTATCAAGTCAGTTCTACAGAAAGGGGAGGCCCGAAATAGCACAGATTCAGTGCCTATAATAATGCTCACTCATAAAGCAAGGGAAAAGGCTATTCAAGATGCCCTTAAGAGAATTAGTGATTTGTCAGTGGTAAAGGAATATCCCTTGTTGATCCGTGTAGAGAAAGGGATTTTTTAAACTAAAATATCTATTAATAACTGAAAAAAGCGCAATAAGCAGGAGGAAGAGATGTCTATGGTTAGGATGAAAGAACTATTAGAAGCAGGAGCTCATTTTGGTCATCGTAGAAGTGCATGGAATCCCAAAATGAAACCTTACATTTACCAAGAGAGAAATCGAATGCATATCCTCGATCTTAGTGTCACGGTGAAAAAAATAGCAGGGGCCTGTGAGTTTATTAGAAATTTAGCCGCGGCAGAGGGGAAGATACTATTTGTGGGGACCAAACGTCAGGCAAAAAAGTGTATTGAAGAAGAGGCAAAAAGATGTGATGCTCCCTACATTAATAGCCGGTGGTTGGGAGGATTTCTGACTAATTTCTCCACCATAAAGAAAAGAATTGCTAGACTAAATGATTTAGAGAGACAAGAAGAAGAGAAAGTATGGGAAAATTATCCCAAGAAAGAAGAGATGGTTTTACGCCGGGAGCTAGCCAAGCTCAGTCAAAACTTGGGGGGAGTTAAGGATATGAATGAGCTACCCGACGGCGTTTATATTACTGATGTGAAAGTAGAGGAGACAGCTGTTAAAGAGGCAAAAAGAATGGCTATTCCTATCATAGCTATTGTGGATTCCAATTGTGATCCGGACATGATAGATTATCCTATTCCTGCCAATGATGATGCTATAAAGAGTATTAGATTGATTACTTCTAAGGTGACTGATGCTATTGTGGAGGGCAGTGAAGTCTGGCGGAAGAAAAGAGAAATGGAAGAAGCAGCAGAGGAAAAAGAAAAAATAGAAGAAGTTGAGACAAAAGTAGAAGAGAAAGCGGTAGAGCAAATAGAGAAGGTTGAGGTTGAGGTTGAATTAAAAGCTCAGGCAGAGAAAGCAGGAGAACAAATAGAGAAGGTTGAGATTGAAGTAAAAGAGAAAAAAGAGAAAGCGGTAGAGCAGATAGAAAAAATTGAGGAAAAGAAAGAAGAGATATCGAAAAAACAGGTGAAAAAGAAGATAGTCAAGAAGGCTGAAGAGAAGGTAAAAGAGAAGATAGAAGAAAAGGAAAAAGGGGTTGGGAAAAAACCTAAAGCGGTAGCAAAGAAGCCGAAAACATCTGAGAAGAAAGAAGTTAAGACAAAGAAAAGGAAAAAGGCAGAGGTTAAAATAGAAAAAGAGGAACCAGAAAAAGAAGAGTCGCAGGTGAAAAAGGTTAAGAAAAAGACAATAAAAAAGACAATAAAAAAGCCAAAAACATCTGAGAAAAAAGAAGAAGCAAAGGATTAAAAAATAGAGAGTTAAAGGGGTAAATAACCAATGGATGTTCCTTTAGAAAAAATAAAGAGATTGCGGGGAGAGACTTCAGCAGGAATTCTTCACTGCAAGGAGGCACTCGAAGAAACCAGGGGTGATTTTGAAAAAGCGAAAAAGGTCTTGAGGAAAAAGGGTATAGAGATTGCCGAGATGAAAAGTGGGAAAAAGACTACTCAGGGTAAAATTGCCTCCTATATTCACCACAATGGGAAAATGGGGGCATTAGTAGAAGTTCACTGCCAGTCCGATTTCGTGGCGAAAAACAGTGGATTTCAAGAATTTAGCAAAAACATAGCTATGCATGTGGTGGCTTGCAATCCTCAGTGGAATTCTCCTGAAGATATTCCGGCAGAGGTAATTGAAGAAGAAAAAGCCGTTCTTAAGGCACAAGCAGAAAAGGAAGGCAAGCCTGCTAAAATCATAGACAAGATTATAGAAGGGCGAATAAGGAAATTTTATGCTCGGGTATGTCTATTGGAACAGCCTTTTTTTAGAGATGATAAGAAAACAACAAGGGATTATCTGCAAGAGTTTATTGCCAAAGTGGGAGAGAACATTGAAATTTATCGTTTTGTCAGATACGAACTAAGAGGAGAGATAGAAGACTGATGAGCCAATTACCAATCAAATGGGATAGGATCCTCTTAAAGATAGGAGGAGAGAGTCTTGCTGATAAAAATAATTATGGCATATCTTCCAGTCGAGTTCGTCTTATCGCAGAAGAGATCAATGAGGTTAAAGACCTGGGGGTGAAAATAGGAATAATGGTCGGTGGTGGAAATATATTTCGTGGTGGGATAGCAAGCAGAGAGGGAATGGACAGAACCACAGCTGATTATATGGGGATGCTAGCTACTATACTCAATGCCCTGGCATTGCAGGATACCCTGGAAAGGATAGGAGTATTTACTAGAGTACAGACAGCAATTGAAATGCAGGAGATTGCTGAGCCCTATATTCGGCGAAGGGCTTTGCGTCACTTAGAAAAGGGCAGGGTGGTTATTTTTGCTGGAGGAACTGGAAATCCTTATTTTACTACAGATACAGCAGCAGCACTGCGTGCTCTAGAAATAGAAGCAGATGTGATCTTGAAGGCAACTAAAGTGGAAGGAGTGTATTCTTCTGACCCCTTTAAAGACAAAAAAGCAGAGAAGTTCGATAAGATAAGTTATGTAGAGGTGCTTAATAGACGATTAAAAGTTATGGATGCTACAGCTATCTCTCTTTGTATGGATAACCGTCTGCCTATTATTATTTTCAATCTTCAAAAAAGGGGTAATATTAAAAGGATAGTTCTAGGAGAAAAGGTAGGTACTATAGTAAAGGACTAATGTTTTTCTTGATGAACTAAGAAGTTATATGGTCTACCGAAGGACATTTTCTGAAGAAGCCTTATAGGAGCAACCTTAACGAAGCTTCGAATTGAGGAAAAAGAAAAATATACTGTTTGAGGAACAAAGCGACGATGCTCTGCCTTTTCTTGAACTTGGGGGGAGCAGGC
>Ga0307430_1001687_pt1 | contig 15760 bp, 14 predicted proteins | sample SalMarWE160130MG_FD_202159 | JGI IMG/M metagenome (GOLD analysis project Ga0307430, IMG submission 202159) | Salt marsh sediment microbial communities from the Plum Island Ecosystem LTER, Massachusetts, United States - WE1603-130 | ecosystem: Environmental > Aquatic > Marine > Intertidal zone >... | reverse complement strand
TTCTGTTGCTAAACAAGGCCCTACTTACGTGACCACCATCAAGCATTCCTACCGGCATTAGATTCAGCATGGTTATCAGCATTCCTACCCATCCGGCAAAGGCTAAAGGATGGAGCAAAAGTACACTGCCTGATGGCAGGCTAACCAGCCATTTCCCTAACCATTGAAACAGAAGTGGCTCAGATAGTGATATTCCTTTGACTGACTCAGCTGGCACTGGAAATGACCAGAGGAGCCCTAATATTGTCACCGGAATCACCACCAACATTCCTCCAATAGGTCCAGCAGCTCCCACATCAAAAAGTGAATTTCTATCTCTAGGACGCGTTCTCATCCGGATTACGGCCCCAAAGGTCCCGATCAAGGTTGGAGCCGGGATGAAATAAGGAAAGCTAGCCTCTATTCCCCTTCTATTTGCCATCAGCTTGTGACCCATCTCATGAGAGCCCAGGATTCCCATGATCCCCAGGCAGAAAGCCACTGCTCCATACCATGCGCTCTCAAGTACCCCCAGTCCGACGAGGGAAAGTGACTGCAGATATCCTGCTCCCAAAGTTGTGCCGAGGGTGGCCAGAAAAAGTACCAACTGTAGCTTGGGTTTTTCCATTTTTGGCTTAAATCTTCTGGAGGTACTCTCAAAAGTCATTCTCTTAACAAAGTACCCGTCATGATTTTATTATGGCTTTTACAAAGCTAACCTTACGCATACACTTCCACCAGTCAAGTCCAGAATTGCCCCTGTTGAATTTGTTCCCTGCTATGATACCAAAAAAAAGGAATTTGTTAACTGTTTGGCGGGCACTCGGAACACAATTACCAGCTGTAGGACAAAACCGGTCCGCTAATCAGGGAATGGTGACATCTTCCTGGAATACGGAATAAACTGGAAAGATAAATTACTAAGAGACCTAAAGTGGGTAGAAAGTTTTATTAAAAGTATGTGATTTTGCCAGCAGAAAAATCCTATTTCTAAAAACCACTCCTAGAATTTCAAATAGATTAAGCCTTCCCTGTTACTTTTCCGCTGAAGTTAGCACAAAAAAGAACACATCTTCCTGCCTTATGAATTCTTTCCTTCTGCTCACAATCCTTCCCACAAAGAGGACAGAGGCAGACATCGACATGCTCGCCTTTGAGTCTGAGCTTGGGGGCTTTAGTATCTTTTGTATAAGGTGAGAGAGGCTGGCTTGGTTTACCTACCCCGTGAGGAATGTTGTACTTTTTAATGTAGTATCTGATAGTGGCACGGTCAAGGCCGAGTTCCCGGGCAATACTGGTGAGTTCCTGCCCTGCTGCAATCCTCTTGGTCAGGAAAGACTCAAGGGACTCGCCTAATCTAGCCTCAATGAGCTTGCGTTTATGACCTGGCATCGAATTTCTCCCATTTTTCCCTGATTTTTTAGTAATCCTTTGTATGCTTCTTTTCCTTCCTCATCCTTAGCCACTTTACCTTTTTCCCTGCCAAAGGCAATCGTCCAGTAGTGAGGAGAAGGAACAATGATGATCCCCAGAATAACTCATTTGTATCTGAATTATTTCGTTTACGCACGGCTATAAAATTTCTATGAAAGCGCTTGAGATGTAAATACATCAGATCAAGTAGTCTGTGGGATCATTTTAGCAGAGAAAAGAAAAGTGTCAAAAAAAGCCTCCGATGCTCTAATTTCTCTTATCCCGGATAGGGATTCTCTTACTCTGTCGGTAATAGTAGAAAAACCCTCCTGTGCTCTCTCAAAACGATCCAGGATAAAATCTTGATTTAGCCTGGTAACAAGGCCCAGACCGATCCCCTTTTTCATTTGACAAGATAAAAATCGACGTTATAGTGCAACTGCTAAGAATTCATAAAAAGTTGACTTGTAGATAACCTTGATAGGGACATTTTGCCTTTTGACCAGAACGTCTCTCGTTTCGCCTCCTACTCCTTTGAATAGTTTTTCTTGTTTGGTGATTCACTCTTTTTCTTGCCTTTCTATCTGCTTATACCATCTACGAATAACAAATTTTTTCTCCCCCTCTTCCACTTTGTCTTCATAACTGTCAACAGGAATTCTCTTCTCCATAATTTCTGCTAGCACTTCTTTAAGTCGACGAATTCTAACCCCTCCTTGAAGTCCCTTTTTGTATTTGTCACAGTGCAAACAGCTTTCGATTACCTGCTCTTTATTAAGGATAACAACAACATGCCCTCTCCCTACGATTATATCTAGAGGCTCTACCTTTTTGATGATCTGATCAACCTTTAAGCCAGCTATCCGGACAGGGGCTCCATAGCTAACTAAACTACTTGTATTTCGAGGGGTGTAACCATTTGTAGCTCGATAGAGTAGACCCGAGCAATCTACTCCTTTCAACATCCATTTATCCTGAACCCTTAAAGAAATTGAAGAACTCAGTCTATAAAAAGAGGGTATTTGAGGGACACCATCTTTATAGTTGCCGCCCCGAAGGTAATTACTACCTTTGGCCGCTAGAAGATTTTGGATAATAGTTTGCTTTGAAGGTAGTATCTTTGGTCTTTCAGGAGGTTTGGTTCTACAGAGCTCTAATGTTTAACTTTGACCTTTGTTTCATCCTAAGGTTTAGGAGAAGGTTTGTCAACATTACGCGATTCTCACCAAGCGCTCTTGACAAAAAAATGGCGCATAGTATAATTAATTTGTGAGTCTCGTACAGAGCATGTGAATACAAAGAATAGTGCATGAAGACCAGGTAGTGACCATTTCTAAGTCTAGCGTCCGCTTCTTTATGTCCCATCCTTTGAAGCCATCCGTGCTACTGACCGTCTAAAATCTCATAAAAAGACCTTAGACTAAGAGACGCAAATAAAGATGGTGTTTTTGGTAATGCTCAAAAACCAAGGAGGAAACAATGAGCAAAACCCTGTACGTAGGAAATCTACCGTACACAACCACGATAGAGGAGCTGAAGGGTCTCTTCAGCGGATATAATACTGAGGATGTCAAAGTCATCACGGATCGCGACTCAGGTCGCTCTCGCGGATTTGGCTTTGTACACTTCAACTACGATGGAGAGGCCGAAAAGGCGATCAAAGCTCTCAACGGGCATTCGCTAGGAGACAGAAAGATCGTAGTGAACGAAGCGCGTCCCCGGACGAATCGAAACTCTGGAGGATTCGACCGATCCTTCAACAAACCGACCTTCAACAGATGGTAACAGATCAGTAAGAATCATTAGGTCCCGCCGTTGGTGGCTGACGCCAACGGCACGCTAGGCAATATGGCGGCAAGTGGATGATTTTCCCAGGCTGAGTTTTAGGTTGAAAGTAGTTTTATGCTACCCGAAGGTCTATCCGATTCTTTGGTAATTCCACTCATGAGCACAACCAACTCTCCCCGGCTGATCAAATTTTTCCTGATCGCTTGGTTGAGGAAATATTCAAAGTGTTTCTCGATATCTGGTACCTTATCCACTACCATTGTTTCCACTCCCCAGTATAACAGCAGCTGTTGTGCTGTGCAATAATTAGGCGTGACTGCTATTATCCGTGCCTGAGGACGATACTTTGAAATAATTCTTGCCGTATGTCCAGAAAGGGTAAAGGCCATTATGGTGGAAGCCTTAGTAAGTTGTGCTAACTCGCGGGCGGCAAAAGCGACGCTGTCAGAGATTGTTTTGTGAGGCACAATACCTCTGATACGTAGAAGTTCTTCATACTTTAGGGAAGCCTCAGTAGTAAGGGTTATTTGGTGCATTTCTTTCACTGCTTGCTCTGGGTAGGAACCAACCGCCGTTTCACCGGAGAGCATTACCAGATCTGTTCCATCGATAATAGCATTGGCCACATCCGCCACCTCAGCTCTGGTCGGAACGTAATTACGGATCATTGAATCTAACATCTGAGTGGCGGTAATTACCGGTTTGCCCACTCGGTTACATTTTTGAATGATCATTTTCTGGATAAGGGGAACCTGAGCTCGTGGTAAGCACACACCCATGTCTCCCCGGGCAATCATGATCCCGTCGCAGATCTTGATTATTTCATCGATACTCTCAACTCCTCTATCATCTTCTATTTTGGCTAAAACCCCAATATCTTCTCTTCCCTCTTTTTGAAGTAAATCTTTTATTATCAGAATATCGTTGCTTTTGCGGACAAAAGACTGAGCTATGTAATCAATCCCCAGCTCTATCCCCAACTGAATGTCTTTGATGTCCTTCTTGGTGAGGGAAGGAAACTCAAGCTTTGCTCCGGGAATGTGGATTCCCTTTCGTTCTCCCAGTAGACCACCAATGATAACTCTGGTCGTGATCCTTTCCGGTGAGACCTGGGTAACCTCAAGTTCTATCTTTCCATCATCGATAAATATCCTATCTGTTGGTTTTAAAAATCTGTATAATTCAGGATAAGAGACGCTCGCCCATTTATCTGCTCTGTCTATGTTTCCTGAGAGAAGAAAGAATGAATCGTTCTCTTTTAAATGTAAACTCGTGCTACCTTTGAAAGAACTGATTCGAATTTTGTATCCTTCCAGATCTTGTAGTACCCCTATGGCCTTACCTATCTTTCGGGAAACCTCCTGGATGGTGGCAAAAAATGCTCGATGTTGCTCAGGAGTTCCATGAGAGAAGTTGAGCCTCGCAATATCCATGCCAGCCATCGCCAGCTTTCGTACAGCTTCTTCACTGCTACTTGCCGGACCCAAGGTACAGATTATTTTGGTCTTTCTCTTTTTTTGCATGCGGTATTTGCCTCGCCTACTATCTTCGAGCTGGAAAACATGCAGGTGAAGAATGCACCAGAAGAGCCCTTTTGTATCATCTCAGCATGAAACTCGCTTGGATTATTGCAGTTGCTTATTACCAAGCTGTTCCTTCTTCCTTGGCGGTAAACATTGTTACCGTATTCTTAGGATCAGGATGTTCCTGAACAAAGGTTACTGGAAAATCCATGGTTGGTGGGTGCATGGCAGCTATTCTGAATACTGGTCCATCACCGGAGAGCATTAACGTCTTAGCTCCGAGGAGCCACTTCATACCGATAGTTATTGCTCCTGGAGGCGCCAGGGTGTACAGGGGTTTATCAGGGGGATCCCAGTCACCTCGCAGAGCTCTTATAGAGGTTTCTGGATTCACATGGGGAAGGATGCGAGTGGGAGCATTTTTAAATTCTTCCGGAGTTATATGGGTCCAATGAGTCATGAGGTCTGGAGCTTCCTCATAAGCCAAATGTCCGTGCTCCCCAATACCATCAAAAGAAATGTCCACCCCTTTTCCCTTGGTAATTTCGGCAATTTTCTTACCGATAGCATCAGGATCTCGTGGATCAGGGAACCATATATGATCCTCCGGAATATCAACTTTATTAAAGAGTACTTTCTTGGTTGATCCATAGAAACTCCAGGGGTGGGTCTCCGGTACAGGCCTGTTGGTCCAGTCCAGAACCTCATCCATGTTAAAGGTCCAAACATTCTTCCAACTAATCCTCTCTTTAGCACTCATTTCAATAACATAGCGATACATTAAAGGAGGACGGGCATAACTTCCAGCAGGGATAATAAATGTTGAGGGATTACTCTTTGCATTATTCTCCTTTATTTTTTCTATCATAGCTTTTGCTAGAGTGCGACTAACATCCTCCCACTCGGGCAGTACCACGACTTTAACGGGGCTCCATTTATCTATTTCTTCTAAGGGCATAATAAGGAGCTTTTCCATATCTTCCTTACTCAAGGTGACATTACGAACTATTCCTTCGAATCTTGGCATTTTTTCCCCCTTGTGTCTTTTTATGGTGATAAACTATTTTTTTCAAAGAGCCGAATGTTTTTGAGTCCTCTCTGGCAAAGTTAGGGTGCCTAGCAGGGGTGCTAGGCACCCTAAAGAGATCGCCGGCTACTTTTCTATTGCCTCTACTGCCTTCATCATATCCCTGACGGCCTCCTCTACTGTTTTCACCTGCGTTAAGGCATTCATAACTTCTACCGTGCACACATGGGAAAACTCAGAGTACCAAGTAACTTGAGGTAAACCGTGCAGATATTGAGCCTGCTTCCCAAACTGCTTCCAATAAGGATATAGCTTCAAGAGTTCCGGATCAGTAAATAGCTCTGTCCATATGGGTAAACTTCCTATGGCTAAAGATTGGGCTTTATTGGTCTCCTTATTAGTAATGAACTGGATAAAAGCCCAGGCTTCATCGGGATGCTTACTGGTCTTAGGGATAGCCAATGCCTCCGGAAGAGAGAGAGCCGCACCGATACCCTTGGTTACTCCCAATGGTTTGGGAGCAACTTCTACTTCCTCTACAATGTTTGATACTTCGGGATTGCGAGAGTACCTGTACAGGCCGGGCCAGGCCTGGGGGAAAAAGGCCGTATCCCCGCGGAGAAAAACATTTTGAGATACCTCTTGAGAACTGGTCAGAGAAGCGGGGTCTACGATCCTGTACTTATGAAGAAGATCTACCATAAACTGTAGAGCGCCCACACATTCTGATGAATCCAATGTCGGGTTTTCCCTCTCATCGAGCAACCTACCACCAAAGCTGTGAGCAAATACTGTCTGAGCATTGGCAAGAGCTTGACCCATTTCCCATCCCTCTATGAACCCGTACTTGGCTATGCCTGCCGCCATTAGACGTCTGGATTGTTCAACCAGTTCATTCCAGGTTAAAGGAGGATCTGCAATTCCTGCCTCTTTCAGCATTCTGGCGTTATACATAAAGAATCTCATATCGTTGTTCCAGGTTACCCCATACAAATGCCCCTTGGCAGAAAAGAGACTATTTAGAGCCGGAAGCATATCTTCTATATATTCGGTTCCTGCGTAGTTTTCTAAAGGGAGAAGCCATTCTGTCTCTGCAAACTGGGCCACCCAACAATTATCAAACTCAACCACGTCATAGGCAGAGCTACCCGCAGCCAAGGCAGGCAGAAGCTTGTCGGCTACCCTATCCCAACTTGTACTTACTATACTTACTTTGGTCCCCGTCTTTTGCTCAAATTCTACCGCCTTCTGTTCAAAATAACCCAATATATCCGCCTCGTGATCGGGCATAATCACTGTTATCTCGACTCCAGCCAGAGCTACAGAACCAAGTAAGCTAACTATTAAACCTGCCACCAAGATACTCAGAACTTTCCTCATTTTAAGATCTCCTTTCTATTTTTGATTCTTTGTCCCTGAAACTACTTTCCACCACCTCCTTTTAGACAAATTTTTTAACTTCTCTTGCGGCAAATAAAATACAATATTTTTAATAGCTCTTAAAAGGGCTTATCCTTTGATCGCCCCTCCAGTTAACCCCTTTATTATAAATTTCTGGAAGGTCAGGGCTAGTATTACCGGAGGAAGGCTGGCCAATACGCCACCAGTGCTCATCATAACATAATCTGCTCCAAATTTAGTGCTGAATTCCGATACTAAAACAGGCAATGTCTTGGCTGCCGCTTCAGTGAGAATCAAAGCAAGAAAAAATTCATTCCAGGCCACTATGAAAGCAAATATACCGGTAGCAGCTAATCCTGGTGCAGCTAAAGGTAAAACAATTCTAACCAATGTACCTAACCGGGAACACCCATCTATCCTGGCCGCGTCTTCTATATCGATGGGTATTGTCTGGAAATACCCCATCATTATCCAAATCATAAGAGGTAATACAAAAGAGGAATAAGTAATAAATAAACCCAGATGCGTATCCAAAAGACGAAGAGTCATCATAACTACATAAATAGGAATTATAATTGCTACTGCTGGAATCATCTGGGTAGCCAAAATCATTAAAAGAAGAGAGTGCCTGCCTCGAAATCGAAGTCTGGTAAATGAGTAAGATGCAATAGATCCGATGACCAAACATAAAACCGTTGCACTTCCAGCAACGATAATGCTATTCCCCACCGCTCGTTTAAAGTAACGAGCTGCCCTGGTGGTCCTGGTTCCCCCAAATAATATCTCCTTGTAGCTTCTTAAAGTTGGATTCTTCGGTATCCAGTGGGGGGGAACGGAGAGCAGTTCGGTTTTTATGGAGATACTGGAGATGATTAACCAACAAAATGGAACTATGGTAAACAGAAAAATTAGTACAACCAGTGTATATATTAAGACCTGATATGCTGGCAAGTGCTTGAGAAAACCGGTAATTTTCATTTCTACTTTTCTCATCAAATTGTCTCAGCGTATAAGGTTTCGGTGTAAACGAGCCTCATATAGACTACAGCAAACACCAGAATGATCAGAGTTATCAGATAAGATATAGCGGCTCCATATCCAAAACGAAGGAACTTGAAAGTGGTCAGATAGGCATAAAATGTTACTACCTGGGTACTTTCAGCAGGGCCACCCCTGGTTATCATATAAACTATATCAAAACTGTCTCTTATGGCCCATACTGATTTAAGGACAATCAAAAGTAGTATTATCGGCTTTAGCAGGGGTAGGGTTATATATCTAAAACGACGCCAGGGACTGGCCCCATCCACCTTGGCTGCCTCATATAAAGAGGAGGGAATAGTTTGAAGAAAGGCAAGAATAAAAATAACACCCACCGGGGTCTCCTTCCATATCTCCGCCATTACAACAAAATTCATGGCTACTCTGGGATCCGCCAGCCACACCTTATAAGAATCAATCCACCCTAACTGTAGTAGAAACCCATTGAGTGCACCGTAGCTACCATCGTATATCCACTTCCACATCATTCCATTCACCACAGAAGAAAGTGCCCAGGGAAGTATTATTAATCCTCTCACAAAGGCTCTACCCTTAAAGTCTTGATTTAACACCAGAGCTATCCCAAGACCGAGAATGATCGCTACTCCTACGCTGACTCCCGTGAAGTAGAAGGTACGTCCTACAGCAGCCCAAAAAACTCGGCTACGCGATATCTTGAGATAATTTTCCAACCCGACAAAGGGAAATTCTCCCGGACGCACTAAATATAACTCATGGAAACTTATATAAACCGAGTAAAATATTGGCCAGATTATGATACTGAAGATAACTACAAGACTGGGCAAAATTAATAGATAGCCGATCCCTGACGATGAAGTTAGCCATCTTTTCATCTTTTACTCACATCTCATTTATTTAAAAGACTTATTCGCCATAGGGTAGCCTTCCCAGTCTACAGCTTCACAACTTGACCAAGATTCTTTGGTGAATGAGGATTAACCCCGTATGCTATAGCTTTGTGATAGGCAAGAACATAGGTAATGGGCATATAGCGATAAAGAAAAAGCTTGTTTCAATTTGGATAGCCTTCCAATATTATAGCATTTTTGAAGCTCATGCCAAATTCTCGAAAAGAGATTTTGAGCATTACAGGGACTTTCCCTTGGATGATTTTCCCAGGCTGAGTTTTAGGTTGAAAGTAGTTTTATGCTACCCGAAGGTCTATCCGATTCTTTGGTAATTCCACTCATGAGCACAACCAACTCTCCCCGGCTGATCAAATTTTTCCTGATCGCTTGGTTGAGGAAATATTCAAAGTGTTTCTCGATATCTGGTACCTTATCCACTACCATTGTTTCCACTCCCCAGTATAACAGCAGCTGTTGTGCTGTGCAATAATTAGGCGTGACTGCCCGGGCAATCATGATCCCGTCGCAGATCTTGATTATTTCATCGATACTCTCAACCCCTCTATTATCTTCTATTTTGGCTAAAACCCCAATATCTTCTCTTCCCTCTTTTCGAAGTAGATCTTTTATCATCAGAATATCGTCGCTTTTGCGGACAAAAGACTGAGCTATGTAATCAATCCCCAGCTCTATCCCCAACTGAATGTCTTTGATGTCCTTCTTGGTGAGGGAAGGAAACTCAAGCTTTGCTCCGGGAATGTGGATTCCCTTTCGTTCTCCCAGTAGATCACCAATGATAACTCTGGTCGTGATCCTTTCCGGTGAGACCTGGGTAACCTCAAGTTCTGTCTTTCCATGATTAAGTGTTAGCACTTCACTTCCTAACGTAGCTAGCCTGTTCGATCACCCGCATGGACTTCCACTTGCCTCCCAGGAAGCGAAACAAGAAAATGAGCCCCAGTATGCTTACATAGGCCGAAGCAATAGTCCAACCAGTGTAGATGCCGGCGTCCAGGAGCACCAAGACGACGTAGCTGGGAATTACAAGAACGACCGATGAGACAACCGCAATCATAAACATGACGAATCGCGTATCCCCTGCCCCCTTAATTGCCGAGGCGAAAACGACGTTCAGGGCGTCGAATAGGGAGTAAACGGCCACAAAGCGAAGGAGAACTACGGTGATTTTGCGAATGGCGGTGAAGCTTGCAGGATCCGCCCGGGAAGCAAAAGGGTCGACAAAGATACTGGGAACAAGCACGTAAGCAGCTGCCACGCTTGCCATGTAGAGAAACGTCAGATGAAAGCTGGAGTAGACACTACGTTCGGCTAAATCAGGTCTATTTTTCCCCAAGTACTGTCCCACGAGAACTGAAACTGCGATTCCAAACCCCATCATGGGCATAAAGGCAAGTGTGTTGATATTGAAGGCGATACTCGTGGCTGCCAGCTGAATAGTGCCCAGGCGCCCTATCAAGAGAATAAAGGTAGTTAATCCTACCATATCGAGGAAAAACTGAACTCCACTGGGAAACCCGAAATACATGAGGCGCAAAAAGAGGGGTCTCTCAAACACCCAGCCTCTCAGAGTGCAGTAGCGTTCTTCATGGGTAGGGCGGGAAAGCAAGATAAGGTAGGCAACGAAAGAAAAGCAGGCTGAAATTACCGTTGCTATGGCCGCTCCTTTTATCCCCAGCTCTGGTAGGCCCCATTTGCCGAATATCAATGCATAGTCCATGACAAGGTTTACGGCAGTTCCCAGAGTGCACACCCACATGACGGGCCAGGCTTTGCCCCGTCCACTAAAAAAACCTGACATGGCAGAGGAAGCAATAGCTGGTGTGGCCCCAAGACAAAGCACCTGGAAGTAGACTATCTCATACTGCTGTACCAGAGGATCGTGTCCTACAAACCGAAAAATGGGTCCAGCCAGAGGAACAAGCCCGAGATGAACTATACCACCCGCTATGGCAATATATACTCCCTGCCATAAGACCGGGCCGATTTTCTCATACCGACCTGACCCGTGGTATTGTGCAACGAACGTACTGACGTAGCCCGCGGTCCCCAAGAACAGACTCATTATGGTAAAATTAAGCATACCTGCCGGCATGGCCGCCGCAATAGCTTCGGGTGAGTACCAGGTGAGGAACATACGGTCGACGAAGTGTTGAATGGACCAAGCGCCCGTACTCAAAATAAGCGGGATAGCTATGGAAAGTACCTGGTGGTATCCACTTTCACAAGCCCAACGCTGGGCGAGGAAATGAACCACCTTTTCTGTCAGTCCTCTTGGTTTCACCGCTTTGCCTTATTCTTTTATCTTTGAAAGATCTCCTGTTGATTATAGAAGAGTCCTCAGTGTTGGATTGTGATTTCGCCACATCGTGTCGCATTTCCCTATCAAAGAGAAAAGACTCATATAGTTCGCCTTTTCAGTTGCTCTCCTTATAGATTAGATCGCCAATATCAGACGCAATTATTATAGCATTTTTGAAGCTCATGCCAAATTCTCGAAAAGAGATTTTGAGCATTACCGGGTTTTCCCTTGAATAATTTTCCTGTGAGTTTTAGGTTAAAAGTAGTTTTATGCTACCGGAGGTGTAGAACACGGTTAGATTTAAGGAGTGACGAGCGGCGTTGTAGTGATATGCTCTGGCGTCAAGCGCTTCTGCCTATAATGCCTTCTGAGCTCAAAACATTTTCCTCGTCTTTTCTCGCAGTAGCCATCAAATTGCGGATATGCGCCGTTGCCCAGAGGAAAGCCACCACCGCTCCAACGGTGTTGCCCACTGCTATGCCCAACCAGACTCCCAGAAGACCCCTGTCCAGGATGAAAGCAAACACCACCGAGAATAGAGGTGTCAATACCAGGGTACGGATAATTGTTGCTATGAGGGCGTTCATTCCCTTGCCCGTACCTTGGAACACAGCGGAAGACAATATTCCGAAGGCTGCCGTCGGATAGAACAGACACATTATCCTCAAGAAAACTACCAGATCATCGGCGATCCGAGCCGAACCCTCGGCCTGGGTGAACATCGCCGTGATCTGGAGAGAAAGTAAGAAGGTGGCAATGGCTATCAAGATCTCGATGACAACACCTATCTTCAAAGCGTACATAAAGGCCAGCTTAAGCTTCTTGAAGGCGTGTTGCCCGAAGGTAGCACCGGTAACCGATACCACGGCAGTGGCCATTCCAAGAAGAGGCAGTATGGCAATGGTGGCTACTCTCCATCCGGTGGTGTAAACTGCCACCCCGTCGGTGCCGCCAACACGCACGAGAATGAGATTTATGATCAACATGGTAAATGACATGGAGAGCTGCTGGGCCGAGGCGGGTAAACCGACCTTAAAGATATCTGCTACGATTTCTTTTGTGAATCGAAAGCCACGGAAGCTGAATGAGATGTAGGTGTCTTTCTTGAGGAAGAGCCAATTAAACAGGATCACGGATGTGACGAGTAACGATACAATGGTAGCCCAGGCAGCCCCAGCCACGCCAAGCCTGAGTGTATAAATGAAGATAGGATCCAGTACCATGTTGATGCCGGAGCCCAATATCATGGCGAACATAGCTCTTCTGGCATCTCCTTCACTGCGCAGTATGGCAGCTGCAATGTTGACAAAGAATACAATTGTGGTACCGGCGAACATTATCTTAGCATAGGATACAGCCATACCAATCGTTCTTCCGGCGCCCAACCGAAGGAAAACGTTCTCAGCGAAGACGAACAGCGGAATCGTGAAAACCACTGCCACCAAGAGCATTATGATGATTGTATGGGCCGCAACGGCGTCTGCGCCCTTCTTATCTCTGGCTCCTATCCTACGGGATATAGCAGATCCACCCCCTAGTCCTAGCCCCGTGGCTATGGCTATGGCCATGAAGAAAAAGGGGAAAAAGAACCCCACCGCCGACAGGGCATCAGCACCCAGCCCAGAGACCCAAATAGCATCGACAAGATTGTATATTGTTTGCACTGACATTGCTGCGATCATAGGCAAGGCAAGCTTAATGATGGCTTTTTTGGGGTCACCCAACAGAGTCTTGACGCCCTCAGTCTCGATTTTGGGAGAGGGCGTATCTGACAGGGGCTGCCCGGGGGATTGTTCAGTCATGAAAGTTTCCTTGATCCTATAGGATTTAACCAGTTACTGCTTCTTTCAAACCCTTGGCTGGTTCAAACATTGAACCTATATCCGAAATCTATTCTCCAAGATGTCGGATAAGGCCGTATTTCCTGGAAATCACAAGGTCTGCCTTTCTGGCTGGTTGGTCTTCTTTCATTCTGTAATCAACGTCCATGATTTCTATAAACTCTGCTGTATAGTCCTTTAACACACCTGGATATTCAAATATTTTATCACCTCTGGTCAACTCGAGTACAACCTTCTTGCCTATATGTCTTTCTAATAAAGGTTCAAAAGAAGTTGCCATAGGACCTACCAATTCTTTTTTTAATTGCGAGACATATTTATCTTGAGAGGTCAGTATCGCACCACCAGGAGCTGCCCTTTTGGCCTGACCGATTAACAGGTTCACTACATCCATCACCGAATCTCTTACGGTCTTGAAGAAATTTTGTATTCTTCTTTTAAGCCTTCTCAAGGCTCGAGGATGATAGGTTCTTTTTAATTCCTTCTCCCTTTCTTTTCTTCTATGTTCATTTAATTCATTGTGGTAGCGAATCAAGGCTTGAATATTAGGATACTCGTGTTTATAGAGAATGTAGCTCGTCTCATCGTGTCCCTTTTTATCTTTGTGTTTGGTTGGATAAATTAATTCGAAGCCGGTATTTTCCACGCTCAGTTTACCCCAAATTATTTTGCCAGTCGTTTCTTCCAGGGTTACCAGGTCCTCTGAAAAAGCCTTCAAGCATTTATCCTTAACTCTTCCTCTGATAAAAGCAGCCACGACTGTAACTATGATAATAGAAACTATAGTTATGGCGAATGTATCAGGCATAATAAATTCCTTTTATTAAAACCCATCGAAAATTTTGGATAACTGGCCATAAACCAACTTGCCACTTATTCAAGAATTCTCTGATGACATCTTCTGGAGATAGATTAAGATAAATTTGACTGGTTGTCAATTTTATGTCCTCTTTTTCCTCCTCCTAAGTTTGAGAATTCACCTTCAGCCTCTTCAATCTCTGCTCACGACGAACTTTTGCTTCTTCACATTTTTTTCTCTCTTCCTGGGTTTGAAGAACGAGCTGAGGAACAGGGGTAGATCGTCCTTTTTCATCAAGAGCTACCATGGTTAGAAAAGCGGTGGCCACCGGGAGAACCTGGCCGGTTTTTATCTTTTCGGTGTCCACATGAACCTCAATCTCCATACTGGTTTTTCCCACAAAGGTGAGCTCTGCTCTCAAGGAGACTACATCGCCAATACGAACCGGATTCTCAAAATCTAATGAGTCTATGGAAGCGGTGACTACGTTAGAGCGAGCATGACGAGAGGCAGCCACATAGGCCACCTCATCTACCAGTCTCATGATGATGCCTCCATGAACATTACCATAATGACTGGCGTGGTGGGGCATCATAACCTGCGAAAGAGTAGTGATTGACTCTGTTGCTTTTTTCCCTGTCAGCATTTGGTACATCTCCTTGATTCTTTTATCGTCTTTCAATAGAAACATGTCGACAAGGTAATCGGATTATCCTTATATCTAGAAAAGTGATATGGGAACGTGATTATTTTTACCTCCATCGGTCAATCAGACCAGCGAATCTTTAGCATCAGATTATGGTTTCGCCGTGGTATGATGCATTTCTCTATGGAAAAGAAAAAAACCCATTCTCTCTATTCGAAAGAATGGGCTCATCCATAGATGACCTCGGCAGGCACATAGGATCTGGCTAGTAAGTTTCAAAAGATAAAGATGCTAATTGCCTGTGTTTAGCTACAATCTCTAATCTCCAGGTTCCAACCCGCCCATGTAGATTTTTGAAGGCATAGGTTCGCCATCCTCTTGGAGCTAGATTGAATCCAACCTCCTGAGTATAACTGCGGACAAGCTTTCCGTTGTAGTACCATAAATAAGTGATTTCTGTCTTTTTGCCTTTTTCATATTCTGGTGGGCCAAAGACTCTTACAAAACACCAGATTGTGCCGATATCTACAGGGATTCGGGGACCTTCTTCTCCAAATCTATTCACTGGCGTACGATCATCAACTCTTTCACAGAGGCAAGCTTCCACTTTTATATTGGGGTTTTCTAAAATTAAAGGTTCACCTACCTTAATCTCACCTTCGATTTTTAGCTGGATCTCAGGTACCGGCGAAGACTGTCCCTGAGAAGGTTTTGTTGGCTCAGGCGGAGTGGAAGTTTCTGGAATACTTTTTGCTCCTGTAGATATAGTTAACCCTAGTAAAAGAAATCCCACTCCTACCCCACCTCCAAAATACTTTAGCTTCTGCCATTTTGGATTGATAGTTTTCTCCTTCATATTTTTCACCTCCTTGAGATCATACTCTCTCACGTCACTCCCGTTTTAATTGACTATTCTTTAAGAATTTGCTCTTATAGTAGCTGAAAAGTGTCCGGTGTCAAAATAACCTCACCGGATTTGGGCGAGGGTTGGAGGATCCGGGATGACATTTGACCTTATAGCTGGAATAGCTCTGACAGTGCTTGCCTTGAGTGCCGTCATTTTTCTGACCCTTTGGGGCCGGCGCATAATCGAGCGCAGTCACTCCAAGTCCC
>Ga0307430_1001676_pt1 | contig 15846 bp, 15 predicted proteins | sample SalMarWE160130MG_FD_202159 | JGI IMG/M metagenome (GOLD analysis project Ga0307430, IMG submission 202159) | Salt marsh sediment microbial communities from the Plum Island Ecosystem LTER, Massachusetts, United States - WE1603-130 | ecosystem: Environmental > Aquatic > Marine > Intertidal zone >... | reverse complement strand
CCGTCGTAATTGTCAAAGAGCCAGTTTATGAAGTTTTTGAGCCGCTTGGCTTTTATGTTGTAGTAGCCGGCCGGTCGGATAAGCTCGGCGATCTGTGCTGGTTCAAAATGATGGAGTTTTTCCGGGGTCAGACGGTCGGCGGATTTTAGATTTGCTATTGCTTTTTCGACGTTGGCCCAGCTCGTATTCTGAGTGAGTATCGCGCCAGTGATTATCTCGAACCTGGTTTCGCCGGGCCACCAGTGCTGATGACCAAAACGATCGAAAAGTAACTGATAAATCTCGGTCAGTGTTTTACTTATCATCCTGGTAATTGTTGCTCTTAAAAGAATACGATTTTTTGACTATTGTATTTTCGGCTTATTTTAATTAGACTCTGCAAAAATTCGGTAGTGGAAATTGAGAAACAGCCGCAGAGGGCAGAAAAAAAACTCAAAAATTAAAACGGCAAAAGTAAAAAAACAGCTAACAGAATGAAAGGCAAGCACAAACACAACACGAGTCAATTGTTTAACTTTGCAAAAGATTCCTATCTCGAAAGGACGTCTCGGCCGATTTACGCTATAGTTTTTCTGCTGCCATTCATCATATTCTACGAGGTGGGAACGTTTGGCATTAATACAGACGTTCTGAACCAATCGCAGATTCGGGTGGTAGCGTTTGTTTGGCTGCAGAACCTGCTTGAATCGTTAGGTTTCGGTGGTAAGTTTGCGTGGGTGGCGCCTCCGCTGGCGGTCATTGTGATTCTGATAGCGCTGCAAATCACATCAGGCAAACAGTGGCGTTTCTGGCTCGGCGATATTTTGCCGATGGCAGTTGAGTGTATTTTACTTGCAGTGCCATTGATTGCACTATACTTTCTCCTTAGCAGCTTGGCAGGCTCAGAGGGAACTGTTAGCTGGTTGGAGAGCAGTGGGATACAAACACAAATTGAGCCTCTACCAAGCTGCTCTTCGGTTGCAGGCAGCGGTCTATTGTCACAGAGTTCCGAAGCTGGTGGCATTGAGCCGGGTCAAACACTACTGGCAAATATCGTTACCGGAATAGGAGCCGGTATTTACGAAGAACTTGTTTTTCGTTTGATTTTGATTTGCCTTTTGATGCTGTTCTTTCAGGATGTGCTGAAGCTTACTCATAAGAATTCGATTGTACTTTCGGTTCTTATTTCAGCGGCGTTGTTCAGCGCACATCACCATATAGATTTGCTCAACGGGCAGCCAAATGCTGCTGACCCGTTTAATTTGATAAAGTTTGCTTTTCGAACAATCGCAGGAATTTACTTTGCTGTTCTTTTTGCGATTCGCGGTTTTGGAATCACAGCCGGGACCCACGCCTTTTACAATATTATTGCAGTCTCTATCACCGCCGGCTTCTTCCATCGCTAAAATCAGGACACAGCCGAATTTTTTTATTTTTTTCAAAAAAAGTTTGCTGTTGTTAGTCTTTTAGGTTACGGGGCTTGCAAAATAACCGTCCCATAAGTGCCAATATCAGCCTTATCAATACTGATATAAGGCTTGAATAGATGCGCTGATTATTGTATAATAGCAGAGAATTAGAAGATTGGAAGCCGGTATTTGTGCCTGGATTTTTGTAATGGACTTACCACAAATCAATGTAGCTGTTGAAGAACTGATGTTCAGCCTGTTTCAAAGACCTCTGCATCCTGAGCTTTTCCAGATTTATGCCAATCGGCAGTTAAATACCGAAAAGTACGAGGCGATTATCTGGATTACCGGATGCACTCATGTCGTCAGCGTCTTTGCCGGCGATATCTGCCTTGCTGAGGTCGTAAGCGCACCCGGCCAGATGCTGCCCTCTCGAGGTTTGATTGAGCGTTTCCAGTTCCGCGGCCCACGGACCCATAAATGCACTTTAAGCCGAGGTGTAAATTATATGACCGATTTTCAGGTCGAAAAGATGAGTCCGAATTTGTATCGGCAGAGCCATGCCGACCTTGAGCGCTTCGCGCGAAATCGAGGCTTGTTCGTAAAATTCCCGGAGCTGGAAATCGGTAAGCTCCAGCCGTTCTGCTATGTTGACTTCGAGGCCAGACAAACTGAATTGCACATACACACGTTCGCCGCTTATCCGGACCAGGTAACAATGATTAAGACCCAATCATTGTTCGATTTTCAATAAGAAAAAAAGCTAACCAGCGCATAAAAACGCTCTGGATTCTTTGCCGAGTGAGAAATATCCGGGTTTCAACTGCTCTATATCTGGACGTTTTGCCTTAAGACATTCAGCTTTCCGCGGATTTCCTCAGACATTCTGCTGTTCGGAAAATCTTTGATAATATGCTGGCCGATGCCAAGTGCACTGGGCCACTGCTTTTCAGTAACTGCAATTGAGAATTGTACGCCGAGATTGTGCAGTTTTGTTCGGAAGACATCCCTCGCTGCTTCCTGCAGGGCTAATCCTTCGTTGGGGGTAAGATAGAGGTCAAGCTCTTTTAGAATATCCAGGCTGCGATCGGTTTCCTGGCCTTTTACGGCATCGTCCCAGGCAGCCAAGAGTATTCTTTTGCGCTCCTGCTTTTTATCAAGCAGAATCTGTCGCATTGACTTTACCTGTTTATTATCCGGATAGGCCTTAATCAGTCCTTCAATCTGGGCACTTGCCATGGCCCAATGACAATTATTGAGCAGCTTTTCGATATGCGCTGTGACCTGATTCAGTCGTTCCTGGTTTGTCGCAGTACGGTATTTTTCAGCCTGTGCTCTTAGCTGCTCAGCCAGTTCCCGATATTCGGGGCGTTTAGCAATTTCATCAAGAATTTCCTGTGCAGCATCGAAATCCTGCTGCTGGAGCTTTTCGAAAACGGCCTCCCGCAGAGATTGTCTGTCTGCATCTCGGAATACAATCGCCTTTGCCGTTTCGCTGACGCGGGTGCTGTGATTGATTTGCGTCAGCCCTGCATGTATCTTTTCCAGGGATGCTGTAACTTCTTCAAGCTTCGTGGAGTTGTCTCGAAGCATCTCAAGTATGTTAAATAGCTTCGAGAGCATTGTTAGAAGTGCACTGATGAACACCAAGCCACCAAGCATCAATACGAGCTGACGCAGCAGGTTTGTCTCTTCTGCCTTGAAGATGTCAGTGAACATCGTAAGTAGAACCACGATTGCTAATGCAACGCAAATAATCACAATGTGCCATCTGAATCGCTGTAGGAAGCTATCTTTCTGCGAGCTCATAACCTTCCTCTTGTGAAAAATATGGTCTTTTCGCAGCCTATATCCAAAATATTATGATATATAAAAAACCCGCTTTTGTCAATAAATAATTGAAAGACAATAACTCAAAAATATAATAGTTTAACCCAAGATAAGACGATTAGCCGTTTTTATGCGGTATTTTCCGCTTTTTTAGCCATTTTAACTGTTGTCTGTCAACCAATCGCCGATAATCGGCGTAGTAGTTAGTATGGGGCAAACGTATATTAGATGGTATTAGAAAATAATAAGAGGGCAGCAGATATGAAAGCCATTAAATGCGTGCTTATTTTAGCGGTTGTAATGACAACTACGGCTGACTGCCGGGCAATGGAAAAAGCAACTGCGATGGAAAAAACGGATAAACAACTCGTTGCGACGGGAAATAACAAATTCGCCCTGGAGCTTTACGCAAAGCTTCGCAGCAGAGAAGGGAATCTGTTTTTCTCGCCTTATAGTATCTCGACAGCTTTGGCGATGGCTTATGCGGGCGCTCGAGGCGAAACAGAGACCGAGATGGCTAAGGTGCTGCACTTCCCGACAGTGCCAAGCGAAACAGTGGCGGTGAAGGACACGTTTGCGCGGATGCGATTTCACTCGGCGTTTGGAACAATCGTAAAGGATTTGAACGCCAGAGGCCGGAAAGGCAGCTACGAGCTTACCGTCGCTAACGCCTTGTGGGGCCAGAAGGGTTACGGATTTCTTGAAGAGTTTCTGGGGCTTATCAAAACCAACTATGACGGGCAACTCAATGAGGTAGATTTCATAAGGGCTACCGAGGCCGCTCGCAAGACCATTAACACCTGGGTGGAAAAGCAGACCAATAACAAAATTAAAAATCTCATTCAAAAAGGTGTGCTGGACTCGATGACCAGGCTGGTCTTGACAAACGCTATTTACTTCAAGGGTAACTGGGCAAGGCAGTTCAAAGAAGAAAGAACAAAGGAGGCCCCATTTACTCTTGCCGACGGCCAGAAGGTGGAAGTTGCGATGATGAACCAAACGGCGGAGTTCAACTACATGGAAACCGAAGATTTCCAGGGGCTTGAACTGCCATACGTGGATGATGAGCTGTCGATGATTATTCTGCTTCCAAAGGAATTTGACGGTCTGGACGAATTTGAGAAAACACTCACATCCGAGAACCTTTCAAAATGGCTGGGCAAACTGCGCAACCGCGAAGTTGTCGTTTCGGTCCCGAAGTTCAAGATGACCAGCCAGTTCGGCTTGGCCTCTGTGCTCAAATCAATGGGGATGGTAGATGCTTTTTCAGCAAATGCGGACTTTTCAGGGATGAACGGCAAAAGAGACCTTTTTATCTCAGCGGTCATCCACAAGGCCTACGTTGATGTGAACGAAGAAGGCACCGAAGCAGCAGCGGCAACGGCAGTAACTATGAAGTTAACATCAATTGGACCCGCTCAGATACCGGTTTTTCGGGCGGACCATCCATTCCTGTTCTTAATCCGCGACAACCATTCCGGCAGTATCTTATTCATCGGCAGGGTAATGAATCCGAAAGCATAAGACATCAAACCGCTACACTTTTTTCAAAACGTAATACTCTTGTTTCATAGCTCGGATGGTATAGTTCCTACTTTGCCGTTCAAAGAGAAATAAGGCGTCAAAATAGCAGGTTTTTGAGAAAAATACACATCCTAAGCAACTTGGAACATTTCCGAAGCTTTCGGGGAAACTAAAAAACCCAATAACAGCCCGAAAAAAGCAGCTTTTCCATGTTCCAAACAAATAAGAAATTTTTTAAAATTTTTTAAAAATACACTTGCCAAGTTGTGGTAGATAGTACATAATGTATTATTGGTATTAATACAATTTGCTGAATAGTGTGTTTGTAAGACTCCAAGAAATGTTTGTAAATAAGGGGAAATAGCCCGAATGCCTTTGTGGATACAAATACTTCCAGGTTCGGATGAGCCAATTTATGTTCAGGTTGCTGAGCAAATAAGCAAGGCTATCGCCAGGGGTGAATTGGCAAGCGGTGATAAGCTGCCTGCGGTGAGAAAACTTGCTTCGGAACTGGCGATAAATCCCAATACCGTTGCCAGGGCTTACAGCCGTTTAGAGCAGGCCGGTCTGGTTACTACTAAAACCGGCTCCGGCACATTCGTCAGCGACCCAAAACTGCGTAGAAGTGATGCTTCAGACATCAATATGCTTGCCGAGAGAATGGATACACTCATTACCCGGGGTCTGAACCTGGGTCTCGAAGCTCAGGATTTAATAGTGCTGTTCGAAAAGAGACTGGCGAAATTCGGTAATAAATCAAATAAGCAGAAAGATGAGAAATGAATGAGATAGTATTGGAAACAGAAGCCCTTACGAAATACTACGGCGGCACTCTTGCGGTTGACCATATGGACCTACAGATACCGCGTGGCTGCATTTGCGGATTTGTGGGCCGAAATGGAGCGGGAAAAACCACCGCCATTAAGTTAATGTTAGGTCTGTTAAATCCCACCGCAGGCTCATCAAGATTACTTGGCTGTGACTCGTCGGCACTGACGCCTGCAATTCGCCAGCGCATAGGTTATGTAACCGAAGGACACAGGCTGTTTCGCTGGATGAGTATCGGCGGATTAGAGAAATTTCAGCGGTCGTTTTTCCCGAAGCAGTGGGACGATAAGTTTTTTGTCGATATGATTGAATACTTCGATCTGCCAAAAAAGAAAAAGATAAAGCACCTCTCAAATGGCCAGCGGGCACAGGTCTCGTTAGCTCTTGCGCTGGCACCGAATCCGGAACTGCTGATAATGGATGACCCCACCCTTGGACTTGATGCAGCAATCAGACGTCAATTTTTAGAGGGTATGATTGAGCTTATTATGCGCCAGGGCAGAACGGTCCTTTTCTCCAGCCATATCCTTGGTGACGTCGAAAGGGTTTCCGACCGGATAGTGGTTATTGACAAAGGGGTATTAAGAGCAAACTGTTCCCTCGAGCAGTTCCAGAAAGCGATTAAGAAAGCAATATTGAGCTTTGCCGATTCTGTTCCCGGCGATGTTAATATCGACGGGCTTCTTCACTGCAGGCGCAGTGAAAAACAGCTTGAACTGACGTTAGTCGGCACCGATGATGAAAAAATCAGCGAATGGGCAAAGTCAGCCGGAGCGGAAAATTACAACATCGTCAAGATGAATCTGGAGGACCAGTTTATCGAATTTACCGCCCCGGCCAATCACAGAAGATTATTCCAATGGGAGGAAAGATAAAATGAGATTCTCAGCACTGCTCCGTAAAGAACTACGCGAATGTCTGCCGTGGATGCTGTTAGCCGCGATTGTATTTCTTGCTCTCGGCGGTTTTTTTCTACGTGTAGAAATCCACTACCGTAACCCCAGTTGGTATTACTCACGTCTATCGCCCGGTACTATCGTTGAGTCTTCTCTGTTTACTTATTATTCAATACTTGGGATAATGGGTCCGCTGTTGTTGCTCTCATCTATCGGGCTCGGTTTGGTCCTCGGTATTCGACATTTCTGGATACCGAATTTTACGAGGACCTGGCCGTTCTTACTCCATCGCTCGGTCAGCAGAAAAACCATACTTGCCGCGAAGCTGACTGCGACAATGATAGCTTTTGTTATTTCCTTAGGGCCTGTCTGGATCGGTCTTTATTGGTATGCCTGCCGACCGGAGGTCTTTCCAATACCGCAAACGCCCAGAGTTTTCATCGAAGGCTGGATTTTCATAATGCTGGGACTTGTAACCTATCTGGGAACTGCACTTTCGGGCCTGAACACTGCCAAATGGTACACAACAAAGATATTCGGCCTTGTATTTGCAGCCCTTGTCATTTTTACGATATTTCCGCAATGTTCACTTGTCTGGATTTTTACGGTGATAGCTGTCAGTGCTGCTATCTTGCTTTCACGAATCTTTGACACATTCCTGAGAAGAGAATTTTAACCATGGAGTAGTACTATGAAACTAAAAAGCAATTTTAAATACATCGCAACGCCGGCCAAAGTCTTTATGACGGTTCTTATAGTCCTGGTCGCAGTGTCGATACTGCAGGGTATTATTCTCGAAATAGAGCGTACGTTTCGACTCTCAGCCACAATAAAACCCAAAGCAGAACTCACTCAGGAAGAAAAGAGACTTAACAGAATAAGAAATTCGGCCAAAGAGTTTTTGCCCGATGGTACGATTCACCTTGTCTATAATCTGGGATATACACCGACTCGAATGGGCCTGCCCGCGAGAGAGCAGATATACGATGTCAACGACGACCTTCTCTGGGAGGGCCCAAGCGATAAAAGACCCTTCGAATACCTCTCCTGGGCCAAGCAATTACGCCGCTATAGAGATGGCTTTACCAGGGAGCAGATGAAGCAAACACAAATGATTACGACAGAATTTTCACAGAACGTCAGGATACCAGTTCGATCAGACAATAAGACCGAGCAGATTTGGCGTTATCATCCGGGCGCAAAGTTTTTTAAGGGTTACAATACCAGTGGCGAGAAAATCGGTTACGCCGGCTCAACCGGATTTACAGACTCAAAATCAAAAGTAAAACCATTCGAAGAATTCAGACTCTTTACCGCCTGGTGCTCACAGGATTCTTCAAACCCAACGTTACTGTGGCAGACACAAAGACATATTTACCAAATCGATTTTGAAAAACAACAGGTAAAACTGATTTTTGAAAATACCGAAGCAGATATTGAAATTGAAGGGACAAGCCTGCACGCATGGAGGGATTTAAAACCGGGCGAGAAGGAGTATGTTGACCGCCGGAAGTACAGACCCTTGCTTCACTGTGTAACTGAAGACGGCAAACACCACCTGTTAATGCGAAATCCGGGCCGGCAATTGACAATCACCATTCCCAAGGCTTGGCAAGGCTGGGTAAATCACTACCACCGGTTTACGGCCACGAAGCAGGGAATTTTTCTAAGTCGTACTTGGACCGAATTCCGCAAAGCCCCGGACTATCTTCAAACAAGAGAAGTCCTCGATCGATTGTTGAGTGATTATCAAAGCAAGGACAAGCAACGTCATGTCGAGCTTTACAGATTGGGCACCGACGGCAGCCTTGATTTGCTCACCGGCTACACCTGGATCGTGCCGGCCCGAACCGGTCCTGTGGTCAGAGCCAGAGACCCCAGGTCAGCAGTTCAACGCGGTGTAGCTCAGTTCTCCTCGCCGTTGTATGACTTAGCTGTGCGTTTGTTAGGTAGAAAATTTTGGTTATGGGCCTATAGTTCTCGGAATATGGGCGATTTCTTCTATTCCTTAGCGCGGATGATAATGGATATTCAGCCTTATGGCGGCGTTATAAACCGGATATTAAGTGCACTAATGATGGTTTTTGTGTTTTTACACGGCTGGCCGAGACGAACCTCCTGGGCCAAATTTGCCTTTTGGCTGGTTTTTGCAGGATTATTTAATCTGGCTGGATTATTAACGTATCTGGCCCTGAATCACACCGCCGTTGTCAAATGCCCTGTTTGCGGAAGACGCCGAGGGCTGGCTCGATTTGATTGTGTAAGATGCCGAGCCGAATTGCCTGCTCCGGAGCGGGGAAAACTTGACCTGATACTCAGTACTTAAAAAGCACACTTACAAAGCTTTTTTGAGATTATGGGCGGTCAGTTTGGCCGCTAATAAATGTCGCTGTTTTGCAGCGATTTTACCATTTCACCTTATAATCTGCATCTACACTAATTTCTCTTAAACAATACAGTATAATCCTTCCTGATAGAATAAAAAAAGCTATTTTATGGGGCTTTCAAGGCATTATTGGGGCAAGAAATCAACAGCAATGTTTATAATAGTCAACGTCAATCTAACTGTTTTTCAATACGGCCGTTATCCACAGCGAGAAAATGTGGGCAAACTCGAAGTGTTGATTTTTAGCAACGCGGGGTTTTAACCCCTATAACGGCTGTTTTTCGTAAAGTAGAAACAAAACTTAAGGGCGACACAGAGTGTTCCTCTGATTGGCTGTTTTTCAGGGGCAAGCGGTAAATTGGTGGAAAAACCGCTTTTAAAGCGTTTGGGCATGGTTTTTGCTGTATTTACAGTCATGGGGCTGTGGGGGCTACCTATATAGGGTGATTTGAAAAGAAGTTGTATTTGAGAGGAGAGCAGGGTGATGGACGAATCAAATCTGGAAAACAAACTTAACGAACTGGTTAAGGAATTCGGAGAGACAGCTAACCCTCAACATAGAAAGCTGGCCAAACTTGCCCAGCAAGCACAGGCAAACCGCAAGAAACTTGAAAAAAGTATCAATAGTCTGCAGGAATCGCTTGATTACCTGCGGGTGTGCATCAAATACCAAGTCTTCGACCTTGAAGCGACTCGCCGGGAAAACGAATACCTCAGAAAATTGCTTGAGGAGAACAACAGCTAAGGCGAGAAGCGTAAAATACAAAAGGCAAAAAAGCATATCTAAAAATCAAGATGGTCCGCGCAAATTCCGTCTTTAGACATATCTTATGCCAGGTGAGTTTATATTTGCAAATTTGTGGAAATTCAGGGCTGTCTCTTTTTCGTCAGTGCAACCGCAGATGCAATGGCAAAATTTGCAGTATGTGTAATGCTTACGCTTATATGTTTAATCCCAAGTTTGTCGGCAATTTTTTTGACCTCCCCGTCCAGAGTAACTTCCGGCTGACCACTACTATTGTTTATTATTTCTATATCCGTCCAGGCGATTTTACCTCGCCATCCTGTCCCCATCAGTTTAAGAATGGCTTCTTTTGCCGCGAAGCGACCGGCTAATTTCTCTATTTCATTTTTGTTTGCCTCGGCATAGGCCTGCTCAGCAGCAGTGAAAATCCTCTGAACGAAGCGCTCACCGTGCCGCTCTATCATAGCTTCTATCCGCGGACAATCTACAAGGTCTATACCATGTGCTACAATCTCCATCCGCCAATCCTACTTTCTCAAGTCATTCCCGCCACACCAGTAACGCGCCACACTTTGATATGTAACTTGTCATTCCTGCGGAAGCAGGAATCCACAAACCTCAGTGATATAATGTAACCCAACGTTACTATCAAATTCAATCGTGACAAACTGCCAGTGTCCAAAAAATTAGATGACAAGTAGCTGTTTTTTGTGCTTTTGTACTATCTCTTTTTACTTTTACCTTCTTATTATACTTCCTGGCAATCCTGTGCCTCCTGGTATCGATGCCCTTGTGTCTCTGGGCCTCTGTGTTTCTGTACGTCTATATATATCTCTTTTTACTGTTACTGGCTGGTCGCGCATTTGGTAAATCTTCTCCAGGCAAAAATCTATAAATTTGTCTGTTTTGCCAAGTTCCGCCTGCTGTAAAATTTTGGCATTAAGTCTATCAACAGCTTCGTTCCAGCGGTCGAGAACAATCTTGTCTTGCACTTGCTCTTGCACCTTCTGAAAAGGCTCATAACCGGCTATTTTTTTTTCTTCCAGCTTCATTATGAAAACATGTTGAGCGGTTATTATTATTCTTGCAATCTGGCTGGATTCGATGTTCTCTGCTTCGGCGGCAAGCTTATCGTAAGGCGCAGCTAAAGACTCCGGCCGCATCGGCTGCCATAATCCACCAAACTCTCGCATAGGCCCATGCGAATATTGCCTGGCCAATTCGCCGAAATCTTCACCTGATCGAATGCGCTTAGCCAGTTCAAGTGCCAGCTTTTCCGCAAGCTGATGGCGGTTTGCGTTCGGATTCGCTGCTTTGAGCCTGGCTGGGTGAATATCAATCAAGCGAAATTGTATCGTTGCGGTTTTTGCAAAAAATTCGTCCTTCACCTCATTGTAGCAGTCCCTCATCTCACGATAAGTAACAGGTCTGTTATTAGATAATTTCGACCTTAAGTACCATTGAGTAAGAATTAATCTTTTTTGATGTTCCTTAAAGCTCTTCCAGTCCATTCCGCTTTGTTTAAGTGCCTCGTCCGCTCTGATTTGGTCACCCCCGAAGGCCACAACAAATTCTCTCAACGCCTTTTCCGCCTGCTTTTCCAGGGCATCCTCAATATTCTTTCCTGCTTGTCTTTTGGCCTGCTGATAAAGCAAAATATTCGAGATTTTATCCGTAAGAATTCCTTTAAGCTGGCCTCTGGCTCGTTCTTTGAACTGCTCGAGCTCACTTGCCTGCGCAATCGGCTTGAAGTATTCTATCAGCAATACATACATCCCACCTAATTCGACCGGAGACTCGATTATCTCATCACTGGTTACAGTCTCACCGCCGACTATCAAAACAAGCCCCCCCGAGTCTTCCACAAGTCTTATTTTCCGCGTAAGATTCCGACGATCTAATTCAGCGTCTGTCAAACCTGGATTCTTGCAGCCACCTATAAGCAAAAGCATCAACACTGATAAAAAAATACATCTACGCATACGTTTTTCCCGCTCTTATCCGCTTAGAGCTAACAATTACCTCTTAGCCCGATTTGGTCGGCCACCTCACGCATCCCCATAATCACGTCACCGATAATCTCACTCAATTCCAGGCCCAACATTTCAGCGCCTTTTTCGATTACAGCTCGGTTTACGCCGGCGGCGAAGGATTTATCTTTCCATTTCTTTTTTACCGATTTGGCTTTCATATCCATCACGCTCCTGCTCGGCCGCACAAGCGCCGTGGCCACTACAAGTCCGACAAGCTCATCAACAGTATAAAGGACTTTCTCCAGCTCACTTTGAGGTTCAACATCGGTGCATATACCCCAGCCGTGCGAGACCACAGCCCGGATGTACTCAGCAGGCCAGTTGTGGGAAGTCAGGATTTCCTCGGTCTTTCGGCAATGCTGCTCGGGAAATTGCTCATAGTCCAGGTCGTGAACTAAACCGATAACACCCCATTTTTCTTCGTCTTCGCCTCGTTTGCGGGCACAATAGCGCATCACCGCCTCGACAGCCAGAGCGTGCTTAAGCAGTCCTTCATTTTTGTTGTATTCTTTCAGCAGCGAGAAGGCTTCTTCCCGGCTCGGCTTAACCTCTGCCATAATCTGCTCCTTGATACAATCAAAATCTTCAATCTCCTCACCCCGGAATACCAACGCCTAATTTACGATGCTAATCTAAAAGCAAATTCACAAAATTGCAATCCTTATTTTTTCAACTCCCCCAGATATATTCTCACCTGCCTGTGCCCGAAATCTTGCTTTAACGACCAAAAAACTTACTCGACAAAGGCAAAAATTCATTGCAATCCGGGCACTGGGACGGTATAAATTATTTAAACTGACTGATTCTCCATGTCATTCCCGCGCAAGCGGGAATCCATACTATTGCCACGGTTTTGGATTCCTGTTTTTACAGGAATGACAGATTAGGAGCAAAAAAATGAACAGGTTATATTGGCTTATTGGATTGTTGGCGATAAGCATGTCTGCGGGTTGTAATTCCGACATCGTAACCACTAATCGCTTGAAAGAGCTTACTCACAGGTGTATCTATATCGAACCGCTCGAAAGCGAGGACCCACAAGTAGGAAAAGTCATCAGAGACGTTATTGAAAAAGAGTTCATAAGGAAGAAAATCGAACTGTGTGACCCTAATACAGCTACGATTTTCATCACCGGAGCAACTTTTCTGACAGTAAAAGCTACATCAAGCGGAACCATTCTTACTACCTCATCATATTCGAGTCAGGCCATCGAAAGTGTATCTCTGGTAGCTAAAAACAGCAACGGGGAAATCTTGCTGTCGGCCTCTTACGATAACAAGGACCGACAAAGCGCCAGCAAACTTGCACAGGAATTTGGCGCGGCCTTAGCTAATAAGCTCAAGTAAATACCGGAACCGACTGTGTGTTCTGTGTGGACTTAATGGTTAAATATTTTGATTAAAACGTTTATTAGCGTTTTCGGCTCAACGTGATTTCATCGCCTGTTCACCCTGGATTTTTTTACCCTCTCGTACATCTCTAAATCAAATATTAAGATACCTCTTCCCACGCCGGCCATATCACCTCTTTTGGCAACCTGAAACGCTATATACCGCCCATCGTCACTTACCACGGGATTGGAGGCCTTGTAGCCTGGATAGTCGGAAAAGAAAGTCATCTGTTCCGTCTTGCCTGAGCCGTCCAGCGCCAGCTTATAGAGGTCGATATACTGTGTTCCCTTGCGGTTGTGTTTATCACACTCAACCAGCGTATGTTTGCCATCGGGAAAAATACCTTCCGGCTCATCATACTGGTTCGGCGCCATCGAGTAGTTCACCACCTTGCCCGTTTCGATATCCAGCCCCATAACTTCTGTGCCCTGGTAACCATAAGCGCTGAATATCAGCTCCTTCTCATCCGGCGGTCGAAGGTTCTGGGTCTCAAGCCCGGTCTCAAATTCTAAATCACGCTTATCCAAAATCTTTTTCTTGTTCGCCAGTCCGGGTTTACCATTGTTATAAACTATATTCGCCAAATAAAATGCCCCACCCTGTGTCCAGGCAATCCGCATATGTTTGCGTGAAACCGCCGGGCCCTCGGAGCAATTCTCGCCCAGTGGCACCGGAGCGGCTGAAAGGTCTTTTTTCAGCACCCACAGCTCCGCATTCTTCTCACTTCGGCTCGGCATCGGATTGGTTGCGTCGAACTGACGCGCCCCGGACAGCAGAATATCGCCATTGGCCAGATACAGAGCCCGAGTGTAGCCTTCGTGATAGTAGCGGTGCGTCATTGCGCGAATAATCTTTGTCTTTAGTTCCACTTCATACACGTCGCCAAAAGTCTTCTCGATAAACAAAATACGTTTACCATCGTGCGAGAAGTCCGCCCTTTGACCAAAGTACGTTACCCGCTTTATATGTACCGGCAACTCATCTAAAGGCGACCTGCCTTCTTTGCTCCGGTTTTGCCCCACACAATTTGTCGATACCAGTCCGACTAAAATAAAAAATAGAAATTTACTTACTTTGTGCCACATAATTCTTCCCTTGCCTAAGTATCTTGCTTCTAAAAATATACGACACTTTGTCATTCTGAGCGAAACGTAGTGAAGCGAAGAATCTGGCTTCCGCTGAAACGGTCATATCTACCAATAAAGCCAGATGCTTCGCTTTCCGGCTCAGCATGACAGCAAAAATCGGTCAGTTTGAGTCCTTTATTTGTAATATCGTCCCAAATATCCGACGATAGCTTTCTTAAGCTCAAGGGGCTCTATTATTCCCACTCTGCGGTAAATGACTCTACCACCCGGCTGAATCAAAATCGTATATGGAATACCACCAAGCAAATCCTTATCCACCGCCGCCATAAGCTGGTATTCATCTTCCGAATCAAACAGATAATTTTTACATGACACTTGTTGTTTTTTCAAAGATGAAAGGACTCTGTTTTTTCTTTTGGGCGAATCGGCACTGATGGTAATTAGCTCAAAATCCCTATAGCGATACATCCGATTCATAATTACAAACTCCTGCAACTGATTTACACTGGGCCCGCTCCAGCTCGCCCAGATATTGATTAAACGAAGTTTTCCCGAATCGTTTTTGACAAGCTTCTTTATGCTTTTTTCATTTGTCATTTCTATAGTAACTTTTTCTTTCGCCCAGTGCTCGAAAGATTGTTTGACGGACTCTCTCATACCGGCCCATTTGACCGAACAGCCGATTGTCCTGGTTTCTTCAACAGCAACCTTCTTCCCATTTAACAATGCCTCAATCGCATTCCGCGCATCCTCGGATTTGACCAGCCTGGCCTTCTCCGAATTATCGAATCGTCCGACATAGCGCAGTATGCGCTGCCTGTCAAAGATAAACACATGCGGCGTACGAGCCGGACCGTATGCGAGTGAAACTTTCTGGTTGTCCCCGTCATAAAGATACGGAAAATTGAATTTCATATCTTTTGCACGGGTCTTCATTTCCTCGAACGAATCGCTCATATCCGAATAGCCTAATTCGTCCAGACGAACCGCTTTTGGGTCGTTCGCCGAAATAGCCACCAGGGCGACGCTTTTGTTCTTGTAATCGGCCGCCAGCTTTATAATCCGCTCCTCGTACGCCTGGGCGGTCGGGCAGTGGTTGCAGGTAAAAATAATCACGAGAACATCCGCATCCGCAAAATCCGCCAGTCTATAACTTCGCCCGTCCACACCGGTCAGATTAAAGTCGGGCGCTTGTTGACCGATTCTTAGCGTCTCAACCTTCTCGGACGCCGAGAAGCCCAAACCTGCCATAAAAAGCACTGCCGCCACTACTGTCAAAATATTTCTACTGTACTTACTCATTTTAAAACTCCTTCTTCACTCTGCTGTACATAATCATACTCTTTACTTGATAATAATGCTTTTATTTAGCCTGGCTAAAGATTTTCAGCAAAACGTTTATCAGCGTCCTCGGCTCAAAATAGTTCTTTGACAAACGCAAATATACCGTCCTCATATCGGAGATTCTAACCTTTCCTGAAACCTTTGAAAAGAAAGATTCGGTTAGTATCTTGACATCTTTCGCAAATGAAAATATCAAATCCTGTCCCGAAACAACTATACTTTTTATATCGCACTTACTCGCCTTTATTCGCAGCTCCGCCAAATCCAGCAGCAGCTTGACCTCATCCGGCATCGGCCCATAGACATCCGTTAATTCGCCCTTTATTTGCTCCAGGTCCTCACCACATCTTGCAACGGCAATTTTGCGATAGGCATCCATCCGGTGTCGGTTA
>Ga0307430_1001675_pt1 | contig 15854 bp, 15 predicted proteins | sample SalMarWE160130MG_FD_202159 | JGI IMG/M metagenome (GOLD analysis project Ga0307430, IMG submission 202159) | Salt marsh sediment microbial communities from the Plum Island Ecosystem LTER, Massachusetts, United States - WE1603-130 | ecosystem: Environmental > Aquatic > Marine > Intertidal zone >... | reverse complement strand
TTGATCACTGCTCCCGGAAGCGGCGGGAAGCTGAACTCTCCACCTTCACAACGGATCAATCCGGATTCGAGATCGATCTCGATGGTTTCGCCATCTTCGATGGCGTCGACGGCTTCCGGGCAAATCAAAGCCGGCAGCGCGGCGTTAAGGCAGTTGCGGAAATATATCCGGGCGATGCTTTTCGCCACGATCGCCCCGAGCCCGCTTTCCTTCAAGCAGGTGACAGCCTGTTCTCGTGATGATCCGCAGCCCCAATTCTTACCGGCGACGATGATGTCATTGGGCTGCATGTCTTTCACGAAGCGCGGATCGAGATCTTCGAGGGCATACTGCGGCATCTCTTTTGGATCGCTTACCGTATAGGTGTATTTACCTGGAAAGATGACATCGGTGTTAACGTCATTGCCGTATTTCCAGACTCGACCGCGAATGATTTGATTTTTCGTCATCAGGCTACATCCTTCGGGTGAGAGATTTCCCCCGAAATTGCTGAAGCCGCCACGACGGCGGGGCTGGCGAGATAGACTTCGCTTTCTTTCGTGCCCATGCGGCCACGGAAGTTACGGTTTGCAGTGCTTATGGTTACTTCGCCGACGGCGGGAACGCCCATATGATTTCCCATGCAGGGGCCGCATCCCGGGCTTTCAATGATCGCGCCGGCGCGCACGAAAGTCTCCAGGTATCCTGCCTGGAGCGCTTCCAGGTAAACCTCGGAAGATGCGGGGATGACGATCATTCGCACACCCTCGGCGATTTGTTTTCCTTCAAGAACCGACGCAGCTGTGGCGAGATCGTCGAGCCTGCCGTTGGTGCATGTGCCCAGAAATGCCTGGTCGATGCGTGTGCCGCGCAGTTCAGCGATCGGTTGGACGTTGTCCACAGTGTGTGGGCAGGCGACCATTGGTTGAATCTGCGCAGCATCGTATTCGAGAATCTGGCTGTAGGCGGCATTTTCATCAGGATAGACAGGATCGTATGCGCGTTTCGCACGCCCTTCGAGATAAGCAAACGTTTTTTCGTCTGCGGGGACGAAACTGTTTTTCGCGCCCATCTCCGTCATCATGTTGGAGAGTACGGCTCGCTGGGACACGTCAAGCGCTTCGATTGCTTCGCCGTGCCATTCGACGGATTGATACAGCGCTGCGTCCGCGCCGTTCTCGCCGATAATGTATAACGCGAGATCTTTGGCGGAAACGCCTTGCGGCAATCTATTGTTTACCATGATTTTGATACTCTCAGGGACGCGAAGCCAGAGGTTGCCAATGGCCCAGATGGAGGCCATCTCGCTGCGTCCAATACCGGCTGCAAAAGCACCCATTGCGCCGGCGTGGGGCGTGTGCGAATCGGATCCCAATACGATTTCACCCGGAAGCGCCAGCCCCTCTTCGACCAGCACCTGGTGGCAAATACCGCGACCGACTTCGAAGAAGTGTGGGATGCCCTGCTCGCGCACGAATTCGCGGATGATGCGGTGATTCTCAGCATGTTTGGTCGTTGGCGCAGGGACGGCGTGATCGAGAATGATGGCATGCATCTCGGGATCGAAGACGCGCTCCGCACCCATCTTCTTGAAAATCCCGTAGATAGGTGCCGTGTTGTCGTGGGAAAGGGCCACATCCGGCGTGATTTCCACGATTTGGCCGGCAGTTACTTGATTAACTCCAGCTTTTTTGGCTAACATCTTTTCGGCGAACGTATGCGGCATTTCATCTCCTACTCGCGCGAAAGCGATTTTCTCGTAAATTGGATCGATCGTTTACTTCGCGGATTTGGTCAGGTCGAAATCCGTGAAATCGGCGTGATGGAAGATGATCGATTCCGGTCGACGTTTGAATTTATCACCTTCCCAGGAATGGGTGGCGACGATGTGCATCACGGCCTCGGGAATGTCGTGTTTGAAGCACAAGCCAACACCGGTGAATGGGTGGCGCAGATATTGGTACATACTCGCCCATTTGTATTCGCCGTCTTCCTCGCGGAACTCGATCAGCTTGCCCACATCGGCCAGCAGAGCGCCGGCGATGAGTGTGTCGCGATCGATCTCGTAACGATCTGCATAAACGTCTGCGAGTACGTCCTGCATGGCCATACACAGCCGGCAGACGGTGCTGACGTGTTCCGGAAAACTGATATCGACGTCCTCGACGAGAAGCGTATAGGGCATACGCTTGAGGTCATCGATATTCCAGCCACCGATGGACAACGCTTCCTCCCAAACGGCGAGCGCTCGCTTACGAAGATCTTCATCTTCGATCTCGGAAAATTCAGGGATTAGTTCAATTAGTTTATCGGACATTTTTTCTTCCTCGTTTATCTCTTTTATATACTAACCTCAAACACAGTCAACCGGCGCGCGGGATCAGTCCATGTCGAAGCATTGAATTGAAGGTCGCGCAGACGTTTCAATCGAGGCTTCTGGGTGGGGTTCCGTCGTATTCGTGCTTTATGGGATCGATCTTGCGCATCGGGCGTTGGCGCGTTTGTTCCTCATGCACGTGCGCCACCAGGCCGGGGACACGCGCCATGATGAAAAAGGCATTTGCGAGTTCGCGCGGCATCTGCAAATCCACCAAAAGAGCAGCGATGGCGCCGTCGACATTGATGGGTAGGTCTTTGCCGGCTTTCGAGAGGGCCTTATGAATCGCACGAATCATGGACACGCCGTCGTTGGCGACCTTTAACTCCTCCGCCAGGGAGAATAATTTCTTCGTTCTGGGATCGTCGCTGTGGATGCGATGCCCGAGCCCGGCGATGCGTTTCTTATCCTGGCGGTAGCTGGCCACCAGTTCCTCGGCGGCCTGCTCGATGGATACATTCGAATCCGCAGCCTGTTGAATCCCTTCTTCAAGCACGCCCATGCAGTCGTAGATCGCGCCACCGTGAAAGCGGTTGATCGAAAGCACACCGGTGGCGACGGCTGCGTTGAGTGGGGCGCCGGTCGAAGCGGCTGTGCGTGCGGCGAGGGCTGAGGGCGGTGTGGCGCCGTGATCGATGGACGAAACCAGCATGGTGTCCAAGAGCTTGGCGATGTTCGGGGAGGGCAGTTCGCCGGTCAGGGCGAGAAAGATCGCCTGTGCAAACGTGACCTGTCCCATGAGTTCGTCGATGCGATAGCCTCGTAGACGTACTTCATTGGGCTCGATCCGGGTGATGGCAGTTTTCCAGGTTGTGTCACTCATAATGCAATCCCATGTTTTTCCAGAACGGTTTTTGTCTCTTGCGGCAGGAGGCCAAAAGCATCAACGACATTCACACCCACTTCACGCAAACGCTTGACCTTGCCTTCGTGTGTGCCGCGCCCGCCTTCGATGATCGCGCCGGCGTGGCTGAAGCGAGTACCGCTTTTCGCCGCTTTGCCGCCGATGAAGGCGATGATCGGTTTGGTGACTTCACCAGCCTCGATCAAATCAGCCAGGCGTTCTTCCTGTGTCCCGCCGATTTCGCCAAACATCACGATGGCCTTTGTATCCGGATCCTGTTCAAAATGCAGGGCGACTTCCGGCAGCGGAGTGCCGACGACCACGTCGCCGCCAACGTGGACCAGCGTGGTCGCGCCAATCCCTTCCTGCGCCAGGTAATAGGCCATCGAGGAGGTGATCCCGCCAGAGCGGGAACAGATACCCACGGGCCCCGGCATGAACCAGGCTTTGGCTGAAGCGGCTCGGCCACCGATCATGCCCAGAACGGCCTTGCCCGGCGAGAGAATCCCCAGGGTGTTCGGGCCGACGAAACGAGCATCTTTCCGATGGGCAGCTTCGGCGATCTCCAGCACGTCATAAATCGGTACACGATCGGGGACAATGACGAGTAATTTCACGCCTGCATCGATCGCTTCCAGCGCGGCGCCTTTCACCAGCGGCGCCGGGATGAACAGGACGCTGACGTCGATCGGACCGACGTTTTCCCAGGCTTCCTGGATGGTGTCAAAAACAGGAACCCCTTCGACTTCCTGGCCGCCCTTACCGGGCGTAACGCCGGCGACGACCTGCGTGCCGTATTCTTTCATCAAACGCGCCCGGGTTTGCCCTTCGCGGCCAGTGATACCCTGAACCAGAACACGTTTTGTTTCATCGGTCAATATGGCCATCTTGACTCCATATCTAATCCTGAAGGCGCTTTCACGTTTCGTTTTCCTCGTCCAGACCGGGAATAGGCAGCGAGACAAAGCCGCCGTGATTGCCTTCGAAAAAGCACTCGATCTCACAGGCCAGGCACTCGATGCATCCGCCTTTCTTGGCATCTTCACGAGATATGTTCAGGACAGGGACGCCGTCTTTGAGCTCGAGGATCTTGGGGACACAGGTTTCGATGCAAATTTTGCTTTCACACGCAAGGCATGCGGCGTGGTCGAATGTCACCGTGCCGCCCGTGACGGTCTCAAATTGGTACGGTTCCTTCGCTTCCGCGGATTCGTATCGGTGTATATCTTCATCTGCCGGTTTGTGGGCCTGGATCAATTCATCCAGCCGCTGGGCGCAGAATTCCGGTGTATCATCCTTGCCGTAGCCCTCAACCGGAGCGGGGATATGCTCCCTGGCGCGCTCCAGGATGGCGATGGCACGATCCTCGGCATTCCCGCCCAGGCGGATGACTGCAGGTACTTTGAGCGGCATTTCCATAAACGCTTTGACCAATCCACGCGCGCTGTGGAATTGTTCCTGTGAGGCGACACCGGATCCGGAGGCGAAATAGCCATCGATGCCGGATTGTGACAGGATGATCCGTGCTGCCCGGTAGACTTTCGATGCCGGCGGGTTGCCGCTCGTATCAACGAAGTTGGCCAGTTTGTAGCCGCGGTTCAATACGGCGTCCATGCTCATCATCGAACCGCCGCCGCCGGCGCCGTGGAAACCGATTACGCCGTCCCCGGATTTGAAATCCCGTTCGAGCTGGATGAAATAGAACGTACCCCGGTAATCGTTTTTCTCCACCTGCCATGCGATGTGTTCCAACGCCGTGGGTGGTCGATCGAACTCGCGGGCGATTTCGATGCCCAGATTGCGATGGCGGTATACGGCGTAATCATCAACCGTGATGCGGCAGTCCGCAGCGAGCAATTTTCCATCACTCGTGAGCACGATGGGATTGATTTCCGCAGCGCGGGCGTCGTATTTTCGAGCCAAGTTATAAAGTTTTGACAGGAAACTGCCGAGTTGGAGTTGAAGCTTTCCTTGGATTCCAGCTTTGCGAATCAGATTGCGTGCCTGGTGATCGAGTAAGCCGGTGCGGATATCCACGCCGAAACGAGAAATCGCTTCCGGATGTTCCTGAGCGATCTCTTCGACGCCGCTGCCGCCGATGCTGCTGAAAATCATCATCGGTGCTTGTGATTGATCGTCGATGATCACACCGGCGTAGAACTCGCGCTCGATGCCGAGCTTTTCTTCGACCAGCACCGTATCGACGGTGAAGCCTTTGACCTGCATGCCCAGTATCTCGGAGGCAGCTTTGGCGGCTTCATTGGGTGTATCCGCAAAGCGAATGGCGCCGATGCCGGCGCGCCCGGTGATCCAGGCCTGAGCTTTAACGACGACTGGTCCGTTGATCTCCTTGGCGAGAGCCTGGGCTTCATCTGATGATTTCGCAGGACCGCCTTGCGGAACAGCGATGCCTGCTTCCGCGAGTAGGGATTTCCCCTGATGTTCGTGTAAACGTGCCATGCTTTTACCTTTGCGCACTAACTGGTCGGGTGGTGAGGGATTCCACTCCAGATTGAAGAAAACAAGCCAGCAAGACGCTGGCTTGCGCGCTGCTTTTCCGTATCCCCGGGTTTCGTAATATCACTTGATATTATTTAGCGATCAAGTTCAAATTCGATGCGATTATACATGTGGTGTGATTAGGAATCAATTATTTTACAAGTATTCCCATGGTAACTAGATTGTGTTCGGATACGTCTTTGCTCCGACTTTTCCCCTGTAAAGGCTTATCGCTACGCCAAAAGGCATGGGTTTGCCCCTGACAGTTGATACTTGTCTGTAAGGTCGTTTTCCCTCTACCCTAGGTATAATTCAGGAGGAGTGATGGCCCGTACGGTACACGAAAACCGTACAGTGGCCTGTTGTCAGGTGTTCTTCAAGCCCGAGTAAGTGGTTTCATAGACACATTCGTTACTACGAGGGCAGGATGAGATACTTAGCACGAGCGCCTCTCGATACTGACAAAGAAGTCGTCTCGCGAGGTTTCATCTACCTGATACCCGAACGCTGCAAAGGTTGTCAGATTTGTATTCGCCTTTGTCCTCGTAGCGTACTCCAAACTTCCGAGCAGATTAACGCAAAAGGTTACCGCATTCCAGAGATTGCCCCGGGCAAAGAAAACGCCTGCACGCTGTGTGGATTCTGTGCCATGGTCTGTCCGGAATTCGCCATTTATACCGGGGAGCGGGACGAGTGAGTACGGCAGGCGTACGCACGGGGAAGCACTTCATGCACGGAGATCATGCCTGCGCAGAGGGCGCCATCGCCGCGGGATGTACGTTCTTCGGTGGATATCCCATTACCCCATCGACCGAGATTGCCGAGTATCTTGCACGCCGTCTCCCCAACACGGGAGGCGTTTTCATTCAGATGGAAGACGAACTCAGCAGCATTGCCGCCGTGCTGGGCGCTTCTGCCGCAGGCTCGCGCGCCATGACGGCCACCTCCGGTCCGGGATTCAGCTTGATGATGGAGAATCTTGGCTTGGCGATTATGCTGGAAATACCCTGCGTGCTGGTGAATGTCATGCGGGCTGCACCATCAACCGGCTTGCCCACACTTCCCGGCCAGGCCGACGTGATGCAGGCCAAATGGGGATCGCATGGAGATTATCAAATCGTTGCCTACGCCCCAAGTTCACCGCAGGAGATGTTCGATCTGACCGTGCGGGCTTTCAACGTTGCCGATCGCTATCGCACGCCAGTGGTGATCCTGGCTGACGAGGTCGTGGGTCACATGGTCGAGAAGGTAGTAATCCCCTCTGCCAAACAAATCGATTATTGGGAGCGTAAAGAACCCTCGCAGAGTCCGGGAGAAGGTTTTAAACCCTTCGCCATCGAAGATGACGATCTTGTGCCGCCCATGGTTCATGCAGGAGAAGGTTACCGGATCCATTTTACAGGACTGACACATGATGAGCGTGGTTACCCGGATATGCGAGCTGAAACGCATCATGAACTCGTCACTCGTCTCTCTGAGAAAGTCACACGCAACGCCGAAGATATCATTGTCATTGAAGACGAATGGCTTGAGGATGCGAAGATCGTTGTGGTTTCCTTCGGCTGCACTGCGCGTTCAGCAAAACGGGCCGTGCGGAAACTCCGGCAGGCAGGGATGCCTGTCGGTTTTCTGCGGCTGATTTCATTATGGCCTTTCCCCGAACGGAGGATCAAGGAAATCGCCCAGGATGTCGACGCCTTTATCGTCGCTGAAATGAATCTGGGCCAAATATCACGGGAGATCGAGCGTTTCGTCAACCAGAAGGTCGTGGGTGTGAACCATGCTGGTGGACAGATGATGTCCCCCAACGAGATAATGAAAACAATCATGGAGGTTGCGGGTCGTGGAAACGGCCATCATCGTATCCGATAAGCACCCGCTGGACATAATCCTGCGGGAAGAGCGCATCCCCCACATTTTCTGTCCTGGATGTGGCCTGGGGATTATCATGCGCTGCTACGCACAGGCGATCCTGGATTCGCAGATCCCCATCGCACAGCACGTGGTCGTATCGGGGATCGGTTGCTCCGGTCGCGTGGCGGGATACATGGAGATCGATTCCTATCACACCACACACGGGCGAGCCATTCCCTTTGCCCTGGGTATCAAACTGGCCAAGCCCGAACTGAATGTGGTGGTCTTCAGCGGAGACGGCGATCTGGCTGCGATCGGCGGAAATCACCTCATCCACGCAGCTCGCCGCAACGTCGATCTAACCGTGATCTGCGCTAATAACTTCAATTATGGAATGACTGGAGGCCAGGCGGGTCCGACAACGCCGTATGGGGCGCGAGCGACGACAGCACCATTTGGGAACCCTGAGCATCCATTCAATTTTCCTTTGCTCCTGGCGGCGGCCGGGGCGAATTTCGTCTCGCGCTGGACGGCGCTGCACGCCCATCAGGTTCAAAAGGACCTCCTCTACGCATTTCGCAAACCAGGATTTTCGTTCATCGAAGTGCTCTCCCCGTGTCCGATCGGTTACGGGAAATCGAATCAGATCGAGGACGGTGTCGAGGAAATGATGCTCTATAAAGAGCGCTGCAAGATCAATAAGGACGTGCCGCTGGACGAAGTGGAGATAGACATGAGCAGCAACCAGCCGATTTACGTTGGTCGATTTGTGGATCGGCAATTATTACCATACCAACCTGTACGCATCGAGGAGTAATCGATTTGGTAAAACAAATTCGCATTTCCGGTTTTGGGGGGCAGGGTGTCGCATTGTTCGGTGTTATTCTGGGCCGGGCGCTCTCGCTCTACCAGGATTATGAAGTTGTGATGACCCAGGCCTACGGGCCCGAGGCGCGCGGTGGGGCATCGAATGCCAACCTGGTCGTCGCCGATCGTCCGGTCGATTATCCCTTCGTACAGAAAGCGGATGTGCTGTGTGCGCTTTCGCAGGAGAGCTACACCCGCTTTCGGCCGGAAGCGAAAGCGGATGCGCTGTTGATCATCGAAAGCGATCTGGTGACGCCCGATCTGGGCGACCGGGCTGTGGGTATTCCCGCGACCCGACTCGCCGAGGGGTTGGGACGGCGCATCGTGACCAACGTAGTCATGCTGGGTTTCTTCACCGCAGTGGTCGATCTGGTCTCTCGCCAGGCGGTGGAGAAGGCCATCGCTGCGAGCGTGCCGCCAACCACCTTGATGTTGAATAAGAAAGCCTTCGAGATGGGCTACACCCACACGCCCATGTGGGAGCAGGCGGCATAAAAGGCGATCGTCATTCCACTGGAGCTTGAAAGACGTACATCCCTTTGCTTTTTTACAATGATCGATATTGTCGATTCTTCATCAATCACACAATTGAATTTAACAGCGGCCAGATCACGTGCCAGACAATATCGGTCCAGAAGTGCACGCCGATCGCCGCCACCAATCCATCCCGTATGTAGCGTTCCCCGGCAACAAGACCCACTAGGCTGTTGATCAGCAGACCTTCTACGATGATCCATGACGGTAAATCCGCCGGCGAGCTGACTCCCAGCAACAGCATGGCACTAGGCAGATGCGCGGCGCTGAACGCCAGTGCGGCGATGATGTTGGCGATCCACAGCGCCGTCCGCTTCGCATTCAGGCGACGCAGCAGCCAGTTTAGGATAAGCGCCCACAAACCGAACACGAATCCGCGGAACATGATCTCTTCGCCGATGCCCGCCGATCCGGAGGCGAGCAGCGACAGGGGGAAGTCGGGATGGGGCAGTCCTTCGACGGAGACCGCCAGGGCGATGACACGGTCGATGAGCACGCAGATTACGCCAAGACCGAGGCCCAGATATAAGGGCTGGTGAAACCACACCCGCCAACCGGCTTTTTCTCGATAGATGCCAGGTAATTCCAACTTGCGTGTGAACCATATTCCTGCGGCTCCCAGAAGGCCATAGAGAACGAGCACCATGCCGGCGCTGGCGAGGGCGATTTGCCATTGCGGGATTTCGGCCGCCGTCTCCGGCAGCGTGCCCGGCGGCGCCAGTTGATCTACCGGAGTGATCAGCGTGGATGAAAAGACCAACAGCGCGTAGAGGAGCAGAATGATGCCCAATATCGATAACTGTCTTTTGGCGTTCACGTGGAATGAATATCCTTTCAATAAAATAGGCGACGCTGAACGAGAGGAATAATAAGATGAGTTTACCTATGCTGGATCGTTTCCCAGAGCTGCTCCTCATCGATGTGCTTGCCGAGACGCAATCCCTTGGATTTGATACGCTCGATGCAATCCGCGATCTCCGATCGGATCGGGCTCAACGGCCGCAAGGATTGCGACAGTCTGGGAACGATCATGCGTCGGATATAACGCTTAGGCGCTCGAGCGATCTGAACAAAGGTATAAACTACACCGGCGATAAACACAAATCCAAGCCCCAGGTTAATCACGTCGCGAACGAAATCGTCTTCCAAGAATGCCGCCGATCCGCAGCATAAGAGCATGAAAATCACGCTCGTGACGCCGATGGCGATGGCGATCTCCCTGTCTATTGGCGTGTATGCGAAGCGCTCTTCCACATCCATGGCCAATATGTCGAAGGGCTCCATCAACAGTCTTTCGCGATTGGGGATCGCCATGGGTTCTCGACTCTTGAGGCGATCTTCGATCTCAAGCCGATTTTCGAAATCTCGGTGAAAATCCGGGTACGTGTTTTGTATTAGCGCATCGAGGTTATTCGGCAGATCTTTTTCAAATCGGACGAACTTAGAGGCATCGATCGGAATCGCCGTTTTGCATTCTTGACATCTTCCAAGATGTCCTGCCAACTCTCCTTCGCCAACGGAGAGATAGTAGATATGCGTGGCCATACCGATACGGGAAACTTTGAAAATCATGGGCGCTCTGCAGATCGGGTAAAATTCTGCAGCATATCCAAGTGGCTTCTCGACTTTTTTTCTTCCCCAAACCAGCCACATGCGACCCCTCCCAATGGAAAACTATCCTATTGTACACAATCCTACAAGGGAAGTGATGCCGTAAGAATCATTAATTCAATATTTCGTTTTATTTAGTAAAGGCGATGTTGGATGGATGTTAGATTCAAAACGAACCTCAGAAATACACCCGTTCGATCCCCTCCACGTACTTCGAGTTGCGCGTCACGCGGAAGGGGAAGTAGCCTGCGGCGCGGTCGGCCTTCGGTTCCTGGTCGATCTCGTATTTCAACTCCACGATCACGTCGCGGGGGTTCTTCTGGCGGTGGATCAACGGATTGCCCAGGGCCATGTTGATCTTCCAGAAGATCTGCTTGTAATCCACGGTCACGCGGAAATTGTTATCCCGTGTGGCGTAGTAGCCGCGCTGGTAGCAGTTGAGCAGCACCGGGCTGAGCGTGTGCAGGTCGTCGCGCACTACCTGCGGTAGGCCCGAGCGGTCGGCTATTTCCTGGAAGACACGATCGCAGAAGCGTTCATCCAGGGTGAAATCGTCCATGCGGTAGGAGATCTTCTTGCCCACCAGTCCCTGCTTGACCTTGATCTCGAGCATCGGCTTGCGGATCTCGCCCGTGGCGGGTCCGTACCAGCGCAGGCGCACTTTTCGGCGCATTTCGGCGCCGGCCACGTTGTCGTAATAGTTCTCCATGTCGGCCGTGTCGAGATACAGGCTGTTGATCTGGCGCGGCGGGTAGGGGACATAGAACATCATGGGATGCTGGCGCACGAGCGCCACGATCTGGCTGGGCAACAATTCCTCAACCAGGAACTTGCGTTCGTAGCGGTACGAACGCAGTTGCGTGTAGCCACTTAAATCCGTGGGTTGCGTGGCTTCTACGGACATCTATGCCTCTCCTTCGATTTCCGTGACCGATCTCCTAAGCCGTACGGTGTCTTTGTCGCAGACATCCTGCGGGACAGCAATGCGCCATAGGGACGTAGGACCGTCATACGCCGAGTCGATCGACGACTCAAAGGCGATCCAATGCCCATCGGGCGACCAGGAAGGTGCGCCGTCGTAAGTAGCATCGTTGGTAACTCGGATAGGGATACCAGCCGTGGCAGAAACGATGTAGATGTTCGCCACAGATAGTCCTTCATAATCCGACGAATAGACTATGCAGCCGCCAGAGGGCGACCAGCTGGCATCGGTGTCACTGGACGGCGTGTGCGTGACTTGCTGTGCGTCGCTGCCGTCGGTGGCAATGCTGTAGATATCCCACTGGCCAGCCGGGAATGTCCGGCGCTGATATAGAATCCGGTCTCCCGCAGGTGACCAGTTGGGTTGGCGATCGTCGATTGCGCCATCCGTAAGTTGAGTCAAGTCGCTGCCGTCGGGGCGCGATTTCCACACATGGCCGACTCGTCCATCTTCACTGCTGCCGGGTTGGCTGACCTCGAAAACGATCCATTGGCCGTCGGGTGACCAGGATGGCTCGATATAGTCTGTCGGGCCGATGTGAGTCGTAATGCGAGCCAGGTCGGAGCCGTCAGGCGCTACGCTCCACAGATCATCGCTCTCCTCTCTGTCGGATGCGAATACGATACGGTAGCTGGTTTCGTTCCAGACCGCACCGGGCAGGTTGACGTTGTCCTGGTCCTCGAATGGGGTGAGACGCCGGGTATAACCGTTTTCAATGGTCAGCAAGAAAAGACCGGCCGGACCGTCGTTGTATCCTTGCTCGAAGCGGGTGAATACCAATTGCGTCCCGTCCGGGGAGAAGGCCGGATTCTGATCGCTGACGTAGAACGGAGGTTTCGTGAGGCGAAGCGCACCGTCGGGACGGGTCTCGCCGGGAATAAGATCGGGGAGAAGTGGGACGGGTGAATCGGCCGCGGAGCGGACCAGGCAACAACCAGTCAGCAGCAAGAATGTCGAGCCGATCGCCAGCGTGCGCCCTTTGACCTTCGTCGTCATCTATCCCTCTTGCCGCTCAGCGAGATCGAGTCTGCAGGTTTCGTCCACACGATAATCTACCAGATGCCCTTGTTGTCCAGGAAGGAAATTTCCATCGCCGGTGAAAGCGCCAGCAGTGCATCCCGCGCTTGCTCCAGATCGGACATGTGGCGGAATTCGACCACGAAGGCTATCTCCATCACGTCAGTATTTTCATCGTAGCGGATCAGGCGCAGTTTGCTGCAGTGTTTCTGCAGTGCCTCCTGGATTTGCTGCATTCCGGCTTTGCTGCTTCCACGGCTTGTGATCGCAAGATGCAAATTGACGTCGGCCTGTGACTGGCGCAGCAGGCGCGAAAGGCCTAGCAGCAGGATGCCCACGACCAGGCTGAGGGTGGTGATCAGGCGCTGGTTGTCGCCAAGGCCGATGCCCAGGCTGATGGCGAAGAACAGGTAGGCAAGCTCCTCGGGCTCCTTGACCGCCGTGCGGAAGCGGATGATCGAAAGCGCACCGACCAGACCGAGGGAGAGGGCCACAGACGAACGCACGACCAGAATGATGAAGGTGGTGGTGACGGTGACCAGCATGAAGTTGGCGGCGAACTTGCGTCGATTGGAGAGCGAGGAGCCCCAAAAGACGTAGACGCGGCTGAGGATGAAGGCATACAGCGCGGCCAGAACCAAGTTGACGGCGAAGACGTCCACCTCGACCGTGCTGCCCGAACTGGCTGAAAACGCATCCAGCAGCGACTCAAGGGCGCCCGGTTCGGCGGTCGGCTCGGCTGTGGGACTTGGTTCTACAGCGATCAGTTCGGGGACGGGTTCTTCCCCGGGTTCGCCGCCTTCTTCCGATACGATGGCCTGCACCGTGACATCGTCGATGCTGGTGGTGCGTTCGCCGTGCGAGGCGAAGACGAGCGCACCAGGTGGGAGTGGATCGGAATCGGTGGCCGTGATGATATCCGAGTCATCGACGTGGATGGTGTGCTGCCCACCCTGCAGCGTGATCTCGAACTCCATCCAATCGCCTTCTGTCGGCTGCCATCCGGGTGCACTGCCCAATTCGCTTTCCTGGCCTTCACCCTGCATTTTCAAAAGCACGGCGTTGTCTTCCATCAGGATCAAGATGTAGTTGCTGTTATCGGTGGCGCGGTAGTTGACTTGCGTCTCGCCGGGTCCGGAATACTGCAGCTTGAAGGTCAGTTTGAAATCACGCAGACCACCGCCGCGGGCGGCGAAATTGCCCGGGCCGATCTGCAGGGCGCCCTCGGCGACGATCGCCTCCGGCGAGTGCTCCCAACCGGGCAGTTGTGGGTCGTCGAAAGAATCCGAGAAGCCCGCTTCTTCCTGGGCGCTGACAGGCAGGACGACGAACAGCAAGATGGATAAGATCGAAAAGGTGAAAATGGCTTTGCGTTTCATGGTAACTCCTCGCTTGGTTTTATTCGGTTGCGCTTGGCGACGATAATTCCTCCTGCAGCGCACTGCGTGCGTAGATCTCGCGCTGCCGGACGAACTCGAGGATCGCTTCCCAGGAATGATCGAAATCTTCGGGCGCGAACATGGCGTCATCGCCATAGAAGGCTTTATCACCATCGGCTTGCGTTACGTACGGTGCGATCATGCGGTGGTAGGTCTGGACCAGATCGGTGACGTTATCGCTGTTGAACCACACGCGCAGCAGCAGGTCGAGATAAGCGGCGTACTTGCCGCGGTAGTACTCGATTTCCATGACCTTGTCATAAAGCGGGGCGCGTTCCATCAAGCCCGGATCGGCCCGATCGAAAAGCGACCCCTCGGCGTTGCCGCCCCAGGTAAGGTCCCAGGGGATCCACTCGAAGATGTCCGTCACCGGATCGTGATAGAGGTAGAAGTTGTTGCCGGTGTAAGGGTAGGAATCCCAGTTGTCGATCAACGTGACAACGGCCAGGTAGCGCAGGAAGGCGTCCATGTCGAAGACGGATTCGAGCGCCGCCATGAATTCCTCGTCGGAGGCGTAGATCGTGCCGTCGAGCACCTTGCACAGATTGACGATGTCGCTGTAATCGGCCTCTTCCTCGTTGGACATCTTGCCGTAGGCGTACTGGCCGTTCTGGGTGGGGTAATCTTCGATCTGGTCGCCGTAGTAGATCAGGTCCATGGGGCCGCGCTGGGCGTGGCTGGCCTTGTAGAGGTTGCCGCCCTTGCTCTCGGCGCCGAAGCGGTTGCCGATGTATTTGTTATCCACGCGCTCGACCAGGGAGTACACGCCCCAGAAGACCGGTGCTTCATCGTCGTCCGTGAAATCGATGTACAGCTCGACGTAGGACACGTGGCTGGCCGGCAGCCCGGCAGCGTACATCATCTCGTAGGCCAGCTTCTCGTAAAGCAGCGACGAGTCGCCGATGTTGTTGAGGAACATCAACTGGCGCAGGTTGTGGAACTCTTGATTGTCGACGTAGTAATCGGTGTCGATTTTCCAGGGTTTCTTGGCGCCGGACATGCGTAGGGAGAACTGGCCGCGCATGCGGAAGGCGACGTCGTCCAGCTCTTCGCCGAAGATCGTGGCATCAACCTTAACTTGGTGTTTGGCCTCCGGATCGACCCACATGGCGTCCCAATCGGCCTGGGTGAGGGCGACCTCGATGCGGCGCACGCGCGAATCGTCGAACACGGACCAGTAATCGACGCTGCTGGAGGCCGGCAGTCGCACGGTGACGCTGACCTCGTCGGTGTCGACGCGTCCCAGCGAATCGGTCACCCGCAGGGTGATGGTGTAGACGCCCGATTTGGAGTATAAATACTGCGCATAGCCACTCTGAGAGGTGGCATCGTAGTCGAATGCACCGTTGCCGTCCAGGTCCCACTCGTATTTCACGATCGTTGCGCCGTTAGAAGAACGGCTGCCGTAGGCACTGAAATAGGCCGTCAGCGGCGCCCAGCCATCGTTGGTTATCGTGGTGGCTTGTGCGCTGACGTAGGGGCTGTCCTGGATTTCGGTGATGAGGGGAGCGGGGCGCAATACTGCCGCGGCGAGCACGGCGATGCCGATAAGCAGGAAGAGATAGATGGATGCTTGCTCGAGGGTGCGGCGTGCGTGGGCTGGGCGGATCTCGCTGCGTGCGGGCATAAGGGGATTATATAGAAATTTTGGGAATGGCGCTTATTAGTGTATAGTCTCTTTTTTGGCGATAAAATTAAATTTTCGGTTTATTTGCAGGTGAAAAGGTGATGTCCTTATAATGCTGTAAAAATAAGCGGCGTGAGATATCCTTTGGTTTATCACAAAACCACTGCCCTTACGGGCGGAAAGGAATCCCACGCCATGAACAGAATACCACCAAGTGAACGGAT
>Ga0307430_1001673_pt1 | contig 15872 bp, 16 predicted proteins | sample SalMarWE160130MG_FD_202159 | JGI IMG/M metagenome (GOLD analysis project Ga0307430, IMG submission 202159) | Salt marsh sediment microbial communities from the Plum Island Ecosystem LTER, Massachusetts, United States - WE1603-130 | ecosystem: Environmental > Aquatic > Marine > Intertidal zone >... | reverse complement strand
ATTATGGAGCAAGACCACTAAAAAGAGTTATCCAGCGAGAGATACTGGATTCTCTGGCTAAGAACCTTTTGGAGGGTAAGTTTAAGGAAGGAGCTAAAATTCGAATAAATTTGGAGGACTCGACGCTTACTTTCTCTGGAAAAAGTTGAAAAACCTTTTTTGGCGAAGCTAGAGACCTTCTGGTTAAAAAAAATGTGGCTGCCGAGGGGCTATCTACAGGTGAACCCATTCTTTCAAAATGAAAAGGATGGGTTTTTTCTTTTTAAAGAGTAGGGGAGGGGAGCATGCTAAAACGCGTGATGAGAAAAATTTGGATTCTGGTGACTCTGCTCATAATACCGGCCTTGCTATATATTCTAAGATATTCCTCAGGCACCTCGGACACCACAACTTCAGCCTTTGACCTCCATTTTCATGGCAGGAGCAGGTTAAGTACCTATTCTGGTGAACTTTAGATACCTCTTGTCAGATAATTCGTTTACCAGATAAAGGTTAAAATTGGCCAGAGATTGAGAAGTGCTGCTCGCTTGGTACCCGGTTTTGATGTTTCCAGTGAGTTTTAGTTTTGGCACAAGCAGCATCATCCTGGCGCAGTAAGCCAAAAAGAGAACAGAGTTGTAAAAGGAATTCTAGAAAAAAGGGTCTGGTTGCCCTATTTTAGGGCGAGGCTTTGCACTGAAATAGGGCAAAATAAATGAAGTTTAGCTATCCTGGATTCTGGAAGAAATAAATAAGTACAGCTTAGGAATAGCCTCTAAAGATAGCTTCGAGTAGTCCCAGTGATCTTTCACATGAAAATGGCAAGAAAATTGCTATACGAATAGGCGGCAGTTCATTTAAATAAACTGCGGCTAAGGAGTATAAATGGTAGACTAATTCTGTCAGGCCTTACTGTCGAGACCTCTTAAAATAAAGTGACATGACTCCAAGTAGTTTAAAAGTCAGGATTTCTCTCAAGCATTGGTGGTTTTTTTTCTTTCCCTAAAACTCCAGTCATCCAATAAAGGTGGAAACAGAGATGAGATGGGAAGAGAGAGTGAAAGAGATGGTAAAGGTTTACTGCACTAACATAAAAAACCCTCTGGAAAGAACCTGCCTAAAGTACGATCTTTTTGAGCCGCTGGCTAAATTGCCCGAAGTAGTGGAGAAGATGGTCAGTCAAGACTGGAATGTTTCCGGTTTTTACTCTCGACACCTGAGTAAACGAGAGTTAATAGAAATTGAAAAAAGTTGCACCGAGAGTCTTGTTTTAAGCAGGGTACTACTGAATCCTTTCTACATGGCAGGAAGGATCGACCCCGAACTTAGAAAAGTTATCTTAGAGAGACCTTCGATCCTACAAAGATTGAATCCCTGGACCAGGTCTCGCCTCCTGCAAGCCATCGCAGATGACATCTGGCAAAACATTTTTGATGCCCTGCTAGATGACCCCCAGGTAAGGAAAGTAAGAACAATGCTTCTTCAAGACCTTTTTAGGGATGGCGAAAATGGGAAGATGCCTAAAAGTTCTGGACCTACTCGTAGAGAAAAAAGTAGCTGAGGTGGAAGGGGACAAGTTGAAAGGGAAAAGTATGCTCCTGCAAAATCTACCAGTTCATGTGCTATAATAGTATTAAGTAACAGTTTGATTCAAAAAGGCAAAGGCATGCAGGAAAAAGAGAGTGAAATCGTAAACTGGATAAAGGAACGCGAGGAAAAAAGGGGGAAACTCGATCTCGAAATAGATGAACTGGACCAGGAAATTGCCCGAATAGAGTGGAGAATAACCCAACTGGGGGAATTCAAAAAGCAAATAGAGGAAAGGGTTATCCAGATTGCTCATCCCGAGGTAATTGTAGAGAAAACCCATCTGGAGATAAAAAAACTCGCCCAACTCAAAGGGGGAAGGAAAGAGCATAGAGGTGAAGTAACAGTAGACAGAGAGTTCTGCAAATCCCTTGTAAGTTATCTTCGTTCCAAGTTAGAACCTACCCAAGAAAAACCTTCTCTTTCTTAAAGCTTGTGTCAGGGGAACACTTGTGTTTATCTTCTATACAGAGTTTGCTAAAAAGCTTATGCATGGAACTGCAAATTTTAAAAATATTTTGCTATAATAAGAATGGAGTAAAAGTCAAAAGACTGTCCTTTGAGTCTTGAGCAGAGGCGAAGTCTTAATCTGAATTGTTAGATATTAATGCTTCTCTTAAATTAATAAGAGAATAGGAGGTCTCGATTCAAGACAAATAAGTAAACCCCCGTATCAATCACACCAAACCTACAGCTAGCACCTTGGCGATGGGACCTTAATTCCCTCAGGCTGTAGTCAAAAGAGCTCTCCAACAGAATATTCCACTATTCAAAATACCAAATTACACGTAGTGCAAATCGTTAAGGTAGTTTTAACGAATTAAGCTAAGAAGGGAGTGAGAAAAAGAGTTTCAGTAGATTAAAAATCAAGATTTCTCCTCAGTTGTGAGGGAGGCGAGTTCGCAACCTTATGAGATTGGTTCCCTAAAGGGTTGCGAAGGCCAACGGGAAAACCGGCTGCTCACGAGTAGTCGGTTTTTTTATTTGCATCATTAATGCATTAGAGGTTTTTTTTCTTCCCTAAAACTACCCTAATAAAGGGGGAATGAAGATGAGATGGGAGGAAAGGGCAAAAAGGATGGTAGAGGTTTACTGCAATAACATAACAAATCCTCTGGAAAGAGTCTGTCTAAAGGAGGATCTTTTTTGTCCCCTGGCTAAATTGCCCGAAATAGTGGAGAAGATGGTCAGCCAAAATGGGAATGCTCCCGATTTTTGCCTCAAATACCTGAGTAAACAAGAGTTAACAGAAATTGAAAAAGATTGTACTGAGAATCTTGTTTTAACCAAGGGAATATTGAATCCTTTCTTAATGGGAGGGAGGATCGATGTCGAACTTAAAAAAGTTATCTCAGAGAAACCTTCTATTTTGCAAAGACTCGATACGTGGACCAGGTATCGCCTCCTGCACGTCATGGCGAATCATATATGGCAAAACATCTTTGATGCGCTGCTGGACAACCCCGAGGTAAGGAAATTAAGAATTATACTTCTTCAAGGCCTTTTTGTGGATGATGAAAAATGAGAAGATGCCTAAAAGTTCTGAACCTACTTATAGAAAAAAAAGTAGCTGAGATCAAGGGGGATAAGCTGAAAGCCTGGGAATACGAGGGAATGATAAAACGTCATGTTGAAAAATGTCCCAGCTGCCGCAAGTTTCTGGGAGGAATGCATGAAAAGAGCAAAATACGAGGGGGTGATTCTTCTCGAAGCCCAACTGACGCATTAACCCGACTCAGTTCCTCCCGGTAAGGATACTCAAGAAGAAGGGCTACTTTGAAAGGGGGAAATAAAGACGGGGTATATTATACCCTGAGGGGGACTTTTTTGCTGGGGTGCTTTTATACCTTCAAAGCTGGTTATTACTTATACTGCATATAGAAGTTTAACTACTGTTGCAGAGGCTATAAGAAAAGGGTCAGCTAATTATCTGAGCGACTCATTTTAAATCAGTCTTAAGGAGGTGAACAAATGAAAAAATTATTAGTTTATCTTGTTTGTGGAACTGTTTGTGCTTTGTTTTTAACAAATACAACCATGGCTACAGCCTCAGAACTGGTTTACACCCCCATAAATCCATCCTTTGGCGGAAATCCCTTCCACGGTCCGTGGTTGCTGAGCCAAGCCCAAGCTCAGAACAAGTTTGAAGAAGAGGAACCGGAAAGAGATCTAATGGAGGACTTCGAGGAGAGGCTAATCAGTCAGATACTCTATAGGATGTCAAGCAGCATAATAGATGAGGCATTTGGTGAATATGGCGAGCCCATTGAGCCTGGCCATTATGAGATTGGGAACTATCATATTGACATCAGTACTGATGGAGTATTTATAACCGTGGTTATCGTTGACATTGAAACTGGTGATTCCACCACCGTAGAGGTACCCTATTATTATTGAGGTAGCCTATTATTTATGAGTTTAGTGCTGGATAACAATGAGTGATGAAGTAATAAGGAGGATAAGATGAGCCCGTGGACCATTTTGGCGATAGTCATTCTTTGCACTACTATCTTTAAGCCAGCTGGTGTCGAGAAGCCGGCAGCGATTAAGCCCCGAAGGGAACCCTCTCAGGCTTCCTTGGCCTACACAACCGCTGTCCATAAGGATCTGGTTTCATTGCCTCCACCAGAAAAAAAGGTAGTGGTGGCTACCTACCAGTTCGCTGATCGGACCGGACAGTATAAATACTCTCCCAATGTGGCGACTCAATCCCGGGCCGTAACTCAAGGAGCTAGTTCTATGTTGATTAAAGCTCTTGAGGATTCAGGCTGGTTTATCCCGATAGAAAGGGAAGGATTGAATCGTTTATTAAAGGAAAGAGAGATGATCAACTTGGCCAGAAAGAACTATAAGGATGAGCAGGGAAAATCCTTACCCCCCCTGCCACCCTTGCTCTATGCTGGGATAATTTTAGAAGGAGGGATAATCTCCTATGATACTAATGTAATCACCAGTGGATTTGGAGCAAAATACTTTGGCTTGGGTGGTGATATTGAATATAGAAAGGATCAGGTAACTATTTATCTAAGAGCTGTATCTACCAAGACTGGAAAGATTCTCAAATCTGTTTCCACCACCAAAACTATCCTTTCCAAAGAAGTACACCTGGGGATTTTTAGATTTGTTAGCCTGAGAAAACTCCTGGAGGCAGAAACCGGTCTCACTACCAACGAGCCACCTCAGATGTGTGTTTTGGAGGCGATAGAGAAAGCAGTTTTGAGCTTGATTATAGACGGGATCCTTGATGAAATCTGGGCTTTGGAGAATCCGGAAGATATCAAATCCCCGGTGATTCAAGGCTATTTAGAAGAAAAAAAGAGATCGAAAAGTCAGAAAAGCTTATAAGCAAGTGAGACATTAAAAAAGGGGCGAGTCACTAATCCCCCTGCCCGGGAAAATTAGCTGCCAGAAAGTTTATGCCCAAAGGCTTTAACTTTCTGATTCCTCACCCCTTATGTGTATAGCACTTTATCAGGGGATGTCAAGTCCTAATTAGCGAAATAGAAAAACTTGAGAGAAAAAGGGAAATTTCTACTTTGACGATTACAGCAAATAATTTCTCGCGGCGCACGCGAGACGAGATGAAATAAAAAATGAAAGGAGGTGAAAAACAATGTTAAAAAAAGTTTTGACAGTAGCATTGGCTTTGGTGTTCGTGGTAGGCTTATCAGGAATGGCACGTGCGGTCCCCAACACCTCCGACGTCGATCAGACTGGGACTGGCAACGAAGCCACGGTCACGCAGGATGGGACTTTCGTCTTCAATGACTCCGACATCGATCAGGTGGGCGACGACAACAAAGCCACGGTCGACCAGGATGGGTTTTTCTTCGTCAGCAACGAGTCCGTGGTCGATCAGAAAGATGGCGACGACAACAAAGCCACGGTCGACCAGGATGGGTTTTTCTTCGTCAGCAACGAGTCCCGGATCTATCAGTACTTTGGCAACCGCAACAAAGCCACGGTCACGCAGGATGGGGCTTTCAACGACAACGACTCCGACATCTATCAGCGCTATGGCGACGACAACGAAGCCACGGTCGACCAGCATGGGGCTTTCGTCCTCAACAACTCCATGATCGATCAGTACAATGGCAACTACAACAAAGCGACGGTCGAGCAGGATGGGGATGGGGATGGCAACGATCACCGGATCAACCAGTACTTTGGTAACTACAACGAAGCCACGCTCGAGCAGGATGGGCGTTTCAACGAGAACGACTCCATGATCCAACAGCGCTATGGCAACCGCAACAAAGCCACGGTCAAGCAGGATGGGAAACGCAACGACAACGACTCCCTGATCGATCAGTGGGATAGCAACTGGAACGTAGCCACGGTCGAGCAGGATGGGGATGGGGATGGCAACCGCAACCTCTCCGACATCTATCAGTCTGGGGCGGGTGGCCACAACGTGGCCAAGGTCTGGCAGTATGGAAGTGACAACGACAACACCTCCGACATCGATCAGGATGGGGCGGGTGGCTACAACGTGGCCAAGGTCTGGCAGTATGGGGATTGCAACCTCAACGACTCCATGATCGATCAGTATGGGGCGGGTGGCAGCAACGTGGCCGAGGTCCGGCAGCATGGGAGTGACAACGACAACATCTCCAACATCACTCAGTATGGGGCGCCTGGCGGCAACGTGGCCAACGTCGAGCAGAAAGGGAATCACAACACCAACACCTCAAGCGTGAATCAGAGTGGCGGGATGAATACCGGCAGCATTGTGCAGGGCTAACGATTAAGATTAGTTTGTAATTACCTAGGTTGGTCGGCTAACCAGAAAAATAGAGGCAACCCATCTGAAAAAGGTGGGCTGCCTCGTCATCTTAGGGGTTTCAGGACTACTAATGTAAAGTTGATTTCATTTTCCTGGTGCCCTCTCCTTGCTCTTAGCGAGCTAGGTTGAAGGTTTAAAAAGGACTAAAACAATGTGGAAGCGATTCTTAATGCTCTCATTTGTCTTGACGCTTGTGATAGGTTTATCGGGGTTGGCTCTTGCTGGTAATGAGGCCAATATCACCGGCTCGGGTAGTGAGAACCAGGCGTCGATCGAACAGTATGATGTTGGCTGTTCTGGTAACAACGAGGCCTCTATCAAGCAGATTGGCGATGATAACACAGCTTCCTGCTACCAGGAAGGAGACTTCAATGGTTCTGGAAATACCGCCGATGTGTACCAGGACGGCGATAACAACCAGGCCTATATCGGCCAGGACGGCAGTGGGAACGAGGCGATTCAGACCCAAATTGGCACTGGCAATGATGTCTGGGCCTATCAACACGGTATCGGGAACAGTGCCTCCCAGTATCAGAAAGGTGATTACAACCTAATAGCTTATATCTACATAGTCGGAAATTTCAATAATAGTATTTGCCAGCGGCAGGATGGTAATTACAACGAAACTACTATTGACATAAGTGGAGACTACAACACTGCTGAGCAGTGGCAGGAAGGCGATGGCAACGAAGCTACTATTACCATAATAAATGGAGATCGCAATATTGTTACCCAGCATCAGTATGGTGGCAATAAGTCTAGGATCACGATAGTAGGACATAATTACGTGGAAGTCCACCTATCGGGAAATGAGAACTATCACTATCCGTAATCCCTTGATGTGGTTAGCCCGAGGCAGTAAACTCCAGGAGTAACGATCCAGAAAAACTGATCTTGCCCGTACCTTGCGAAAAATAGAGGCAGGCCATCTTAAAAGATGGCCTGTTTTACCATTTTAGGAGTTTCAAGAATGTTAAGAAAGCTTGTTCTGGTCCTCTTGGGATCGGTTATTTCTTTTTTCTTAGCCACCCAGGCTGGTTCGGCTAAACCTTTAGTGGTTATTCCTTCATCTTTAAGTCTCACTATTCCTCCAAGAGGAAGCCATACCTGTTATATTAAGCTGCTTAATTTAGATAATCTTTCTATTTCGGTTAAATCTGATTTTGATTCTGGTTGGATGTTCGTTTTTCCTTCTGAATTTAAAATTTCTCCCGGGCAGGCAAAAAGAATTTTGGCGGTCTTTTTCATTTCCGAAGGAGAGGATCCTCAAAGAGAAGGAGAGATCGTCTTTAGAACTGAGAACGAAAATAAGCAAGCCCAAGTAAAGGTAGCTATTTCGGCGCCTATGGCTAAAGAGGAAAAGGCTTACCAAGCCTGGATAGAGGTTGAATATAAGGATTCTTATCTGAAAATAAGACCCTTTTGCTTTAATAACACTTCAGACGATGAGGTTTTAAGGTATAAGCTGGAAGCAAGGAGGAGCGGAAAAAGTGGGACCGCAAAAACCTTTCAATCAGGCTCTGTTCACCTTCCAAGCCAAGAGAAAAAATGTCTATCTCAGTCAGGCTTGAGCGTTTCTCCAAAAGACAATTATTGGATCAAGTTGGAGGTTTATAAAGACGGAAAGCTGGTAGCTGAAGATTCGGTATTTTATCCTCCTTATTTCCCCTAGTGAAGATCAGGTAGATCTCTTCTATTGAAAAGCGACAAAATCCTCCCATCTTTAAAATCAAATTCCTTTCTACTAAAGACTTTCCTTAAATCCAGATGTGTATTCTGTCACTTAATTATCTATGTGCGTCTTTTTTCTTGTCAATCAGCATAAAATCTTGATTTAGCTCAATTCCAATAGCGTTAACCCGGATTGACATACTTCGTCCACCGGAATCGAACAGTTATGAATTAAACGCGCTGTCACCGCAATCTGTAAAATTGCCGGAAAAGGGATTTTCACTCCTGGAGACCTTATCCTGCTGGGTCTCGTTATGGCGTTTTTGCCCTGTGCCCCTCATCTGGTTTTGCTTGGGTTTTTAGCCCTCAGCGCTACTTCCGTATTCCAGGGGATGGGTTTGGCGGCCGCCTTTGGTATAGGAGCTTCTATCTCTCCTTTGATACTGGGTGCGGTAAGTGGCGAGCTTTCCCGGATTACCTTCTCCAAAGGCTGGATAACTGCCGCATTTAGAATTTTCTGTGGTGGGCTGATAATAGCTGTAGGCTTACAATTGCTTATAGGTGTACTATGGTAATAAAGTATCCCGAACATCTGCCAGAGAAACGTTTGCCCCTTTCCCTCGATAATAAAGAAGGAGATTTCCCAACTGGGGAGTTTCCTTAACGGTGTAAGTACCTATTCTGGTGAACTTTAGATACCTCTTGTCAGGTAATTCGTTTACCAGATAAAGGTTAAAATTGGCGGAAGATTCAGAAGTGCTGCTCGCTTGATACCCGGTTTTGATGTTTCCAGTGAGTTTTGGTTTTGGCACAAGCAGCATCATCCTGGCGCAGTAAGCCAAAAAGAGATCAGAGTTGTAAAAGGAATTCTAGAAAAAAAGGGTTTGGTTGCCCTATTTTAGGGCGAGGGTTTGCACTGAAATAGGGCAAAATAGATGAGGCTTAACTATCCTAGATTCTTGAGGAGATACATAAGTTCAGGGTAAGAATAGCCTACAGTAGTTTCCAGGGTCTTTCTTAGGTCTTTCTTAAAAAAATGGCAAGAAAATTGCTCTAGGAATAGCCGGTGCTTCATTTAAAGTGCGACGATAAGGTCCGCCTTATAGAAGAGAAAACATGGGCCGACCGCAATAACTCGTCGTCTCAAATTATCACCTCTTGACTTTGCCGAAATTATAGCACAAAAACCCTCAAAATCTAGGTGAGCTGGTTATGTGACGCAGGACGATGGGGCTGCTATAATGACTATTTATCTTTTTCCATAGGATCGATCTTGACAAATATTCCCTATTTACTATAATAAAAATGCGTTATGAGATACCTTGATATGACTGGTAGAAAACTGAACCATTGATAATTGTTCAAGAGTTGAGAAGAATGTAACCGACAAAGCCAAACTATTCAAGAGAATAGGGAGCATCCCAGTCAGCCATGAAGGGCGATGGGCTTCAGCCGTCGCCCTTCATGGCTGACTCACCGCTACCCGACTTATCTAGCTATAATGGTATACTAACACCCTCAAATCTCTGTTTCCCTCTACATCAAAACCCAATGTCGCGCGCGACATTCCCCAAAACCCCTATCACCAAACACTTTCCACCGCCTTAATTTTCTAATTCCCATTTTAAACGGTGCCAGAAACCAATCCCACTTAAAAGTGATGAGCTTCTTTTGACACCCTCCCTTCCTCTACTAAAATAATCCCACAGACCATTTTTCCTGCAAAAACCGTTTAGTTTCCAAGAGTTTTTACTACAGCTTCGCAAAAGATTATGGACTGCACATAGAATACGCTTATGAGCACTTTCGACAAGGCAATTGATTATTTAAAGAAAGATACCACTTATGCCCATTCATTCGCACCAATTGAACTAGAAATACCTTTCGATCTTCGACCCTCAGACTTTCTACGATTTGCGGAAAGCGACTTAGAGACAAATTTGGAACATAGCATTGTTAATACACTCTCGAATACTAAAAGAGCCCTCGAATGTCAATGCGATTTGCTCCTATTGGTTTTTGGATTTTTTAATGAGTCGCGCAAAAACAACTGGAACTTCCCTACTAAAATAGACCTAATCCTCGAATTAGGTATCGTTGCTCCCAGAATCTTAAGGCGCATTAACAAAACGCGAAACTTGTTAGAGCACGAGTATAGAAAGCCTGACAAAAGTAAGGTTGAAGATGCGCTGGATGTTGTCAGTATGTTCGTCGCTTATACTGATTCCTTCGTCAAAAGCGCAAAATACTATGCTTCGTTTGCCCCTTCAGGCACCAGTGATGTACATTTAAGTACCTGCCCTATGGCAGCAGATTAACCACGCGCAAATTCATACTAGTGGCCGGTTCAACTGCTTGGGCATCTTGGTAGCCTATTTGAACACTTCCAGTCCACTTCTTAACTTCCGGCACAAGAGTAAACGGCAGGATTTTAAGAATAAAATAATGGCTCAACAATACTTCTTTCTCAAACTCTATGCCCACGAGGTAATGATAAGTCCCCGAATACACAGCATAGACCAACCAGGATTAAAATAGCCGTCCTTCTCAAAAAATTACTTCTCAAAATCAATCAAAATTATAGTACAAAGAAACCCCAAAATCTAGTTTAGCTGGTTATTTGAGGTAACACCATTTAACCTGCCATAAGGACTATTTATCGTTTTCTATCGTGCATTTGTTGACAAATATTCCTTATTTACTATGATAAAAGCGCACTATGAGATACTTGGACACAGGTGGTAGAGAACTGGACCTTTGATAGTTGTTCAAGAGCTAAGAAGGATATAATCGATAAAGGCAAACTACTCGAAAGACCAGAAGGCAAAGCCAGAGATCTTCTGATCAAAAGAAAATGTGGCTGCGGAGCCTACCTATTAGTGAACTCATCCTTCCGAATAGAGAGGATGGGTTTTTTCTTTTTAAAGAGATAATCTTATAAAAGGTGGAAATGTAACCTTTTACAGATTATAAAAAAGGCTGGAGGATTGGAACAAGATAAAGGAATGATAGATATTAGGCCTTTAAGGGGCTAAAAATTAAGGGTAGAAGAGAAGGATCTTTGGAGGTTTACAAGGGAAAGAAACAAGGAGTGAAGAAATGAAAGCGATTGGTTATGTTCGAGTCTCTACTCAGGAAGAAGCTAAAGAAGGCATATCCCTTGAGACTCAAGAGAACAAGATAAGAAAATACGCTGGCCTTCACAATTTAAGCTTGATTGAAGTGGTGAAAGACGAGGGAAAGTCAGGAAAGGATTTAGACCGGGAAGGGATACAAAAAGTTATAGCTCTGTGCGAGAAAAGAAAGGTTGATCATCTGATAGTCTATAAAATGGATAGGTTAACCCGAAAAACTTTGGATCTTCTTATTTTAATTGAGAGGATTTTTAAACCAAACAAGGTTCAACTGCACTCCATTACTGAAAGGGTAGATACTTCTACTGCTCAAGGCAAGTTCTTTTTGGCCATCATTGGAACTATGCCTCAGATTGGTGTAGCTTTTGGAGTTATGTTTTGTGTTATGTTATGGTTTTTCTCTACCGTGGGTTTGGGTATACTTGCTTTACTCGGTAAATCTAAAAGTTATAAGAAGAATGATAAGATCTCTCGTGGACTATGTGCAGATTGTTGGCTGTCAGGCGAGTGTGACAGAGAAAAAAAGGCCAAGAAATCTGGGGAGATAATCACCAGTTGTCGAGGTCATCTTCCTAAAAATAAATCAAACGAGAGCAAAAAAGGACCTGAGGTTTTACCTCTTTGATGATAACTGGGATGAGTTCAAGAAACTTGTCGGTAAGATAGATAAAATTTATGAGGAGATAGTTTAATGCCAAAGAAGGGATTTGGCCTGAGTCCCACTTCGTCCTCAGGGAGGAGTAAACAATGAGGATTTTGGAGTTTTCGGACTCCCACCTAAAAGGAACTAGATGCCTTAACACAGAAGCTCTGCTTTTCCTATTTTGAGAAACACTCCTTATAAGTTCCATTCGAAAATTTGACAATGAGCTCCAAAAATGCTATAATGATAATGTCTTAAGTGATGTAGTTCATAAGAGGATAACCAAAAAGGCGAACTATTCGGAAGATCAGAAGGTCAAGGTAGCGACCTTCTAAGAAAAAGGAAAATGTGCCTAGAAAGGTTATCTATATAGGTGAACCCATTCTTTCAAATAGAGAGAATGGGTTTTATCTTTTTAAAGAGATAATCTTACAGAAGGTAGTTTTGCAACTTTTTAGAAGGAGAAAGTGAAGTGAGGAGGTGATTTGAATGGCTCTGTACGTGATGTTAACCGCGTTAACCAGTGAGGGAAGAAGGACTCTGAAGGAAAAGCCTGAGAGGATAAAAGAGGTCAACCAGGAAGTGGAGAAAATGGGAGTTAAAATACTCCAGCAATACGCTGTCTTGGGTCCCTACGACTTTGTCAATATTCTTGATGCTCCCAACAATGAAGTTATCTCCAAGGTGGCAGTTGAATTAGGCTCCAGAGGAACTATTCAGACTACGACGCTTCCCGCTCTGCCTATCGATGATTTCATCCAGGCGGTAAAAAAGTAAAAAATAAGGCGGTTTTATTGCTGCCTTGGGTGAGCTTGTAGGAGCTTGCCAGCAGTCTTTAATAGTGCCGATGTCTAGTATTTACGTAAATGCTCAGTAAACGCCGTGTCACATTGAATTTTCAGGGTAGCCGCACCCTTTAGGGTGCGCAGGCTAAAGCCTGCGACTACCAAAAATGACGGGGTTCACTGAATACTTACGTATTTACCGAATCTTTCACCATGCAGATTGAGGGACGAGAAGTTAAAGCGGTATATCTTAAAGATGCTCACCTGTTTTATGTGGAGCTGCTTTTAGGAAAAGGTGACTGCCCGGAAAAACGAGAATTCCCCGATGTTCAGCTTTGTCCGGGAGATTGTCAAGGTACTTATCTAAGTGCCGTAATCAAAGATGATGCAGTGAGAATCATGGGTAGTATTTACCCAAAACCACATATTATGTACAACGAGGAATTTGTAAGGAAGCACCACCTCAAACAAGAAGAGGTTCCAGGATATGTGAAAGATTATTTGAACAGGAACCCTTACACCATCAAATCTTATATGGCTGGTAGAAAAAGAAGAGTCTATGTTAGAGGAGAGCACCTGGAGACTCTTTTTGAGCGGTGTGTGTTTCGAGTGGCAGCAGGTGAATTTACTCACTTTTTAACCAAGCTGCGGGAAAAGGATCTCGAAAAAATTAATCAGAGTTTAGATGAGATAAAAAAGATAGCCATTCCTGCAGCAAATTTAGATTTTGGTAAGTTTAACGGTTAAGATATAAAAGAGCCAAAAGGGAGATAAGAAGGAGCTATCAGCGAAGTCAATGGCTGATAATGATGGCGAAGAGTGGTGAATATATCCCACTTTTCGGAAGCATCAAGAACTACAGTGAATATGTTATCAAGGTACAATAGGATATGAAACTAACTGTATTAGGATCCGGGGTTTTTAAACCCAGGACAGCTAGATATCCCAGTGGACTGGCTTTAACCATAGGCGATAAAACAATTATTTTTGATGCCGGCAGTGGGACTTTTATGCGTTTGATAGAGGCAGGCATAGATTATGAGCAAATAGATTATATATTTGTTACTCACCTGCATATAGACCATGTTTCAGACTTATTGCAATATTTGTGGGCCTATCATCTCGATAGGCAGAAAGACTTACATTTATTTGGTCCACCTGGACTTAAGAAATTTTATGAGCATCTAACTAAATTAGCTTCTCAATTTTCTCGCTTGCCCTTTGAAGTGAAGGTAAAGGAAGTAGATGAAGGCGATACTATTTCATTACCTTTTTTCAAGATAGAGGTGATGAGGACACACCATGTGGATGAGCTGGTCTCGATCTGTTACAAAGTTGAGGCAAAGAAAAAAATATTTGGGTATTCTGGAGACACAGGTTACTCGGAAAAATTAATAGAGTTTTTTGAAGGCGTGGATGTCCTGGTTTTGGAGTGCACAACATTAAATGAGCAAAAAGTAAAAGGTCATCTGATCCCTAAAGAGTGCGGTGAAATCGCTAAGAAAGCCAGGGTCAAGAAATTGGTTTTAACACATTTAGATTTGGATTTAGAAAAGGTTAAGGAGCAATGCTCGAGAAACTTTCATGGTGAGATCATAGTAGCAGAAGATTTAATGCAAGTAGAAGTGTCAACTACTGACAGCTAAAGCAGGTGGTCTCCTTGCCCTGTTTCTATGAAATTCAAAATCAAAAGAAGAAGAAATTTTAAGTAAAATGAGCAAGGTGTTTAATTCTCTTTAGCTTATTGGAATGGGTGGTGAAAAGCTCCATCATGAATAAACTCTGCTTTATGGAGATTACCAGAAGTACACCATGGAGAAAAAATATTTAGAAAGATTCATGGGGAGAGAAATGAGATCCAAAATGGCGAAATATCCGATATTCGGAGAAGTTATCTATAAATCATTAACAGCCACCCGTGAGCTTCTTGAGAGAACAAAAAGGAACTATACTCTATTTGCTTACGTTCGAAAAAGTGAAGATAGACTACATGAAAATATCCTGCATATCCAGATGCACTTTAAGAACACACAGGAAAGGGACATATTGTGGAACCGGGCAAGCGAAAAATTGACGGAAAATATACACCATGGAATAAAAAAGGCCACTGACCCCAAAGAAAAACTAGAAATTGAGAATATCCTCTGTGCGGTGAGATCTGAGAGGATAATTGAAAAAACGAATTTTTAAGACATAGGCAACTAAGAGAAGAAAAATGGCTCTCGAAGGGAGGATAAGAAGTGCTTAAAAGAAAACAAAAGATAGTATGGCTGGTAGGAATCTTAACTTTTCTTGTTCTTACAAAATGGGGATTTTCTTCCGTTTTTGCGGAGGAAGTTAAGATTCTTTCGGTTGCACCTCGAGGTCCCACAAACCATATTGGAGAAACCTCCGCTATTATTGTTAGTTTTGACCAACCTATGGTTTCCCTGCAAAAATTTCCCGAAGGAGAAGGAACAGGCCCTCTTCTCATCAGACCCCGGGTTTCTGGAAAGTATCGCTGGATGGGAACCCGCACTTTAGTTTTTCTTCCTGAAAAGGGTAGGTTGCCTTACGGAACTAATTTTACTGTCACTGTACCCCGGGGTATCTCCTCAATTTCCGGACACGTTTTAAAAGAAGATTTTTCCTGGTCATTCGAAACTCCTCGACCAAAGCTCATTTCCCACTGGCCTCGAGACAAAAGTCAATGGATCAATTTAAGTGAAGTAGTAATCCTTCAGTTTAATCAGAAGATGCCTCTCGAAGAGGCAAGAGACTTTTTTGAACTTACTGGAAGAGGACCTGAGGGAAGAAAAACCTTCCTTCCCTTTCAGGTGAGATATTTAACTCAGGAGGAGATAAAGGAGCAACGTCTTCGAGCTAAGGAAGGAGAAATTCTTCTTTTAAAGCCTGAAGAAAAATTTAGACCCGGATATTTTTACGAGGTAAAAGTTCTTAAAGGGCTTCCAGGAGTAGAAGGTCCTTTAGGGATGTCCAATGATTATAAATTTATTTTTTCAACTTATGGACTTTTTAGGTTCTTGCGTATAGAAAAGCCTCATCTCAGGAGTCCCGAAGAGTCTATTGTCCTTAATTTTAGCAATCCTGTCTCTTACCGGGAAGTAGCTACTAACATCTCTTTCCAGCCTGAGGTAGAAATACCTGAATATTACTATAGATCGGATTATTCTAACCCTCGCATTCACTTATGGCTCAATCTTGAGCCTGACACCTTTTATACGGCTGTTCTTTCTCCTGATCTCAAAGATAGATTTGGAAATCCTCTTGATGAGAAGACAAACTTT
>Ga0307430_1001669_pt1 | contig 15892 bp, 16 predicted proteins | sample SalMarWE160130MG_FD_202159 | JGI IMG/M metagenome (GOLD analysis project Ga0307430, IMG submission 202159) | Salt marsh sediment microbial communities from the Plum Island Ecosystem LTER, Massachusetts, United States - WE1603-130 | ecosystem: Environmental > Aquatic > Marine > Intertidal zone >... | reverse complement strand
CACCCCCCCTGCCCCCCGGATTATTGAGATGATACGATTGTTGCAAGGATGAACGATCGGTGGTAGAATATAGCATCAATAGACACTACTTTTGTAACTACAGGAGGAGATATGTCTTTGATCGGCGTGCGCGAGTTGCGAGAGCGAACCAGCGAGGTGATCCGGCATGTGCGCGAGGAGCGAGCCGAGTATGTGGTGACGTATCAGGGCCGCCCGGTGGCCACCATTTTACCCCTGGATACCGAACAGGCGGAAGCGGAGATGGTGAAAGCCGCTAAGGGTGCTGTAGTCGGGAATTGGGAGCAATACGAGCGACTGGCGGAAGAGATCCGCAGTGTCTGGCCGGCCGACGTTTCGACCCAGGACGTGATCGACGCCGTGCGACGGTAGGGGAAGGGCAGTGTACACCATTGATGCCAGCGTTCACGTCAGCGCGCTGAATCCCACCGAGGCCGATTCTGCCGGCAGCCGTGCGTTTCTGGCCCAGGTAAAACAGGAGCACATTCCGCTCTTTTGCCCCACGTTGCTCTTGGTTGAGATCGCTGCCGCTGTAGCGCGCGCGTTGGGCGATGCTGAACGCGCGGTGGCTCTCGCAGAGGTGATACGCAGTTGGCCCGGTCAGACACTCGTACCTTTGGATGAAGCGCTAGCCAGCAGGGCAGCCAACCTGGCGGCAATTGCCCAGTTGCGTGGTGGTGATGCCGTCTATGCCGCCGTAGCACAACAATACGGCACCATACTCGTCACCCTCGACCGGCAGCAGTTGGAACGGCTGCCGCCTTTTGTAAAGGCCACTCAGCCTACCGATTTGATAAACGTAGTGCCGCCCTAAACCCGGCGGCGCTAAATCCGTTTATCCGTTCCATCCGTTTGCTCCGTTGACTCACCACCCTCCCGCCGCGAACACCTCCGTCAGGAACGCCTCCCGCTCCTCAGTCGTCATCGGGCGGGGGCGGGCGTAATCCTCCAGCATCGCCGTCAAGACCTCGGTGCCGATGTGGCGCCCATCGTAAAAGACGTGCCGATCGATGAACTCGCGGCGGTACTCGATCCACTGCATCTGGTCGAAGAACAGGTTGCCCAGGCCGTAGTGAATGAAGGTCCCGTTGTAAAGCTCGAACGTCTGTGGGTGATGGGCCTGGCTGCCGCTGACGATCACCGCGCCCGCGTCGACCATGGCGCGAAAGTCGGCCATCTGCTGCGGGGTCGGCTCGAAGCGGTCGAACTCCCAGTACTGGAGCGTGACGATGGGAATGATGGACTGCTCGCGCATCTGGCGGATCTGGGCGTGCATCCAGTCAAAATTGCAGGGGGCCGAGCCGGCGCGACTCTCCGTCGCCCAGTCATAGTCCGGCCCCACCGGGTTGCAGCCGATGAAGCCGAAGGTGTGCACGCCGTGGGTGATCGTCAGGGGGCGCTGCGCCTGTGTCACGTTCCACCCGCCGCCGTAGTAGGGGAAGCCGCGCTCGTCGTACATCCCCAGCGAAAGCTCCATCGCCCCCTCCCCCCAGTCGAGCAGGTGGTTGCCCGTCAGCTCGATCACGTCGATGTCCAGGTCCTCGAAGAGCTCGATATAGTTTGGCTTGGCGCAGAAGACGACCGAGTCCCGGCAAACCTGCTGGCAATTGTGGGCGAAAGAGACCTCGTTGCTGATGTGGGTGATGTCGGCCTCGACCAGCCAGGGGCGGATGTCGCGGGCAGGGTAGAGCACCCCTTCGCGGTCCATCGTGGTGGCGGTGCAACGCCCCATCGCCGTGACGCCCGTCATCACCAGCACCGTCATCTTCTGCGGGTCGCGGTTGGTGAGGGGAGCGCCGATGAGCTCCTGCAGCTTGGCGATGCCGCGCTCGCTGCCGGTCGCGCCGATGCGCACGACCAGCGGATACGCACCGCTGTCCAGTTCCTTGTCGAGCACCGACGCGCCGTCCAAGCGCAGCGCCTTCCAGCGTGGCTCTAGTTGCTCGAAGGGGACAATGGCCCAGGCTTCGCCGTGAGCGTTCAGCCGAACGGCGGGTCGGGTGTTCCAGGCTGTGTTCGCCAATTGGTCGGCCGGGAGTGCGGAGACTGCGCCATCTGCCGGGGCTCCCAGAACAGACGACAGTGCGGCTTGTGTGTCCTCCGTCATCAGCAGCGGCTGCCCGCCGAAAGGACCAGAGGCGACGCCACTCCAGCCGCTCTGCACGTCGGCCCACGTCACTTCGTCGGTCAAGGTGGGGAAGGGCGCGGCGACGGCGTACACCCACTCGGCGAGCGAGGTGACGCCCAGATCGCTGCCGACGACGATTTGCACGTCGGCAGTCGCGGGGGACGAGGCCGGGGCGAATAGATCAGGGTGTTCGGCCAGCGCGGCGTCGATCGCGTCGGCGATGGGCGCGGGCAGTCCTTCGGGCACGTAGATGGTCAGTGGCCAGGCAGGGGTCGGCGTAGGTGTCGGCGTCAGCGTAGCGGTGGGCCGCGGCGTGCGGGTCGAGGTGGGGGTGACGCCGGGGTTGATGACGGGTGTGCCGGTGCACGCGGCAAATAGGACCCCGATCAGAGTCAGGCTGACAAGCAGGTATAGCCACAGGTTGCGGCGAGGGAGAGAGGTAGTCGCCATCGGAGGGTCGCGTTAGAAGGGCGGAGTATAGTGTACCCACACCCAGGTGTTGATCATACTGACACCGATGTAAAGCGCGTCTGCTTCCTCGGAAATAGGCGGATCGGCCCAGTAGTAGAGCCACTTGGAGTCACGAGGGGTCAGGTTGACGCAGCCGTGGCTCTGAGTGAAACCAAAATTGTCGTGCCAGAAGGCCGCGTGAAGCGCATACGCCTGGTGAAAGTACATCGTCCAGGGCACGTCCTCAATGTAGTAGTAGCTCGGATGACCATCGGGTACGCTGGGGCTGCTCATTTTGCCTTCTTGTATCTTGGCCCACAGCTTGTACAGGCCAGGTGGTGTGGCGGTGCCCGTGCGGCCGCTGGAGATGAGCGAGGCGTAGACCATGCGCTCTCCTTCGTAAGCGGCGATGGTCTGCTCAAAGATGTCTACTTCGATCCACTTGGCGCCCGCGGGGACTCCTGCTGGCGGCGGGTCCACGTCCACGCGCCCCACGGTCGATTGCTCCACCCACTGATTCTCGCCGACGAGGTACCAGAGTTCATCGCCGCGCCGCTCCTCGGCATAGATGGTGACCAGTTGGTACTTGTTCAGCGGATCGACGGCGGTGTTATAGGCGCCCTGCGGCACGAGCGAAGGCCGCACCCAGCGGTTGGTCCAGGCGAAGGGCAGACTCGGCTGCTCGGCGAGGTAAACACCCTGGAAGCGGGAGGGGACCGCCAGTGCCACCGCGTCGGCGCGGACGAACTCGCCTGCATTGATCTGGTACCACAGTTGTCCCTCATATTCGACCTCACCCTCCAGGCTGACCCACCAGTCGCCGGAGAGCAGCGTGCGCACCGGCGGCAGCCCCGCCGCCGCTTCCATCGGGTGGCGGTACACGGCCAGTGGCGGATTCCTGACGAGGGCGTAGGTGTGCGGCACGAGTTCCTCTTCCTCGTCGTCGTGGGGTAGCTCTTCCACAGGCAGTTCGGGCAGCGGATCGGGCAGGCGAATGGAGGAGATGCGGTAGGCGGTGCTGCCAGGCCCGTAGGAAGGACACAGCTCCGGGTTGCGCCACATCAGGCTGGGCACGCAGACGTAGCGGGTGCGATCAGGGCGCACGCCGGCTTCGAGATCATCTAGGGTGGGCGCTGAGGAAGGCTCTGCGCTCACAGGCAGCGAGATGGATATTCCCAGTATGACGAGCAGCGTGATGAGTTGATGGCGACGCATATACTGGTTCTCCGGTCAGGTGAAACACGCAATCAACGTTCGATAATCACCAGCACTCCGATGCCGCGATATCGAGAGCGTTGTAACAGCTCGAAAAGCTCGATGACGTCATCGTCGTCCAGCGCGACGCAGCCCCACGTCCAATCGGGGCTGCTTCCCCCGCCGTGGATCAGGATGTCGTGCCAGATCTCGCGGCCGGGATGGGCCTCATTGTAATCGTACACTTCCCAGATCGTGTCCAGCGGGCCGTGACGGGCTTCCCATTCCTCGATCAGTGCCCCGGCCTCTTCGCCGTATTGGGACTGGTAGTCGGCCAAGGCCTGCGTTGTGGTCTCTAGCAACATCTGGCGCGGCCCAAAGACGGACGTGTACTGCATGCTGGCGATCAGAAACTTGCCCTCCGGCGTCAAAAGATCGTCGTAGCGACGCCGTGCGTCCAGCCCACAGTGACTGATGGCTACGGGATAGGCTCTGAGCAGGTCGTCGTCCTTGTAGAGCGACAGCCGGTGATCGCTTTTGTCGACCACGATGCGGTAGCCGTCGTCCGCCGGGGTGATGGGCACGTTGAAGATGACCATCGCCCGCCAGATGCACGTATCAACGATCCGCCAGCCCCAGCCGGTCAGGCAACAGGCGGCGAATGCGGCGGCGACCGAGACACCCACGACCACGACCAGGCGTTTTCGTCTCGCTCTCACTGGCTACCTGCCCGCTGGTTTGTCAAGGTCCTCGATAGCGTCCTCGATTGCGGCATCGGGCCATATTCTAGCACAGGTCCCAGGCGGCGTCCAGGATTTGCCGCTATTGCGCTAGTATACCACGGCATCATAATAAGGTCAATTGGTTTCTGTTAAATTCCGTTAAGGCCACTTTCCATTGTAACACAACCCCCGTGCGCTATCTCGATGACTGGCACACGGGGGCTCGGTGTTTGGGCTACGGCTGGGGTACGCTAGAACTTGATCAACCCTCCTGGCTGGCAGGCGCGGCAAAAGTTGATCAGCCGGCCCCGGGCCAGCACCTCGCGGATGATATCGAGGTCGGGTAGTTCGGGTATTGTCGCTGAATATAGCACAACTTTGGATAGCAGGCTGCCGGTTGAAGGTCGCCCTCAATGACGAAAATGCCTTTCCCCCTCTCCAGCCCCTCCCCCCTGGGGAGGGGGCACCCGGTCCCTCACCCAGGGGGGAGAGGTTAGGTGAGGGGGGAAGGCGTCTCATTTTCGAGGCAGCAGGCGGTTTCCCCCATCTTCCGCTCCAGCCGCTCCAGGCGGTGACGCAGCTCGGCCAGCGTGTCGTCGCGCTGCAGCCCCGCCGGCCAGCCTTCGGCCAGCGCCAGGGCCGCCCGCGTCCAGCCGGCCGCCAGCGGGAGATTCCCGACGTGCCACTCGAAATACTTGGCCAGTTCGACGTGGGCCAGGACAGTGTCTGTCGATTCCAGAGCCAGTTGCTGCCAGCAGACAAAGGCCTCGCCTTTCCGACCGGCTCGCTTGAGGAGGTAGCCCAGGTCGCGCAGCACCTTCGCGCGCAGGCCGGGGGACAGGTCAGTCTGTGCCAGGGCTGCACGGTAGGCCTGCTCCGTTTCGTCCAGCCGCTCCTCTTTGGCGTACCAACGCCCCAGGCCATAGAATTCTGTGCCGCTCAGCTTGTCGCCTCTCTCGCGCTCCGACCCTGCCCAGGGATCGGCAAGGGTGTGGCACAGCTTGGCCGCCAGCGTGACCAGGCTGAGGATATCGACGGCGTTGTGGTAGAGCACGCGCTGCATCTCGCGGGCGTCGCCCGTACGCAGATAGTCGCGGTAGAGGGTGGGGATCACGCCGCTGGGCACGTCGTCCTGCTCACGCAGCACGCCCAGCATCTCTTGCTCGATCACGCCCAGCCGGCAGGAAGGCAGGTGGTAGCGCCACAGCCGCCGCGAGGGCGGCAGCAGGTCGAGGTGGGGCAGGCCCGCCGTCGGCGGGGGGATACGGGCCAGGATGAAGCGGTTCTCGAGGATGGGCACGTCGAAGGCGCGCCCGTTGAAGGAGACGATGGCCTCGAATTCCGCCAAGAGCTCCGCTAGCCCTTCGACCATCGCCGGCTCGTCGCCGGGATCCCGCAGGAAATACTGGTGCACGCAGAAGCCGTCGGCGGTGGCCCTGGCCGCATCGACAAAGAATCCCAGTCCTACGACGAAGGCCATCGTGCCTGTACCGCCGGAGAGGCCGGTCGTCTCGGTATCGAGGAAGCACACCCGGCGCAGATCGGTGCACGCCAGTGCGTCGTCCTGCCCGACCTGCGCGACGACCTCGGCGGGCAGATCGAGGAATGCGGAGAGCGGCAGGTCGCCGTGGAGGTGATCCAGCGGATGGGTCTCCTCGGCGACAAAGCACCGCCCGTGGGAGGTGGTGAGGAAGCGGCCCTCCACCAACTCTTCGATGGCGACGCGCCGACGAGCGGGGAGCGTCGCCATCTCGCGCGCGCCCCGCACGACCCCCATCTCGCGCAGCCGCCGTCGTAGGTCTTTGTGCATTGCCTACATCAGGGTGCCGGGGTGGTGCACCAGGGCATCCGATCCACGGGGATGTAATAGTCCTTCTTGACCTTTTGGCCGTCGGATGACTCTACGGTGATGCTCTGCACCATCGCGCTCTTGCACGAACCCCATTCGAATTCGATAAAGAACACCCTGTCCGGCGTCGTACCCTGGACAGTAGGCCCGTGGCTGACCGTGAATGGAGGCACTCCACCGACGATGTCTATCTTGAGCACCACTTTGTTGGTGGACCCCTGCGGTTCCCAGGAATGCACGTATTGTGGTGGCTCAAAGTCCAGCGTCTCGACGGTGGCCGGCTGGGTAGGTGTCGCCGTGGGCACGGGTGGCAGCGTGGGTACTGGTGTGTGGGGGATTGGGGTTGGAGAAATTGGCGTCGAGGTTGATGTCGGCAGCGGTTCTTCTGTCGCCATCGGTGAAGGGGCGGCTTCTTCCGTCGCCTCTGGTACGTCGGTTGGCGACTCGGAAGTCGGCGCATCTTGAGGCTCTGCGGTTGCAGGGACGTAGGGCGTCACAGTCGGGCGTGTGACAGCCGTCGGAGTCGGCAGATTGCAGGCCAAGCCACTTGCCACGAGTGCGGCAAGTGCGAGGATGACCAAGGTACAGCGTTTGTTTGGCATCTTCTCCTCCTGGAAATTGGTCAGGTGTATCGGAGCGGCGCTTTTCGTTAATCGCACCAAGGCAGTTTATCCCCACCCAGCCAAAAGTCATGCGACTTGCTCTGGCCGTCGGCCGATTCCACGACGATGTTGTGGGCGATTTGGCCACATCCAGCCGCGGCAAACTTTAGGAGGTATTCCCGCTCCGTGCTCTCGCCGTGGAGATCACCGTCGTAATAGATCTTGAACGGTGGCGCGCCGCCGACGATCTTGACCTTGACCGTCACCCAGACGCCGCCACTCTCGCGGCGTTCCCAAGCATGTACCCACCGTGGTTCCTCAAAGTCCAGCGGGCCTTCGCTGACCGGTGGGGTAGGGGTTGGCGCCGGTGCGCTTGTAGGTGGGGGCGGTGTCAAAGTCTCCGTCGGTTCGACGGGTGTGTCGGTCGGCGCACTCTCACCGGGCACGTCTGTCGATGGCGGTGGTATTGGCGTCGGCGCGTCCTGAGACTGTGCGGTAGCGGGGACGTAGGGCGTCACGGTATCGGGGGCCGGTTTAGGCCCAGTTTGCTTCGGTGGATTGCAAGCCAGAATGCTTGCCACCAATGCAGTGACGGCAAGCACGATCAATGCGTAGCGCTTGTTTGACATCTTTCCCTCCTCCTGGGAATGCTTTTGCTGCCGGACACTTTTCAAACATCTTACACTTTCGCATCATTCTGAGGAGCGAAGCGACGAAGAATCTCGCCGTCGCAGGCCAAAATCGAGATTCTTCGCGCCCTTCGGGCGCTCAGAATGACGCTACTGAGAAAAGTATCCGGTAGTGAAGGAATACTTCGGGCTTCATAGTGAGAGCAAAGGCGTCACGACAGCAGGACTCCCTCCAGCCGCAACAGCGCTGCCTTTACCTCCACCCCGGCGCTGTAGCCGACGAGTCTGTCTCGCGCTCCGATGATCCGGTGGCACGGAATCAGGATGGGCAGCAGGTTCGCGCCGAGGGCCGCTCCGACTGCCCGCGCGGCTTGGGGCTGCCCGATGCGGTGCGCAATTTCGCCATACGTCGCCGTCGTCCCGTAGGGGATACTGGCGACCTCCCTCCACACTATCCTCTGAAACGACGTTCCGTACACCATATCCAGCGGCAGGTCGAACGCGCGCCGGATGCGGGAGAAATACTCGCGCAACTGGGTCAGCGCGGGGGCCAGGGCCTCTGGGTCCTCTCGCGGCGTCTCGGCGTCGACGCTGCGGGCCAGCCGCTCGAAGAGATTTTCCGGCTGCCCGGCTCCCAGTCCCACTGCGCAGATTCCCGCGTCGGTCGCGGCGACCCACACCGGCCCGACTGGGGAGTCCACGTGGGCATAGAAGATGTCGCGGGTGCCGGACTGTTCCGGCCCGCACGCATTCGACGTGCTCACTCTTTCACTTCCTCGGCAACGGGCAGCACGACGGTGAACGTACTGCCCTTGTTCACTTTGCTTTCGATCTCGATACGGCCGCCGTGCGACTCGACGACTTGCTTGGCGATGGGTATCCCCAATCCCACCCCGCCGAACAGGTGACCGCCGGTCTCCTCGACGCGCGTGAAGGGGCGGCACACGTCTTCCAACTGCTCCATCGGAAAGCCGATACCCGGATCGCTGATTTCGATGCGTACTGCGCTGTCGTCGGCCTGGATGCGGATGCCGATTTCTCCACCTTCGGGGCTGAACTTGACCGCGTTGTCCAATAGGGCGCTTATGGCTCGGCTCAGCCCGCCGGCATCTCCCATCACCTGGGGAAGTTTTTGCTGGATTTGGGTATTGACCGTCAAGCTACCCTCACTCGCCCGCTTTGCTATTTCTTCCACAGCCTTGAGCACGACTTCGCTGATTGCCAATGGTTTGAACTCTGGCGTGATCAGTTCCAACTCCTGGAGGAACAGGATGTTGTTGACCAGGTGCACGACAGTGTCGAGGTTATTGGACACAGTCTCCAAGAACTGTGATGCCTGCGCGGGGGGCACCGCGCCCGAGTTGACCAATTGCAGGTAGCCGGTGCCGGCGGTCAGGGGGGTGCGCAGTTCGTGGGCGACGGTGGTGAGGAACTCGGAGCGCAGCTTCTGCTGGGCTGCCAGTTCGGCATATGCCTGCGCCAACTCGACGTTCTTGCGGCGCAGGTCGGCGATGGATCGCTGGTCGGCATCCCGCAGCCGGGAGGTGACCTGGAGCATGATGCGCACGGCCATCGAGGCGCTGCGCTGCAGCACGCTCATGAATGCCTCGCGGCCGATCTCCAGCACGGTGGTGGGCTCTATCGTGCGGACGGTCGCCGTGCGCGGGCCTTCCTGTACCAGGGCGATCTCGCCAAAGAACTCTCCCGGCTCCGGTCGGTGCAGCACGCGCTCCATGTCCGCCTGGATTTGCTTGGAGACCTCCGCTCGCCCGCTGACGATCACGTAAAAGACTTCCTCGGCGCGCCCCTCGTGACACAGGATGGTGCCCGGGGGGTAGTTGCGCAGCTTGGCGACGCTGGCCAGTTCGGCCAGGTCCTTTTCACTGAGACCAGGGAACACTTGGTGCAGTATCTCGGTTGCCCTGCGCTTCATCGGATCTCCTCCGAGCGGTGTACGCTCATAGCTTAGAGGCTCCTAAATATTATACGATACCGCTCAAATGCGCAAGGTTACGGGCTCGTTACAATCGAGTTGCCACAGGGAGTGGTCGAGATACCATTACAGCAGCGAAGTGAGCTGTGAGGTGTGATCAAGGATGACGTGAGCGCCTGCCCGCTCCAGTTCTTCTCGTTCGCCAAAGCCGCACAGTACGCCTACTGCTCGCGCCCCGGCCCGGCGCGCCGATTTGACGTCCACCGTCGTATCGCCCACCATCACGCATCGTTCGACGGGCACGCCGAGTTGCTTGGCTGCGTAGCGCACGGGGGCCGGATGTGGCTTGAGCCGCCAGGTGGATTCGCTGGTCGCCAGCGCTTCAAACAGATCGCGCAGGCCATACTGGTCTAGAAACGCCTCGCTATCTCTCCTGTCTCGCGTGGTGACCACCGCCAGCTTGTAACGTTCTCCCAGGGCGGGAAGCATATCCCCCACGCCGGATATCATGCGAAAGTTTTCCCGCGTGCGCAAGCCGCGCCACTCGTAGAGTCGATTGGAGAGTGCCTTCAGCGGCGCATCCAGGCCGAGGAGATCCAACACAGTGATAAAGGCGTTGCCGGGCGTCTCGGCGGCCATCACGAGTCGGCGGGCCGCGTTGCTCGGGTTGTGCCAGCGCAGCCTTTGCAGCCGCCGCGCCAGCCGCTCGACCGCCTGGTCGTCGGTGTCCATCAGCGTGCCGTCCAGGTCGAATAGGACGGCTTCTACGGCGTCTGTGTCGAATGCGGCCCTCTCCACCATCGGCATAATAGTATCACGATGCGGGCCGGATGTCAAAACAATCGTTTTGTCGTGACTGTTCAATAAATGGGGAAATAGGTTGTTGGTGGGGCGTCAGCCCTAAATAGCGCCATACATAGCATCGAAGTGGGGTGAGTTGCACCAAAAGTATGTCTTTTTGCAGCCCCAGTGGGGAATCCAGAACACGTTCCCAAATTTTGAACAGTCACGTTTTGTCTGTGGGAGGGAGATGTCACGTGCCCTGTTGTTGCTGAATCCAACGGCGCATCAGCGGGACGGCCAGGCGTAGGGGCGACGTACGCGTCGCCCCTACCTCGGCGATAAAGTCGTGGCGCAGCGCGGCTTCGATGGCTTCTTCGGCCTCTTTGGAGGACAGACCTGCTTCTCGGACAAGTTCAGCGCGCGGGATGGCTGCTTCATCCTCGCGACTTGCAAGAATCCTCAACAGCCGCCGCTCATTCGGCCCGGCCTCGTCCCACACGCCGCTGAAGTAGTATTCGGCTTGGAGGAAGAACTCGTGGTAGAACTCAGGGGTGAGCAGCGCCTCCAGGTCAGCGAGGGTGAGGATGCGCGAGGTCTCCTCGCCCTCCTTGAGGAAGCGCTCGTTCCAGCGGTTGACCAACTCCCAGCACAGCCGCTGCAAGAGATAGGGTTGGCCGTTGGTCAGGCGATACAACTCCTCGGCCAGCGCGAGCTCGTACTCCAGCGCAAAATCGTCCGTCGGCTGGCGGATGAGGTGCAATGCAGCCTCCCGAGTGAGGAAGGAGACCCGCACCGGCTCGGCGCTGCCAAAAAAGACGGCCTTGTAGTGGCGCAGCTCGTCCTCCAGCGTCTGCCGCCCGGCAAAGAGCAGCCCCAGCCAGCGGTGCCTCTGGGCGGCGCTGCGCAGGTAGCGCAGGAAGGCCGGGTCGAACTCTTCTTTCGCGAGTTTCTCCTCGGCGATCTCGTACTCGTCGACGGCCAGAGTGAGCCGCCGCCCGGCCATCTGCGGGTCCAATCGCTCCAGCAGCGCGTTGAGCGCCATGCGCGCCGCGCCGGTGCTGGCATAGTCGCCTGCGCCCGGCACGGGACCGGCGGCCAGGCCCGCCTCCCGCGCGGCGGTGTGGATGGCGCGGGCAAAGCCGAGCAGGAGCTGGCCGGTGTGGTCGGTCATTGCCAGATCCTGCATGTCGGTGCGGGCGATGAGGGTCTCTGGCCCCCGGTGGCGGTGGAGGTGGTGGATGATGGAGGTCTTGCCCATGCGGCGGTGGCCGTAGAGGATGATGGGCGGCAAGGGGGCCTCGGCGCTGGCGGCCCACAGCCGCTCCAACCGGGCCAATATGCCCTCCCGCCCGACAAAGGTGTTCTCGACCGGCAGGCCGCTGTAGCCCTCGTAGGGGTTATCGACCGGCTGGCGCAGCACCTCGGTGCCGATCCGTCCGCCGGCGCGGGCCAGAATATCGCGCCACTGTTCGGCGACCTGCTTGACGATGGCGCGCTCCGGCTCGGGGCAGGTCTCGTCCGCATCTGCCAGCAATTGGGTGAGCGCGGCGACGGCGCGCCCGATGGCCGAGGAGCGCATCAGGGGCGAGACGGCGTGAATGGCCACGTCCGCCTCCTGGGCTACCTCCCGCAGGCGGCGCAAAGTGCGCACGGCGGCGGGCCGCAGGGTCGGCTCGGGCAGTTCGGCCAGGCCGGAGGTAGTGTCCAACCATTGCCCTACGGCGGCTGCATCCCCGGCCTCCAACGCTGATGCCAGGGAGGCGGCGATAAAGTGCAACTCCTCACCGCCCGGCAGGTGTCGAACCACGGCGAACGCCTCGGCTGCTGCGGATGGGGCTTCCTGGTGCAGGAGCCAGAATCCGGCGCAGGCGGCGCGGGCGGGGGTATCCAGGCGTGACTCTGTGGGAAATCGCTCTTGCCAGCGGCGGCGAATGCGGCCCGGCACGATGAAAAAGTTCTCAATAGCTGTGTCCCACAGTGCGTTGTACAGGGATGTTGAACCGAAGGCTACCAGGTTCCAGTCGAAGGGTGTGTTTGCCAACTCGCCTGCGGCGGCCAGCAGTCGCTCCTGCGGGGTTTGGGCCAGCACGCTGTTAACTGCCCGCACGACCGGGATGAACTGCAAAGTGTAGGCTAGCAGTTGGTTGGCATTGTGCAAACCTGCGGCCCAATCCCGCGTCAACCAGACTTCCAGTCGCTTTTGTACAGTAGGCAGCGGCAAGGAGATGACGCGGCTGACGCCCCCCCCCCCGGGACCAGATCCAGGCGGTGGGCAGGGCCAGGACGAGGTAGTCGGGCAGCCGGGGGGTGCATACGCCAACCGCCACGCCGACCGCCACGCCTAACGCCACGTAGAGCCAATTCACGGACACGCCCAGCCCTTGCAGCCCGGCGGCCAGGAGCGGGGGCACCAAGACGGCCAGGATCAACCCCTGGAAAACCAGGTCTCGCTGCACCCGGTCCCGGCGCAGCGCGGGCAGCAGGTCGCGGCCGGTGGCTTTGCGGTGCTGGGGATCGGCAAAGATCTCCACGTACCAGCGCAGCGCCTGGGGAAAGAAAAAGCACCAGTAGAGCAGGCGCGCGTAATCGAGCGGGTTCCAAATCTGCAGGGGGCGTTTGAGCTTGGGGGCCAGGTCGAGGCGGGGAACGGTCCCCCCCTCAGTCCCCCCCGCTTGCGGGGGGGAGGTGGGTCGACTTGCGCTCATTGCAGCGCCTCCATGTCCAGGTCGTAGCAGGCACGCCAGTCGTAGACCGGGTCGTGCAGCGCCTCGTAGCGATGGTGGGCGGCGCGCTGCAACCGGTGGGGGTGGCAGGCGGAGAGGGCGAGCAGTTCGTCGCAGGCGGGCGCGTCAAAGTGCAGCGCGTCGGGCGCCCAGGGATGGGCCAGCAAGCGCCGCGCCTCGGCTTCCGTAAAAGGACCGAGCCGCTGCGGGCCGAGAAAGTCGTAGGGCCAGGAGCCTTTGCCGGGATTGGGAAAGATGTTCTTGGGCAAGTCCCGGCTGGCGGTCACCAACCGCAGCCCGCGCTCCTGCTGGCACAACGCCCGGCAGCCGCGCAAGTAGTCCAGGTCAAAGCCGCGCTCCGGGGCCAGATCGAACTCGTCCAGCAACAGCACGGCGCGGCGGCCATGGACGGCGCGCTTCAGGTCCTCCGTGGTTTCGCCATCTCCACCCAGTCGCCGGACCGCCTCGGCCAGCAGCCCGCGGGCGTCCTCGAAATCCTGAAAATCCCAAAAGACGACGACCTGATCCGGTTCCCGGCGCAACAGATCAGCCAGGCGGTGCAGCAGCGACGACTTGCCGATCTTGCGCTCCCCCACCAGCGCGACGGAGCCGCCCGCCAGCACGCGCAGCAGCCGCTCCAACACGGATCGCCGTCCGACAAAGCGGGCCGGGTCGTGGATGGCAACAGTGTCGGTGAAGGGGTTGGGCGTGCGCGGTCGCGGGTCTGCTTCTGCCGCGATGCAGAAGGCAGCGCGCCAGGCCGGGCCGAAAAAGTCTTCCACCAGATCGGGCTTGTCCTTGAGCTTGCCGGAGATGTCCTCCGCGTCCCACAGGTCCACGTTCTCCAGGTCGGCCACCACGTTGCGCAGGTCGGTGTCGGCCTCCAGCGAGATCTGGACCACGTACTGGTCGGCCTCAAACTCGAATCGGTCCACGATCTGGCGCAAGTCGCCCGCCGTCACCTTTTTCCAGCGTTTGCACTGATAGCACCAGCGCTCGATCCCGCCGTCGGCGGTACGGCGGTGGGCCAGGATGTCGATGCCGGCCTGGTAGTCGCCGCGCACGCCGTAGCGGTGGCAATCCTGCACGTCGCCGTCGCTGGCGACCAGGCGCGTGCACAGACGCTCGAAATTCTCCCAGGAGAGTTGGCCGAAGGGCAGCACCTGCGGGCGCGTTGTCACCGGCGGTGTAATGCCATCGTGGGACGGGGTGCTATCGAGCAGATCGGTCAGGGTGGGAGTGCGCTTGTGTGGCATAGAATCCCTCGCTTCTATCTCCGGCAAGGAACCTGGCTACAGCCTGTTGATCTGGTTATAGGCGGCGTCGTGTTGGGCTATATCGTCAATGACGATCCGCTGATTGGCCGCATCCAGCAGGTATGGAATGCGAAAAGGGCCGCTATGCAGGCTAAAGAAGGGACTGCCTTTGATGGGGCTGTGGGCGACCTCGTCCACGTGCTCGACCAACCACTCGATCTTGCGCACAATAGCCTTTGCTGCTTTAGGGTCCTTGCGCGTCAGCTTGCGCAACGCGGTCCGGGCTTTTGCGGTGAACTCACAATGGTACATTACACGTCCAGCCCCAGATCGCGTAACTCTTGAGCCACCTCCTCGCTACTGCTCAGCTCGGTTTCCCCGCTCTGGATAGAGTCGTAATCTTGCTGCAATTCAGCCAGATAGGTGGGAGCAATCTCTTCCGCCGCGTACAGCACCTTGAGACCGTCCTCGTCCACATAGTAGTCACGATGGAGCTCTTCGCGCACCACGCGCCGCACAATAGAGGTGATGAGTGCTTCCAACTGGCGGGCGGTAAGCTGAGCGACTGGTTGATCTGGCAATAGACTCAAATTCTCACTCACAAGAATCCTCCTGTTGCCCTGGTGTGCATACTATACCATATAGGCAGTGCAAGAGCAATTCACGCCGCATCTTCAGCTAATCCAGCCAGCCGCCGGAGCAGCGGCTGGAGTGTGGGGAACAACGGGCGATAGACTTCGCCGTAGATGCGATCGTAGATGGCGTGCGTCTCCGCGTCAGGCGCGAAACGTTCGGCAGTGCCCGTCATCGCGCTGGCGGCGCTGGTTGCGTCGGGGTACCATTTGGCCGCCACGGAGGCGAGGATGGCCGCGCCCAGGCAGGTCGCCTCGGCGGTGGCGGCGCGAACCACCGGCACGCCCGTGACGTCGGTCACGACCTGGCACCACAGGTCGCTGCGGCTGCCGCCGCCCAGCGCGACGTACTCTTCAATCGCTTGGCCCGTGGCGGCTGCCAGCCCTTCGCCCAGCAGCCGCTGCTCGAAGGCGATCCCCTCCAGGATGGCGCGGTAGAAATGGGCCCGCCCGTGCGCACCCGTCCACCCGATGGTGACGCCGGAGGCCGCCGGGTCCCAGTAGGGCGTCATGGCGTGGTTCCAGTAGGGCACGACCACGAGTCCCAGGGAGCCGGGGGGCACCTCGGCCGCGGCGGCCTCCAGCAGGTCCTCGGGGGCGTACAGGCCGGAATCGCTCAGGTCTCCTCCGAATGTCTCGACGAACCAGCTCACGGTGAACGCCCCACCCTGGATCACGGTCTCCAAAAAGTATCTGCCCGCGATGGGGGCGTAGAGGGTGCGAAAGGCTGGGTCGGCGACGTAGTTGGCGCTGACCACGCCGCTGACCACGGCGGTACCCAGGTTGAGGCAGGCGCGCCCACCGCTGGTGGCGTTGGCGCCCAGGCCAGCGCATTGGCCATCCCCAGCTCCGGCGACGACCCTTAGCCCGGCGGGCAGGCCGGTGGCGGCGGCTGCCCGCTCGCTCACAAAGCCGATCACGCGCCCGGGCAGGATCAACTCGGGGAACTGATCGGGGTGCAGGCCCACCTCGT
>Ga0307430_1001666_pt1 | contig 15903 bp, 14 predicted proteins | sample SalMarWE160130MG_FD_202159 | JGI IMG/M metagenome (GOLD analysis project Ga0307430, IMG submission 202159) | Salt marsh sediment microbial communities from the Plum Island Ecosystem LTER, Massachusetts, United States - WE1603-130 | ecosystem: Environmental > Aquatic > Marine > Intertidal zone >... | reverse complement strand
AGCCGTAGATTGGCTCCCAGCTCACTGTCAAACTGTTAACGTGCTTGTCCCTGTTGGTATCTCATCACACCTGGGTAGGCATTTCACCATCACCAACAGACCTGCCCCAACTTATTGAGATGATACTGGCAGTCTGTAGGGCAAGCATGCAATCCACTGCACCAGCATAAATGGGCCGAGATAAACCGCTAAATGGCATACAACAGGTTGAGATCAACACCACTGGTGCGCCCCGTTATTACGCGCTTATATGACCCTCAGCGGCTACTGCTCGACCTGCAAGAAGCAGGTCCGCTCATGGGACCCTGACTGAAGCGATGACTGCACAGTACCCACCTACCCATCTAGCCCCCCCCCATGTAGGCTGCCTGTACTTGCGGGTTATCCTTCAACTCAGCCACTGTGCCCTCTAGTACCATGCTACCTGTCTCAAGGACATAGCCTCGGTCAGCCACGGAGAGAGCCATGACCGCGTTCTGCTCGACTAGAAAGATGCTAGTTCCCCCCTCGTTGATCTCCTTAATGGTCTCGAAGATCTGCTCCACCAGCGCGGGGGCCAAACCTAAAGAAGGTTCATCCAAGAGAAGAATGCCGGGTGTGATCATCAGCGCCCGGCCGATGCTCAGCATCTGCTGCTCCCCGCCAGAGAGGGTACCACCCAATTGTCCCAACCTCTCCTTCAGACAAGGGAAGATGGAAAAGACCCACTCCAGGTCCTCGGCGATTCCCTTCTTATTGCTTCTGGTGTAGGCTCCTAACTCCAGATTCTCCAGAACAGTGAGCTCAGGGAATACCTGGCGGCCCTCCAGCACATGTGAAACACCCATGGCAGCGATCTTATAGGGGGACATCCTTGTGATATCTTGCCCTTTGAAGATAACTTGACCCTTCCTAGGCCGGACGAGCCCAGAGATTGTCCTCAAGGTCGTACTTTTACCGGCGCCGTTAGCCCCAATGAGGGTAACGATTTCCCCCTCATCTACGTGGAGGGAGATCCCTCGCAAGGCCTGTATGGCGCCGTAGTAGACATCCATATCCTTAACTTCCAGTATCATTTCCCCTCCTGATCAAACGCCTTCAATGCCCCAGCTTGCTCAAGCAGGCCCCGATAAACTTCCTTTACCAGCTTAGCTTGTTTCTCCTTCACACCAAAGCCAACCGGAGACTCTTGTACCCTCTGCACTCAATCATCCTCCTACCAGCGGAAGCGCAGGCCACCCAGAATAACAGAGAAGCAATCAACGTTCCTGCCAAGATGTAGGGGCAATGAAAGCTACAGATTAGCTGCACCGACTACTTCAAGGATGTAGCAAGCTCGCTAACTCTCCGACATCATCGATGTCTTCAAGACGCTTTAATGTTTTGGCTATATCGTTGACTTTATCAGCACCGACTACGCTTGAGGCCAGAGTCTCAAACTTCTTGAGAAGCTCTTCCTCGGTGAAAGGATTCCTCGTTTCTCCTTTGGGCGCATGGACACGACCCTCATATCGCCTGCCGTCATGGCAAATGATTCCCACGCTCGCTCCCAGCCCTTCCACCGGGGCAAATTGAAGCAGTTCCTCATCTGCAACAATAAGTCGTACTTTTTTCATTACATCGCGTATATTTTTGTCCGCGAGCCTTTCCTCAGTAAATTGCCGAGGAGTGACCTGCTTATCAACCAGGGCCGCCGCTGCACAGTATGGCAGGCTCAACATGGCCGCAGTGGTATTTGATGGATCAGGATTGTCGATGAGCTCTTCGACCACCGCATAAGTCTTGATCCGCACCTCCTTCACATCACTGGCCTCGATGCCGTGTCTATCAACTAACTCAAGAATTACATCGAGTGAGGGATTGGCATAGGCACAGGTTGGATAGCGTTTGAACCATACGCCCAGAATTCGGTATTCTTGCCCCAGTTGTCTAGTTATAGCCGCGATCGTGTAGTCATCCGAGTAAGCTCGGCAGAATCCTTTCCTGCCCTCGAGAATGGCGCGAGACCCTGTGAACCCTCTTCGCGCCAGCAAAGCTGATATGATCCCAGCCTGCGTGGCGTGGCCAGTAATCAAGATTGAGCTCATAGAGCCGTCAAGGCAGAATTCCTCTAGGCCCGAAGCTTGCACGGCCGCAGAACCTATAGCGTCGGCCATTTGACCTTGGTCTAAATGGAGTATCTTTGCCGCCGCAATGGCCGCCCCAAATACCCCTAGCGTTCCGTTCGGGCTAAATCCTCGCCTATGATGAGACGGGTTAATGGCCTCCCCAATTCTGATGGCTCCCTCATATCCCAACACTATCGCCGTTACGAGTTCCTTTCCATCGGCTCCCTGTTTCTCGGCAAGGGCTAATGCGGCCGGAATAATAGTCGTGCCAACATGGCCAATTGTGGCCCACTCCATGTCATCCATTTGCATGGCATGCCCTATAGCTCCATTGACCAAGCCTGCATTAACACAAGAAGCCTTGAAAGGATACCCGATGATTGTAGCTTCTTGAGCATCACCCAAGTCCCTAACGAGGTCAGCCAGAATTCTGCTACGGGGCATGATCGAACCGCCCAGCGCTACTCCGAGGAAGTCCAGCATACATAGCCTAGCATGCGATGTAGCCTCGGCGGGCAAGTCTCCAAAGTCAGTCTCAGCTAGGAAGTGGGCCAGGCATTCTGTTGCTTTTCCCGTTAACATCTTGAACCTCCTTTCAACAGGTACAGGCCAGAGCCCGCTTGGGGAAGCAGAGCAGGCAGGTACCGGCATGTCAGGTCGCCGCAATTCTTGTCTTTAGGCCTAAACTTCCCCTAAGAGACTCCCATAACCTGATAAGCGCGGCTTCACCGCAAGTATCTGGAGAGCATGCCAGAAAGATGCCAAATTGGCACTAATTACTGGCTTTCCGAGATCACTCTCCAATGTGTCGATTACGTCAATCGTGGGGAAACTGGTACAGCTGATAAAGATGCAGTCTGCCTGCGGTGTATCCAACCTACGACCAAGCTGATAGGCTAAGCTTTGTGGGACATCAGTGATGATTTCGTCTACTATATCTAGAGCAACTGTGTTCACTACCTCAAAACCTTCATCCTCGAGGAAGGTCTTGCCCAGCCCGGTTATCTCCTCGTTGTACGGAGTACCGAGGGCTACCCTGCGGACATTCAAGGCCTTGAGTGCAGCCACCACCGCCGTTGTGGTAGTTGTTGCCGGTATGCCCGTTTTCTCATGGATGCTCTCAACGATTTTCTGGTCCCAGCCTGGTCCGCCCATAAAGCTGCCGCTGGTGCATCCATACACTATGACTCCCACGTTGGCGTGCGCTAGCTCAGGGATTACTGTTTTCACCGCCAAAGATTGCATATCGAACAAGGCTTCCTTGGTCAAGACCTTCTCCGCAGACTCTAACTCTATATGCATCCGCGCGCTGTGAACCGCGAGTCCAGGAATCTCCGCCGCAAGACGATTGAACTCGGGCTCCATAGTGATATTAACACAAGGGATAACTATGCCTATACGACCTCGCCATCCGTACATGCTTGTGATTCTCCTTTCATTCTAAAAGATTGCAGCTCAATAGGCCGGTTTCCTGAGGAGATGGAATGATGTGACGTCAGGCTTCGCTCACGTCCGCCGAACAAGCGGATGAAATCCGCCCCACGCTGCCAGGGCGGACGCTACGTCACGCGTCCGCCCTATACCGTCGGTTACCAAGCGAGCACCCTCCAATCAGCATGAAAGCTCTTACCGTAGCCCCAGCCTTTGTTCATCGTTCGCGTCAGTCGCTAGGCAGGATGTAGCCGTAAACCTGGGCAAGAATTTCCCGGAATTCATCCATATTGGGTTGCACGAGGGGGACCTTCGGCAGAAGCTCGTACGTGGAAGCAGGATCCTTCAGGCCGCTGGAGGTAAGCACCACGACGACGGTTTCATCCTCGTTTATCCTACCCTCGTCCCTCAGGTTCTTGACCACGGACAGCGCGAGCACGCTAGAAGCTTCCACATAGATTCCCTCGCTCGCGGCCAACTCCAGTTGCATATCCTGTGCTTCTTTATCCGAGGCCACTTCAGCACTCCCTCCGGAATCCAGAAGTGCCTTGAGGCCCTGATAGGAAGACTGGTCAGCGCCGACGGAGAAACACACCGTGGGACGGGCTGGTACCCTCTCAACATAGTCAAGGCCCTTGGCTAGGGCATTCTTAAGTGGGCCGAAAGGCTCAGCAGCGATCATCTGAGGCTTGCTATCAATAAGGCCCAACTCAAAGAATTCCTCGAAGCCTTTCCAGCAGCCATAGAGTCCGTCACAATACGCAACAGGCATAACCACCTTGTCCGGGGCCCGCCACCCAAGTTGTTCGCAAATCTCAAAGGCTATAGTCTTATAACCATCCACTCCGTAGGGGTTGCTTCCAATGATTGGATCGGTGAAGTTACCCATGGGAATCCAACCGAATTTCTCTACACAGGGGTCCATCAGTTTCCAGCGATCCCTACCAGTAGGGGTAGCCACAACTTTCGCCCCATAGGACTGCATCAGGGTCCTCATGGTCACAGGAGGATCCTCAACAGTAAAGATAACGCAATCCAGGCCAGCCCTGGCGGCATAAGCGGCAGTTGCGGCCCCATGATTACCCGTTGAAGAAACGGTCACCACTTCGGCCTCGAATTGCACAGCCATGGATACCCCTGGTGACGCCAACCTATCTTTGTACGACCAGGTTGGGTTTCTAGACTCATCCTTGACATACAGATGCTCCAGACCCAGCTTCTTTCCCAAGGAAGAGCACTTTACCAACGGGGTCATGCCTTCACCGATGGAAACTACGTTCTCCTTATCCGGTGGGAGAAACTCCCAATATCGCCACATTGTTGGAGGCCGCTCAGGCAACAACTCTTTCCTGAACGCTCGCTTGATCTGGTCGTAGTCGTAGACGGGCGTAAGGTTGGATGCCTTGTTGCCCTGACATTTGGGGCAACCATGAAACAGTCTTCCGGGGGGATATTCTGTGCCACACCGCAGACATTTGAGACCTGTCAAGAAACTCACTTGCGCACCTCCTTATTCTAAGATTTCAAGCTCCCTGCTGACACTGGTGAGCAGCTCAGGACGCCCCTTGGTCACTACCATGGTGTCCTCCACATTAAAGCCACCGAAGCCGATTTCATAGTAGGGTGGCTCGATGTTCAGCACCATGCCTTCCTCTAGGATAGTCTCGACACCAGGAGCTAAGGTCGGTGGGTCATAGGTTGCCAGGCCGATGCCGTGCCCCACGTGATTGCGTTGAAAATGAGGTATGCCGGCCTCCCTTACAGCTGCAACGCAGGCATGGAAGACGTCCTCCGCTTTAACTCCAGCCTTAATGATTTGTAGGCCCCGGTCTGCACCCTCCAAAATCGCTTTGTAAAGCTGGCGCGCTCGCTGCCCGGGGTCTCCAAGAGCGAAGACACGGGAAATATCTGACGCATAGCCCTCGTAGTAACAGCCTACGTCAAACCAGAAGAGATCTCCCTTCTTCAGTGGCGTATCCCATGGCGACGTATCAACAAAAGCTATGTTTCTGCCAAAATGCACACAGGTGAAGTTCAGCTGCGCTCCTTGGTCGATTAGGGCTTTTTCAAATTCGCGGGCCAGCTCGATTTCGGTAACGCCCTCTTTGGCGGTGCTCACGGACTGAAGCATGGCCCTTTCGGTTATCCGCACTGCCTCCCGAAGCCGCCTGACCTCCTCCGCGGTCTTGACCATTCTTATCTGCTTGAAAAGTGAAGCCGCGGGCTTGATCTTGAGCTTCGGCAATCGTTTCTCCAGTTGGGGTATATAGCTGGGGTTGAAGCCCTTCTCGTCAAACCCAATAGTCCTATCAGCGAGGCCACTCTCCTCCAGGGCAACTGTCAGGGCCTGGAGGGCATCAGCTTGGGGCTTCTGGTCAATGGCCAACTCCTTCAGACGTGTCTCTTTAGACGAGATTTCAACGCCCTCGGCCAGTACCCGAGAGAAGAAACCATAAGTTATTGCTGTCACCCCTGGAAAGCAATCCAAGGTTGTATCAGCATCGCCCATCGGGACTATTACTATAGGTTGTGACAGTTTCTCCCGAGAGGCCAGGGCGTAGACCTGGGAATTCATTGGAAACATGACCTGAACTAAGGACCGCAGTCCGCTCAGGTAGTAAACATTTTCCAAAGTGGTGGCTAGCAAAGCATCTAAGCCCTCTTCATCTATGAGCCGCGAAGCCCGATCAACGTTTAACAACATCTCTTGTACCTCCTAAATAGATTGATGCATACGGGGACCAGTAGTGGCCCTAACGGATCTCGCTCCTCCTGCCAAAATATGCTTCGATAACCCTCTCGTCGTTCCGGATGACGTCGGGCGTGCCCTCAGCGATTTTATGGCCGTGATCCAGCACAACGATGCGTTGAGCGACGTCCATGACCACCTTCATGTCGTGCTCTACAAAGAAGACGGTCTTCCCAGCTTCATTCAAGTCAACCATACGCTCTTTCATCTTGCTGACCATGGTTGCATCGGTCGCCGCCGATGGCTCGTCGAGTAGTATGAGGTCTGGATCAGGCATCAATGCCATACCGAAAATAAAGAGCTTCAACTGACCGTAGCCCAAACTCTCGGCTGGTGCATCCCGGAAATGCTCCAACTCTACAAAGTCCAATATCTCCTCGGCCCTCTCAATGGCTTCCTGTTCGAACTGTCTGACCTTCTTCGTTAGAAGAAATCGACCAACAAAGTTTTCTTCCTGATGCTGCTGAACAGCAAGCAACAGGTTGTCTAGCAAAGTCAATTTAGGAAAAGTCCGCGCCAATTGAAAGGTTCGAGATATTCCCAGTAGAGCTATCTTATGGGCAGGCATGCTGGTTATATCCCGGCCTGTGTAATAAATCTTACCCCCGTCTGGCTTCAGAAAGCCTGTCAGACAATTGAATAGGGTTGTCTTTCCAGAGCCATTAGGGCCTATAAGGGCCACCAGTTCCCCTTCTTCGATCTGGATGTCTACATTATTGACGGCCACAAGCCCGAAGAATTTCTTCGTCAAACCCGCAATCTCTAAAAGTGCCATCTTACGTCTCCTCGTAAAACCCCCACGGCTTGCTTAGCTATCTGCCCTAGCGGATGGGGAGTCCTTTAGCCTACTATCCCGTTTGAATATCTTTGCTACCACACCCTCTAGCCCCCCAGTCATGTACGAAGTTGTGGCAAACAAGAGTATTCCATAAATCAGCATGCGTACTGTGGGAGCAACACGGAGCAACTCAGGAATGAACGTAAATACAACGGCACCCAAAATGCTCCCCCTCACGGTCCCCACTCCTCCGATGAACAGCATAATGAGCAAATTGATAATCACGGGCAGCCCGATGTCAGTCGGGCAAATGATCTGCACATAGTGCGCGTAACACGCGCCGACAATGCCCGAAATGGCAGCCCCAACCACCAAGGCGAGCATTTTGTACTTCAGTTGATCGATCCCCATAGACCTAGCAAGGGTCTCGTTCTCACGGACGGCCGCACAAGCTCTCCCTATCCTAGAGTTAGCCAGCCTATTGCAAAAAAGAAACGTTGCCAGCGCTAAAGCAAGCGCTAAATAATAATACTCGATCAGAGAGGAAATCTCCCAAGTGGACAGGAGAAGAGTCACCCTAGGCGATGGGATAGGAACTATGCACATGGGACCCCGAGTTAGCGATACCCAATTGTGAACCACCTGCTCAATTACCAAAGCAAAGGCTAACGTCCCTATAGCAAAGGCGCGGTCCGGCAATCTGAAACTCGGAAGGCTCATCAGAAAGGCTAGCCCCCCGCTGATAATCGCCGCAAGCGCCAGTTCGACCACAAAGGAGACCCCCAATCTTGTGGTTAGTAGGGCCGCGACATAGCCCCCCAAGCCATAGAAGGCGGCATGGGCCAGGGACAGCGTTCCCACTCCTCCCACACTTAAGTTGTAACCCAGTACAAGGGCACTATGGAGGCCGGTCATGATTAGAATGTGAATGAAGTAAGGGCTCTTAAAGGCCCAAGGCACGCCAGCCAGAACGGCGACAGACAGCCCTAGATAGAGGTATTTCATCTTGCTCATCATATTCTTTCCTTACTTTCGACCAAATAATCCCTGGGGGCGGACGATCAGCACAAGGATTATAGAGCCAAAAGCTATGGCGTCCTTGTAGGCGGATGATACATAGCCCACACCAAGAGCCTCAACGAGCCCAAGTGTCAAAGAGGCAATAATAGCCCCGTTAACTTGGCCAAATCCTCCCGCAACGACTGCAGCAAACGCCCTTACGATTAGCGATGTACCCATGTCAGGGTATACGTTGTAAAGAGGAACTACGAGGACGGCTCCCAACGCTGCCAGAGCACAGCTAAAGGCAAAGGTGACGCGAGACATCGCGTGAATGTTGATACCCAACACACAACACGCTTCCTTGTTCTGAGCCGCAGCCCTCACCGCTTTTCCAAGTTTGGTTTTCTGGAAGAACAGGTTCAAAGCCCAGAAAGCGAGCACTATGACAACGAGCACAATGATTCTCTGATGTGAGATATGGAAGCCGGAAAACTCAAAGAAGCTCCTGACATAGGGAGTCGTTGTTGCCTTGGGTGTCGAACCCCAGATCAGCCTAGCTATTTCCTTTAGGATGGTGGAAGCAGCCAAGGTAGCAATTAGCTGAAGATGCCAAGGTTTTTCATAGACGGGACGCACTACTATTCTCTCAAACACAATGCCAAAGATGCCCATGATCGCAATCACGATGACTGCAGCTATGGGATATGGAATGCCCGTCATTGCATTAAACAACAAGAAAGTGTACGATGCGATCATAAAGAAATCCCCTTGGCAAAAGTTCACCACCCGGACAACCCCGAATATAAGTGTCAGCCCAATGGCCACCGAGGCATACAGAGCCCCAAGGGTGATTCCATTGACAATGTGTTCTATAAAGATCTCCATTATCCCTCCACGTTGCAGGGCGCGACCTCGACGGGTTCGTAAGGCCCTTTCTCGAATACCAATGAATCCCAGCGCTGTGCCAGGGCTGAGACACAGCGCGGGGATATATTGTCCACTTACTCGGTGGACAGTCGTTCTAGCACGCTGATGTTGCCCTTATCATCCAGACCTACGATGACCAACTCGGAATGGGCTTGGTTGTGATCATCGAACCTCACCGGCCCGAGCAGGGTATCGACGTCAACCTTCGTCAGCGCGTCTCGAATGGAGACGCGATCAGCTTTTCCTGTCTCCTCGATGGCTATCCTAATAGCCTCAGAGATGACGTCACGGAAGGCGGTGTAGGCCGTGGCCGAGCAGATGCGGGGGAGGAATCCCCACCTGGCCTCAAACCTCTCGTCGAATTCAGGGTTCGCGCCTGTCGCCCACAGCGCGGCCTCCACAAGGCCCTCCCCTATAGAGAGATCATCCTGAATATCCTCCACGAACTCCGCGGAGACTAAGCTACCACGAGCATAGACCTTTTGGGTCATGCCCATTTCCCGAAACTGCCTCATGAAGATGGCGCCATCATGGGACTCCATGACTAGCAGTATCGCATCGGCCTCCAACCCTTTCCACTTGGTGAGAAGGGAATGGTAGTCTGGCTGCCCCTGCTCAAAGTAGTCAATGCTTGGAATATCCACCCCGAGCAGCGCCAGGTTCTCCTCGAATGCAGCTGCGGCGCCCCTTCCCCAGTCGTTGTTAGCGGCAAGTATGATGAGACTATCATTCTCTTCAGCCATCATCTTACTCAAGCTTTGGGACATCAGGCCGTCATGAGGGTTCATGCGGAACTCCCAGATGTTGCCTCCCACACCAGCCAATTCCTCTGTGATCTTGGGGTTGGTTGCTGCTGCTGTGAGCATAGGCACCTCGTACTGCTCGATGATGGGCAGGGCGGCAAGGACGGCTGAACTACAAATGCAGCCTTGGACGAGGTCGACGTTATCCACCTCTACCAGCTTCCTGATAGAGCTGACGGCTTGATCAGGAGCACAGGCATTGTCGGCAATGACCACTTTCAGGAGATGCCCCAGCACGCCGCCTTCGGCATTGATCTCCTCTACGGCCATCGTGGCGCCCATGTTCGCATCCTCGCCCAGAAAGGCCACCGGCCCGGAGAACGGTGCAGACAGACCTATCACTACCGGCTCCTTAGCCTCTGGCTCGGCCGTTATCTCCACCTCCACTTCCTCGACGACCTTGACCTCCCTGGTGATCTCAACTACCTTGGTCTCCACGACTGTCTCCGGCGTTGGTGTCGCACAAGCTGATAGAACGACCATCACCAAGGCAACCAAGATTGTCCACTTCTTACCTCTCAGCATCGCTTTCCTCCTCATTTTGATGATTAGTTGCTAGAGATATGCTCCTTTACAGATTTGACTGTCTAACTCTCTGGTCTTCAAGTAATACTGGTAGCTTGCTCCCAACACCTCCTTTCTGTTCCCAGGTCCTCTTGGAAAGTCCGAGAGACTGCTGCAAGTCGACCCTCGGGCCAATAGACACTACATAAACCATAGACTAGAGCGCTTTCCTGAACTTCATCGCCCGGGTTCCGACATGAGAAGAACGCCAGGATTATCCACCACCCGCGACTCGCGATTTCTGCCGTCATGTGTTAAAATGCAGTAGCGCAAAAGTAACCTTGTGACAGAAAAAGGGGTATAAACTCCAACCAAGAGGTGCCTATGAGAACCCCAAAGGAATTATACCCGCGCGATACCCAGCGCCGCTTGCTCCGTACCACCGGCCAGAAGGGGCAAACCCATCGCGCTTTGCAGCGCACCGGCGCATGGGAACTGCTGCCCAGATCGCCCACCGAGGCCGAGTGCCTGGCCACATTGCGCCAAGTCTCACCAACTCAACTGGCAAAGAAACAACAACGGTTGCGTCAACATCGGGAACGGTTCCGCCTGTATACTCGATCTATCCAACGAACCAATGCTCAATTGCTCAATTCGACAAACTCCGCCAGCAATGGCTGGCTCTCGCAGCTACGTCAACAGGGTGACTTTTGCGCTATTGCGTTAAAATCAAACAACAGGCGAAAACGGCTTACCTGCCATTGTGCGCAGTCGTTCCACAGGCCTGTGACAGGGGCCTCGGGGGTTGCCAGACCACTGATGGTTCCTGTCCTCTTGTTATTCAGCAGTCCCGGTAAACTGTAAGTGATCGCTTACGCTTTGTTTTTCATCCCCCTCCTGTCCTCCCGTTTCCGAGAGAACTCTCCCCGCTCTGGCTCAGAGAATGCTATGGTGTAGCAAACTCCAAACTTCCGGGGGGCTCAGCGCACGGCAATTGCATCTATCTCGACCTTAGCACCTTTTGGTAAGGCAGCTACTTGTACCGTTGTTCTAGCGGGAGGATCATCCTCGAAGAAAGAAGCATAGATCGCATTAGCCAAGCCGAAGTCGGAAAGATCTTTCAGTAAAACTGTCGTCTTCACCACCGCATCAAGACCAAGACCACACGCCATCAGAATTGACCTGATGTTTTTTAACACCCGCCTGGTTTGAGCTTCCACATCTCCGTCGATCATCATTCCCGTCTCTGGATCGATGGGTATCTGACCCGCCACATAGATGAAACCGCCCGCCTCGATGGCCTGTGAGTATGGTCCTACCGGCTGCGGTGCGGAGTCAGAACGTACTACTTGTTTGGGCATCCCTTGCCTCCTTGAGATTATCAATGCTTTAAGGTGGTCAAAAATCACCGATCAAGACTTCGTTTCAACTTATGTCCCTATAGTATCACCTGGCAACATTTGCGTTGTCCGCGAGAGTCATGATCGACTACTTGCAAACTTGCAGACTTGCGGCTTTGCCGCGCTATGTGACTATTTCGAAATCGAGGAAATCACTGGCGATGAGGCATGGCCTCAAAATCTTGTCCTCTCACAGGCCCCTAAACTGGGCAAAAGGCACCCCCTGAATTTGTTTTAGGGTAACTACCCAGACCCCCTGCCGAACCCGAGATCGGACGCAGATTCACGCAGGTTTTCGCAGATAAAATTAAAGATCAGCGTGGATCAGCGTTAATCTGCGTCCTAAAGGATACGTTCCAACCGTTCTGCCTGGGGACGGCTGGGTAGTTACGTTTTAGGAACATCAATGAGTCGCCAGGAAGAATAATGCACCAGGCACTCAACATTATGTGCGAACCGACAGCACATCGTTTACTTTCGTGTGCGCTTGAGCGACATTCGCAAGACTCTAAAGGTCTATCATAAGGGTCGCTTGGTGAAAGAATTCGCCTACAAGCTGACAGAAAAGCAACAGGAAAAGTAAACAATGTGCTGGCGGCTACCACCGCCACAAAAGTATGCGAACGTATTCTTCATTGCTGCTCAAGATAGTTGTAAATGGTGGGTCGTGAAACACCTAGTTCGCCTGCCACACAAGAAGCTGCACCCCTAATCAGGAAAATGCCCTGTTTGTCCAAATCCCCTACAACTCTAATCTTATCATTTTTATCCATCATGGATACCGGTTTGCCGATCCTTTCAACTGATTGATGTATTGCCGTCTGGAGAAGCTCTTGCACATCATTTGGGAATGATTCCCCGGTCTCCTCCTCCGACGCCAGCGGCTCCCTTGTCTCGCAAACAGCGGAAATCAATCCCTTGGCGAGAAGCCAAGAAGTTATCTCCTGATTGATGCACAAACAACCTACCGTCTTCCCTCGCTCATCGTGAATGAAGAGGGTCGAGGATTTCAGAATTCTCCCATCGCTAGTCTTGGTTTCATAATTGAGAAGGTTTTGGTCTGTGCGACCGGATTTTAGCAGGCGCAGAACCAAATCGGTTAGCGGCCCACCTACTTGCCGTCCGGTCAAATCCCCTGCGATAGCCATAATCGAGCTCTCTGGTTGGCTTAAGTCATGGACGACTACTTCAGAACCAGGACCGATAGCCTGGACTAGATCGGCAGCAATATCACAGCAGAACCTAAGCACTGGATAAAGATCGCATGCCCCTCGCATAGCTAATCCCCTTCCTAACACCTTCAATTTATATAATGATACCACAATTTTGACATTCTGTCAAGTGCTTGACACTTTGTTGCGACTGTTTCAAGATTGGGGAAATTCATGGTTTATATAATGATACCACAATTTTGACATTCTGTCAAGTGCTTGACACTTTGTTGCGACTGTTTCAAGATTGGGGAAATTCATGGTAAGATAGGCACATCTCGGACGGGAGGATGAAAGATGCGCCTGCGCGTATGTATTCCCAAGGTGGAGCCGACCGTGATGGATGCGCCAGATGTGTGTCCCTACCCTGATTGTGACGGTAGGTACTTCAAGATGCACCAGCAGCACTGCCACAAGCCTCTGCGCGACACCAAGTGCAACCAGGTCAACGCCCTGCGGCGGGGGTGTCTGCGCTGCGGGCGTACCCATCGGGTCTATCCCAAGGAGGTGAGCCAGGCGCACCACTCGGATCGGCTGAAGGGCCTGGCCACCCTGTTCTACCTGCTGGGGGTCAGCTATGGGGGCGTGGAAGACGTCCTGGTAGCCCTGGAGTGTCCCTTGGGCAAGACCATCATCTATCGAGATGTCCAGGCGGCAGGGGAGAATGTGCGCAAACTACGCCAGGCGTGGCTGCAGCAGCAAGCAGGGAAGGTCCGGGTCGTGGGCGGCGACCCGACCCATGTGCGGTGCAGTGGGAAAGATGTGGTGGTAGGGGTAGTGGTAGACGACGAGCGCGGGATTACCCTCGACATCGTCTTGCTGGAGAATGAGCAAACCGAGACATTGAAGACCTGGTTGCTGCCGATGCTGGAACTGGTGGGCGCGGAGGTGCTGACCAGCGACGATGCCGACGGCTTCAAGGAGGTGGCGGATGAGGCCGGGGTGCACCATCAGATCTGTCGGCGGCACGTGACGACCAATGTGCTGACCTTCATCGCTGAGACAGCAGAGCAGGTGTGGGAGACCCCGCTGCCGGTCCCTGGGGGGTTGGCGGTCTCGGCGGATCAATTGCTGGCGGATCTGGAGTTGTTGGAGTGGATCATGCTCGGTCATCCGGGGCACGGCGCGCGGTTGTTGGAGGAAATGCACCTGCGCTATGCCCATGCGCCAGCACCCAAGAAGGGGGAATGCGCTACCATCTGGTATCGCATGCGTAACCGCATCTTGCACCTGTGGAACAACTGGGCCCGGCTCACGTGTTACCTGACGCTCCGGCACAGCGAGGGAGTGGAGATAAACGCCACTAATAACAGCACGGAACGGGCCATCGGCTGGGCGGTGAAGGAGCGATACCGCACGATGCGGGGCTACAAGCGCCAGCGCTCCATCCTGAACGTCACTTCACTGACCGGGTGGCTCTTGGAGCAGCCGGTAGGGTACGATATGAGCCTGCTGTTCGCCGCGTGAAACGTTCTCAGTCCAGGGAGGAATCTGTCCCGCTTGAACCTTCACCAAATTTGGAACAGTCACACACTTTGTCCAGCAATGAAGAATACGCGGGATGGTGACGGGGCGCTAAAGTGAGACAGGGGATGAGGAAAGAGAGCGATTGAGAGCAAGGTATGCGAGATTATGTCTAGCAGGGAGCATATCAAGCCGACTGGATGGGCAGGGGTAGATTCAGTTGTGGGGGGGCAGGCACTGGAACACCAAGGGGGAAAGGTTACGGCGGCTTGAAGCGAATCTGGACGCGCACAGAGAGCATTTGGTGAATTGGTTGGAGGCGTGCCGTCGTCGGCGGTGCGGCCCGGCCAGGTGCGTCTGGTGGTGACCGGCCTGAAAGCGCCGTTTGGGCCGCCGTTGGAGGAGACGGACAAGGTAGAGGTGACGCTGACGGTTGACGCGGGCGCGGAAGATGCGGGAATCAGAGGGCGAGAAAAGGCGGAGGGGCTGCGGCAGGGAAGAATTCTGCGGTTGACGGAGGAAGCGCTGGAACAGGGTGGGATACTGACCCAGGAGGACCTGGCGCGGGCGTTGGGCGTGACTGCGCGGACAATTCGCCGGGACGTGCAGGTTTTGAAAAGAGAGGGTCACCTGATACAGACACGTGGGTTTGTGAAAGGAGTTGGGCGCGGACAAACACACAAGGTCAGGATTATCGAGTTGTGGTTAGATCGGGAGGGCTACGACGAGATCGCGCGGTGGATGCGCCATTCGCCGCAGGCGATCAAGCGGTACGTGAGCACCTTCTTGCGGGTGGTGGTGCTGCACCGGCAGGGGACGCCGATGGAGGAGATCGCGTTTCTGACGCGGACGTCGGTGCGGTTGGTGAGGGAGTACCTGGAGGTGTACGAGGCGGCGCTGGCGGAGCCGCACCGGCGAGAGAAGCTGGAAGAAGAGTTGGCGCGGGTGAGTGTTCGTCAGAAACCTCCCTGCGAGGGAGAAAAAAGGGGGAGGTGAGGGAATGAGCCGGGTGAATCCGTGTGCCAGCATCGAAAAACGGACGTTTGAGAGCGCATTGATGCATCTCTTGGAGACGGAGTACGGGCTGCTGGGCGGGAGGCGCATCCTGCAACTGCTGGTCGAGGACGTGATGAGGCTGATGGAGGAGTTCTACCCGCCGCTGGAGCAAGTGGGGAGCGGTGCTCTGGTCTGGACGTGCACGGCGGACGAGGGGAAGAAAGCGGAGCCGGGGAAGCGCACCGAGGAGTACAAGACGGTGAGGGTAAAGTTGCCCTTCGTGACCCGGGCCGACCTGCGGTCCCGCACCGAGGGGAAGACACCGCGAGGCAAGACCCACACGGTAGCCAAGGCACGGGACAAGAGACGAGCGGCGCGGATGGTGAAGGCGGCCGAGGAACAAGGCGGGTTGCTGACCATCGCGGAGTTGAGCGTCATCCTGAACAAATCCTACGAGGTCACGCGGCAGTACGTACGGGAGTGGGAGGAGGAAACGGGCGAGTTGCTGCCTATGAAGGGCTATCGGATGGATCAGGGTAGCCGCCCGACGC
>Ga0307430_1001665_pt1 | contig 15908 bp, 21 predicted proteins | sample SalMarWE160130MG_FD_202159 | JGI IMG/M metagenome (GOLD analysis project Ga0307430, IMG submission 202159) | Salt marsh sediment microbial communities from the Plum Island Ecosystem LTER, Massachusetts, United States - WE1603-130 | ecosystem: Environmental > Aquatic > Marine > Intertidal zone >... | reverse complement strand
TTGCCGCCAGCTTCGTTTCTTCCTTAGCCATTGTGACCTCCTTTTTTACTTATGCCGGTTAGCGGCTCAATTGCTTGACGCCGCGAGTGGTTCTTTGTCAGTCTCTCATCCCAGCCCCCACAGTCTGATAGTCTTGTCGTCCGACCCCGAGGCCAGCAGCTTGCCGTCGGGCGAGAAGGCGACTGAGAACACGGGGTCAGTGTGACCTTCGAGGACGGCGAGTTCTTTTTGGCTCGCTGTGTCCCATAATCTGATAGTCTCGTCGGCTGCCCCCGAGGCCAGCAGCTTGCCATCGGGCGAGAAGGCGACCGAGTACACGGCTTTGGCGTGACCTTCGAGGGTGGCGAGCTCGCTCATTGAGCTGACTAGCTCAGCTAAAAGCCCCGCTGGGTCGCCGTAGGTGGGACACTGGGCTGTGATATCCCATAGCAAAGTGTCCACGGCTCGCCACCGCCCTGTCTCGGCAGCGATGACGGCCTGTTGATATAGGGGTTCGTACTTGGCGTTCTCGACGCAGGTATCGACGATGCGCTGCGCCTCGGCGTGTTCTGTCTCTAGCGCCAGGACGTCGCGCCCAATTTGCTCCGCCCGCTTCCACTCACCGGCCTTCATCGCCGTCTCGGCCTGGGCTTGCATACGTGCCAGGCGTATTGGCTTCAGCCGGGTTTCCTCGCGGTCCACGAACGCCCGTGCCTGACCCTGCATATAGTTTGGGTCGATTTCGAGGATGCGCTGATAGAGGAATACCGCCTGCTCCGGGTCCTCATCGGCTACCTCGGCGGCGGTGAGGAACAGCTCTGTCAGGTCGCCGCGGGCAAAGCCGGGGGTGGTGGCAGCCTCTGCCTCGGCTTCCCCTTCCGGTGGCGCGACTTCGACCATCGCTGCTGGCACCGGCTCGGCGTGGGTCGGCTCAGCGGGCAATCCTAACGACGCGGCCAACTTGCGTACTGCGCCGTCCACCTTCCCGTCTACCGACCAGCGCTTGAAATCCACCTGCTCCACGTTGGTCAGGAAGAAAAAGTCACTCATGCTGGCGGGTTCCAGCATCACTGGAATGATGGGCTTGTCGCAGTGCAGTGCCCACCCCGTCTCGTCTCGCACCCACCTGGAGGCCACCGAGCGTGGGCTGAGGAGCAGCACGAAGTAGTCACTGGCCTCGATCTCGCGTCCCAGCCGCCCGACAAAATTCTCCCCGCCGGTGAGCTTCTGGTAGTCGATGAACACCTCGGCGCCCCGGTTGCGCAGTTCGGCGCCAATGTAGTCGGCCACGGCCCTGTCGCGACGTGAGTAGCTGATGAAAATACGGGTCATTCCCTCCCCCTGGATGGCTGAGTATAGTATACAACAATGTGGGGACAAATGACAAATTGCAAATCACGGATCATACTTGCCACCCCACTCAACACCCTGTAAAATAGCTGCGTTATGCCTGACCGGCCTCGCGCGATTATCCATCTGGATATGGACGCCTTCTTCGCCGCCGTCGAGGTGCTGGAGAACCCCGATCTGGCGGGCAAGCCCGTCGTCGTGGGCGGGCGGCCCGAGGAGCGGGGCGTCGTCGCGGCGGCGTCGTACCCGGCGCGGGAGTTCGGCGTGCGCTCGGCGATGCCGATGGCCCGCGCGCTGCGGCTCTGTCCGCAGGCAGTCGTGCTGCCCCCGCGCCACGACGTCTATCGCACGTACTCCCGGCAGGTGATGGCGATCCTGCGCGAGACCTCCCCGCTGGTGGAGCAGATGAGCGTGGACGAGGCGTACCTCGACCTGACCGATCAGATGGCTGCCTGGGAGGAGGCGGTGGAGGTCGCCCGCCGCTTGCAGGCGCGGGTGCGGGATGAGATCGGCCTGTCGTGCTCGTTGGGCGTGGCAACGAACAAGCTGGTGGCCAAGGTGGCCTCCGACCACGACAAGCCGGGCGGGCTGACGGTGGTGCGCCCCGGCGAGGAGGCGGCCTTCCTGGCACCGCTGCCGGTGCGGGTGTTGCTGGGCGTGGGACCGGTGACGGCGCAGAAGCTGGCCGAGATGGGCGTCGCCACGGTGGGTGAGCTGGCGCGGGTGGGAGAGGAGGAACTTGGCGTGTGCTTTGGCAAGCACGGGGCAGAGATGGCGCTGCAGGCGCGGGGCATCGACGAGCGGCCGGTGACCACCGAGCACGAGCGTAAGTCGGTCAGCCAGGAGACCACGTTCGCCCGCGACCTGCGGGATGGTGACGCGCTGCGAAAGTGGTTGTGGCGCTTGAGCCAGGGTGTGGCGCACCACCTGAAGCGAATGGAGCTGACCGCCGGAACGGTGGCGATCAAGCTGCGCTACGCCGACTTTACCACGCTCACCCGGCAGATGAAGCTATCGGTGCCGACGGACGACGCGCGCGAGATCTATCGCGCGGCGTTGGTGCTGCTGAAGCGGGCCTGGGAGCGGGACCGGGCTGTGCGCTTGCTGGGCGTGGCGGCGCGGAACCTGTGCCCGTCTGCCGGGCAGTTGCCGCTGCTGTGACTGTGGACCGGATTGCCAATCCGGCCCACGCGATCAACACGTCAGGTGCAGTGCGGCGGCGACGGCGCGCTCGCCGCGCAGGCGATTGTACGCCTCGACGGCCTCCCCGGTGGGCAGGGTGATGAGCTCGATGCCTGCGTCGTGCAGCGCCTGTTCCGTCTCTGGCGTGATCTGCATCAAGCCGGAGGCGCCCTGTCCCACGACGAGCACCTCCGGCGCGGCCTCGAACACGGCCTCCAGGTCCTCCGGGTGTAGGGCGTGGCCCTCCTTGCGCCACCACCCACCGATCACGCGATCGGGAAGGATGATGACGTCCTTGTGATGCGCCTTGCCCTCGATGACGATGCGTCCGAACCGGTAGGATTCGATTTTCGCGGGCATGCTATCCTTCTTTGGCGCGGCTGCGCAGTTGGCCGCACCCGGCCTCGATCGCCGCACCACGCCGCTGGCGCATGGTGTGAGGCATCCCGGCGCGGTCCAGCACGGCTGCGAATGCGTCGATGGCATTGGACTTTGAGGGCCGTCCGTCGTAGCTTGGCGTCGGGTTCAGCCGGATCAGGTTGACGTGCGTGGGCAGCCCGTCGAGGCGTTCCACCAGGGCCTGTGCCTGTTCCGGCGTATCGTTGACGCCGCCGATCAGCGCCCACTCGAACATCACGCGACGTTGCGTCGTGCTGGCATATCGCCTGGTGGCCGCAAAGAGGTCGTCCAGCGGGTAGCGCCGGTTGATGGGCACCAGTCGGTCGCGCAGGTCGTCCGTCGCGGCGTGGAGTGAGATGGCGAGCTTGATGGGCAGGTCCTCGTGAGCCAGCCGCTCGATCCCCGGCGCGATGCCCGCCGTGCTGAGGGTGACGCGGCCTGGAGCGATTCCCACTGCGCGCTGATCGATCAACCGGCGCACGGCGGCGAGGGTGTTTTCATAGTTCAGCAGCGGCTCGCCCATGCCCATCAGCACGACGTTGGAGAGCCGCTCGCCCTGGGCGGCCAGCTCGCGCTGGAAGTGCAACACCTGGGCCACGATCTCTGCACTGGAAAGCTGGCGCACAAAGCCCATCTGCCCGGTCGCGCAGAAGGGACACCCACAGGCGCATCCCACCTGGGTGGAGATGCACGCGCTGCGCCGCTGGCGGTAGCGCAGCAGCACGACCTCGACCTGTTCGCCGTCCTCCATCCGCAGCAGGTCTTTGCGCGTCTCGCCGCCAGGATCCTCTTGTTGGGCCAGCACCGGCGGTACATAGAGCGATGTCTCCGCCGATAGTCTCTCCCGCAATGCCCGGGGCAGGGCGGTTATCTGCTCGAGGTGGGTCGCCTGGCGCCCGTAGAGCCATCGCCACACGTCCTGTGTGTATTCACGCGCGTTGCCCCAAGATGCCAGCAGCTTTTCCAGATCCGGCAACTCCAGGTCGTATAGATTCGTTTTGTTCTTGGCCAATGTCCTTTACCTAAAATGCTCGTGCAGCAAGTATACTACGCTCCATCGCGTGTGCAAACTCCTGCCCGTGGAAATTCAGATCTAGTCAGTCAAGCGTGCCTGCGAGTTCAGCTTTGTTGCAAAAGTGATTGCATCGGGCAAAAGACTGTTGTTTTTCTCCGTTTGCCCTCTTTGGCGTCACGATCTGGTTTGCGTCCCCGTGCTCTCTGTGTTATACTGGCAATTCAGACGGATGGGGAAGGTGCTGCTCGGGTTTTGACCAGCAGGTGCTGATCTGGGCGACCTGGCAAGGGAAGGAAAGGCTTGAGGGAAGGGCACAATCTAAAGTTGTAGCTCCTGACGAGTGCTTTTGACCTGTCAGTCCTTCTGTCCTACGGTGCTCTTGGTTTAGCTCCTCTCTGCATTGCCCTCTCTTTGCCCGGAAAAATCGGTCCGTCTCGCTCTGCCGATCGCACTATGCAGTGGCGTGCTGTGGTGTGTGTCCAGGGAGGTGGGGATGTCATTAGCCAGGGCAAGAGGAACGAAAGGCAACTTGGCGCTTTCTGAGCCGCTGGTGCTCCTGACGCCTGACCAGGTTCTCCAGGTGGATCGGGCCCTGGCGTCGCTTGGCCCCTTTGGGGAGGTGCGGCTGGTCAAGGTCAAGGGGCAGTTGCGCTTCATTCAAAAACTGGATAGTCGCGATTTGCTGCGAGGTAATAGGGGGTCTGACGAGGCGTAAGACGAACGCCCGTTTTGGCAGCTGGATCGCATTGTCGCAGGCTTCGCCAGAGGTGGAAAAATCCCGGAAGCCGTTTTGTCTTGGTATGTACGATGATTGAATCGGACGAATCTGGCATTGATGGCAGGCGCTGGTTCGCGCTCTACACCAAGCCGCACAAGGAGTACATGGTGCAGGGCCTGCTGCGCCATCGTGACGTCGAGACCTACCTCCCGGAGATCGCCGTCGCCGTGCAGCGACGCGACCGACGGAGCAAGAAGCCTTTCTTCCCCCATTACCTTTTTGCACGCCTAGATCCTCGTGGGGATCAGATGGCAAAGATGCACTGGACGCCTGGGGTGCGCCGGGTTGTGTCCGCCGCCGGCCAGCCGGTTTCCGTCCCTGATGAGATTGTAGTGCACATCCGCCACCGCTTGGCGACGATGGTCGAGGAACAGCCGGTGGCGCCTTTCAGTCACGGCGAGATCGTACACGTCGCCCACGGGCCTTTCGAGGGGTTGAACGCGGTGTTTGACCGCGCGCTCTCGCCGCAGGGGCGGGTGCGTGTGTTGTTGGAATTGATGGGACGTTTGATGGCGGCGGATTTGGATTTGGGGGATCTGCTGTAGCCCTCATAAGGGGCAGATGTTCGGCGCGGTTGACGCCTGCTGCTTAATGTGGTTTGCAAGACTGGGTTGGTATCATATCCGGTGGGGAACCGTGGCGTGTGCAGGCGGTTGAGCAGCGGGTGAAATAGCCTCATAGTCTGGTGACGTTTTCCTTCCTTTCTGACAGGGTCTTTGTCGGAAGGGCGGAGCCTGCCTGGGAGATAGTTCTGGATGCAAAACGTGCGAGTTCATCCCACAGCCGATGTCTCTCCCGATGCGCAGATCGGCGAGGGATCGTCGATCTGGCACCAGGCCCAGGTGCGGGAGGGTGCTTGCATCGGGCGCAACTGCGTGGTCGGGAAAGGCGTGTACGTCGACTTTGGCGTTCACGTAGGCGATAACGTCAAGATTCAGAATTACACGTCGGTGTATCACGGCGTCACCATCGAGAATGGTGTGTTCGTCGGGCCTCACGTCTGTTTCACCAACGACAAGCGCCCGCGGGCGGTCAACGCGGACGGCTCGCCCAAGGGGGCTGAAGATTGGCAGGTGGGCGAGACGCTCGTCCGGCAGGGGGCGGCCATCGGCGCGAACGTGACCGTCGTCTGCGGCGTGACGGTCGGGCGGTGGGCGATGGTGGGCGCGGGGTCGGTGGTGACGCGGGACGTGCCCGACTACGGCTTGGTGTGGGGGAACCCCGCGCAGTTGCAGGGGTTCATCTGCCCGTGTGGCGGGCGGCTGCAGGTCGCAGAGGGCTCGCCGATGGTGTGTCCCGAGTGCGGGGCCAGCATAGAGGCCCCGGCGGAGACGTCGAGGATTTGAGATGATACCGATTGCCAAACCGTTGATCGGAGCCGAGGAGAAGCAGGCTGTTTTAGAGGTCCTGGACTCTGGGATGCTCGCCCAGGGCCCGCGGGTGCGGGCCTTCGAGGAGGCGTTTGCGGAGTATTGTGGCGTTGGGCATGCCATCGCCACCACCTCCGGGACGACGGCCCTGCACGTGGCACTCCTGGCCCACGGGATCGGCCCGGGCGACGAGGTGATCACGACGCCCTTCACCTTCATCTCTTCCGCCAACGCGATCCTCTTCGTGGGCGCGCGCCCGGTTTTCGTGGACATCGACCCGGCGACGTTCAACATCGACCCCGGTCTTTTGGAGGACGCGGTCACGCCGCGCACGAAGGCCATCATGCCGGTGCATCTGTTTGGGCTGCCCGCCGATATGGACCCGATCATGGCGGTGGTGGAGCGGCACGATCTGGCCGTGATCGAGGATGCCTGCCAGGCGCACGGGGCGGAGTACAGGGGACGGCGGACGGGTGGCTTTGGCACCGGCTGCTTCTCGTTCTATCCCACCAAGAACATCACCACGGGTGAGGGCGGGATGGTCACCACCGGCGACGAGCGGATCGCCGAGAGCTGCCGTGTCATCCGGCAGCACGGCATGCGCCGCACGTACTATCACGACGAGCTGGGGTTCAACTTTCGCATGACGGACGTCCACGCTGCGATTGGTCTGGCACAGTTGCAAAAGCTGGAGCGATTCAACAAGGCGCGCATCGCCAATGCGTGCTTCTTGAGCGAGCATCTGCAGGGAGTAGTGACCCCGGTGATGCCGGAGGGGCGCCGCCACGTGTTCCACCAGTACACGATCCGCGTGCCTGAAGGCCGGCGGGACGCGGTGTTGGAGGGGCTCAAAGAGCGAGGGATCGGCACGGGGGTCTATTACCCGGTGCCGGTGCACAAGCAGCGGGTCTATTTGGAGCGGGGATACCGGGTGACGCTGCCGGAGGCGGAGCGGGCGGCGGCGGAGGTGCTCTCGCTGCCGGTGCATCCGGGGTTGAGCGGCGACGACCTGGAAGCCATCGTGGCCGCGGTGAATGACCTGTGTGGGGGCGGGGGATGCTGAAAGCGGCCGTCGTCGGCGTGGGGGCCATGGGGCAGCATCACGCGCGCATCTACGACCAGATGCCCCAGACACAGCTCGTGGGCGTGGCCGACGCCAGCGCCGAGGCGGGCGCGCAGGTCGCACGCCTGCATCACACGACGGCCTATGCGGACGACCGTGAGCTGCTGGACGAGGCGCGGCCTGACGTCGTCTCGGTGGTCGTGCCGACCGAGTTTCACCACCGGGTGGCGCTGGCCGCGCTGGAGGCCGGCTGCCACGTGCTCATCGAAAAGCCCATCGCGACGACGGAGGAGGAGGCGCAGGAATTGATCGCGCGGGCCGATGCGCTGGGCCGCAAGCTGATGGTGGGGCACATCGTGCGCTTCGACTCGGCGGTGCGGGAGCTGAAGAAGCGGCTCGACGCGGGCGAGCTGGGACGGGTGTTCGAGGTACGCTGCCGGCGGCTGGGGCCGTTCCCCGCGCGGGTTCGGGACGTGGGGGTGGTGATCGACCTGGCGACCCACGATCTGGACATGATCCGCTACCTGACGGGCCAGGAGGTGGTGCGGGTCTATGCCGAGACGGAGAAACAGATTCACTCGGACTATGAGGATCTCTTGATCGGCGCGGTGCGCCTGGCCGATGGCACGGTCGGCGTGCTGGACGTCAACTGGCTGACGCCGACCAAGATTCGCGAGCTGACGGTGACGGGCGAGCGGGGCATGTTCCTGGTCGATCACCTGACGCAGGACCTGTATTTCTACGAGAATGCCGAGGCGAATCAGGAGCGGTGGAGCGCCATTAGCATGCTGAGGGGCGTCAGCGAGGGGTGCATGATCCGCTACCCTGTGCAAAAGTATGAGCCGTTGCGGGCAGAGTTGGAAAGCTTTGTGCGCTCGGTGGCGGAAGATACGCCGGTGCCGGTCGACGGCCGGGATGGCCTGATGGCCCTGCGGCTGGCCCGCGCGCTGGTGCAGTCGGGGCGCGAGAAGCGAGCCATAACTCTCTAGAGGTGTGCGGGGTATGAAAGAGAGCCTGTTAGAGGCGATTGACGCCAAGACGGCGAACGTGGCGATGATCGGCCTGGGGTACGTGGGCCTGCCGGTGGCCTGCACGTTCGCCGATGCCGGTTTCCCGGTGGTGGGTTTGGATCGCAACCGGGAGAGGGTCGATCTGATCAACCGGGGTCTTTGCCCCATCGAGGGTGAGGAGCCGGGGTTGCCGGAGCTGATGTCGCGCGTGGTCTCCGAGGGTCGTCTTCGGGCCACGGTCGATTACGGCGTCTGCCGCGATGCCCGGATCGTGTTGATCGCCGTGGACACGCCGGTCGATCCGGCGACGAACAGGCCGGGCTACGAGGCGCTGAAAAGCGCGCTGGCGGACTTGGGCCGCAATCTCTCTCGCGGCACGCTGGTGATCGTCGAGTCGACCATCGCGCCGGGGACGATGGCCGGCGTGGTGCAGCCGATCCTGGAGGAGACCTCGGGGCTGCGTGTGAACGACGACTTTTACCTGGTCAATTGCCCGGAGCGGGTGATGCCGGGGAAGCTGCTGGCCAATCTCCGCAACATGCACCGCGTGGTGGGTGGGATGAGCCCGCAGGCGGCGGAGGTGGCCGTGCGCTTCTATCGCCACGTGGTGCAGGCCGATCTGGACGCGGTGGACTGCCTGACGGCGGAGCTGGTCAAGACGATGGAGAACGCCTATCGCGACGTGCAGATCGCCTTCGCCAACGAGATGGCGCTGCTGTGCGAGGATATGGGAGCCGACGTGTGGCAGGTGCGCGAGCTGGTGAACAAGTCGCCCTATCGGCTGATGCACCTGCCGGGCGCCGGGGTGGGAGGGCACTGCATCCCCAAGGACCCCTGGCTGCTCATCGCCGGCGCGAGCGAGGGGTTCGAGCCGCGGCTGATTCCCACGGCCCGGGCGGTCAACGACGGGATGCCATTGCACGTGGCCGATCTGACGGTGGCGGCGCTGCGGGAGGCCGGGGTGGACGTGGTCGGGGCGCGGGTGGCCGTGCTGGGCTACGCCTATTTGGAGAACTCGGACGACACGCGCAACAGCCCCAGCGAGGCGCTGGTGGCGCGGCTGCGAGAGTTGGGGGCCGAGGTTGTCGTCCACGACCCGTACGTGCCCGGCTATCAGGGTGATCTCGACGGCGCCGTCAGGGACTGCGACGCCGTGGCGGTGATGGTGGCGCACGATGCGTATCGTGCGCTGGACCTGGAACGGCTGCGTAGTCTGGTGCGCACGCCGGTGCTGGTGGATGGGCGGCGGGTGATCGAGCGGGGGCGTGCGGAGGCGGCGAGATGGAATTATCGGGGTGTTGGCATAGGTGGGATTACCGGGAGGAAATGAGGAATTGGACATCGTCGTCATCGGTATGGGGTATGTAGGCATTCCCTGCGCTGCGCTGTTGGCCGATGTGCCCGGCTTCCGGGTGACCGGCGTGCAGCGCCGGTCGGAGCGCTCAGGGTGGAAGATCGAGCGCCTGAATGGTGGAGAGTGCCCTTTTGATGGAGATGAACCGGGGTTGGCGGATCTGCTCCATCGCGTCGCTGTGGAGAAGAAAACCTTTCACGTGACCGACGATGCCTCGGTCTGTAGAGAGGCCGATGTTATCCTGATCGAAGTGCAGACGCCCACCGACGGCGACCACGTGCCGCATTACGAGTCGCTGCGCGAGGTGAGTGCCCAGGCCGGGCGGCATCTACAGCCGGGCACGCTGGTGATCATCGAGTCGACGGTTGCCCCGGGGACGACGCAGCACGTGGTGCAGCCGATCCTGGAGCAAGAGTCCGGGCTCGAGGGTGGGTCGGGCTTTTCCCTGGCTTTCTCCTACGAGCGGGTGATGCCGGGCAAGCTGTTGGAATACATCACCGACTTTCCCCGCGTGGTGGGGGGCATCGACGCGGAGAGCACGCGCCGGGCGGTGGACCTATACCGCCACATCGTGCGCGAGGAGATCACGCCCGCCGGCGCGCTGACGGCCGAGATGGCCAAGGTGGTGGAGAACGCCTACCGCGACGTGAACATCGCCTTCGCCAACGAGGTGGCCCTGGCCTGCGAGCGCATGGGGGTGGACGTGTTCGAAATGCGGGAACTGATCAACGCCCGGCCCGACCGGCACATGCACATCCCCGGCGCGGGAGTGGGCGGGCACTGTCTGCCAAAGGATAGCTGGCTGCTGAAATACGGGATTGAGACGTACGGAGCAACGGTGCAGGGGGGCAGGGGAGCAGATGGGCAAGAGAGTGGGTTGCAATTGATTCCGTTGGCCCGAGAGATCAACGATGGGATGCCAGGCCATATGGTGGCGCTGATCGAGGATGGGTTGGCCGAGGCAGGGCGTGCGTTGGCCGGGGCCAGGGTCGCACTATTGGGCGTGTCCTATCTGGAGAACGCCGACGACACGCGCAACACCCCGGCGGCGGCGCTGGCGAGATTGCTACAGGCGCGCGGGGCAGAGGTGATCGCCCACGACCCGTACGTGCGCGAGGCGGACTGGCAGCGCGCGCTGGGGGACGGCGTGAAGGTGCCCTTGACCGATGACCTGTGGCAGGCGCTGGACGGGGCTGACTGCGCGGCCCTGGTGACGCGGCACCGCGAGTACGAGGCTCTGGACCTCGGACGGCTTAAGGATGCGATGGGTGGGTCAGTGCTGGTGGATGGGCGGAATGCCTTTGGCTCCGACGTGTGTGTCCAGGTGGGTCTCGTCTATCGCGGGATAGGTAAGAGCAAGTAATAGGCCGTCAAGCACGAATGTGATCTTTCAAGAGGGTCGACGGGAGTGTGTAGTTGAAGCCGGGAGATAGATCTTGTCCTGAAGGCCTGGCTCCGTGCGGGATGTCAGGCAGGCAGATGGGGGTGATGAAATGAGCGCGATTGCTCACGAATTTTATGTGATCATCGAACAGGATGAAGATGGGTACTACGTAGGGGAGGTTCCTCAGCTACGAGCCTGCTACAGTCAAGGAAAGACGCTCGATGAACTGATGGTGAACATCAGAGAGGTGATTGAGCTCTGTCTTGAAGAGGAAGACGGTGAGGCGCGGCCGGAGTTCGTAGGTTTTCAGAAGGTAGTCGTGTAATGCCCAGGCTGCCTGTGTTGGGAGCCGACGATCTGATACGTGCCTTGACGAAGGCGGGTTTCTGTATCGTGCGGCAGAGAGGAAGTCATGTGCGGATGGAGCACGCCGATGGTCGCTTGGTAACCGTGCCCATTCACTCCGGTCAGGATATTGGACGGGGCCTATTACGCAAGATTTTGCGCGATGCCGATCTGACACGCGAAGAGTTCCTGGAACTGCTGAGGTGATCGAGCGAATGCAGTTCGGCTGGAGGATTTGCGGGTGCTTATTCCGCTCGTTGGCGAGTTGCCACGATTGGCTTTCTAGGGTGGGAGTGTGATGGGACATTATCTTCTGACGGGGGTGGCGGGGTTCATCGCCAGCAAGGTGGCCGAGTTCCTGCTCGCCGACGGCCACACCGTCGTCGGCGTGGACAACCTGAACGACGCCTACGACGTACGTCTCAAGGAGTGGCGGCTGGCGCAGTTCGAGGGCAGACGTGGGTTCGTCTTTCACAAGCTGGATATCACGGATCGCGAGGCCTTGCGAGAGCTGTGGAAGCTGCAGGAGCGCGAGGGTGTGCCGTTCGACGCCGTGATCAACCTGGCGGCCCGGGCCGGCGTGCGCCAGTCGGTGCAGAACCCCTGGGTCTATTTCGAGACCAACGTCACCGGCACACTCAATCTGTTGGAGCTGTGCCGTGAGTTTGAAGTGAATAAGTTCGTGCTGGCCTCCACCTCTAGCCTTTATGGGGCGAACAACCCGCGCCCCTTTCGCGAGGACGCCAACACCGATGGCCCCCTCTCTCCCTACGCCGCCTCGAAGAAGGGAGCCGAGGCGCTGTGCTACACGTATCACTACCTGTACGATATCGACGTGACCGTCTTTCGCTATTTCACCGTCTACGGGCCGGCGGGGCGGCCCGATATGAGCCTGTTCCGCTTCACCCAGTGGATCAGCGAGGGGCTGCCGGTGATTGTGTACGGGGACGGGCAGCAGTCGCGCGACTTTACCTACGTGGACGACATCGCCCGCGGCACCATCGCCGGGTTAAAGCCGCTGGGGTACGAGGTGATCAACCTGGGCTCCGACGAGCCGGTCGTGTTGATGGACGCTATCCGGCTGGTGGAGGAGCTGACGGGGCAGGAGGCGGCCCTGGAGCACAGGCCGCGCCATCCGGCCGACGTCCTGGCCACGTGGGCCGACATTGGCAAGGCGGAACAGGTATTAGGCTGGCGACCGCAGACGCGGTTCGGGGAAGGGGTGGCGCGGTTGGTGGATTGGTATCGGGAGAACCGGGAGTGGGCGAGGGAGATCAGAACTGTCTGAGGGAGGATTTATCCTTGCCTCTGGGCAGCGTGTTCTTCAACCGTTTTCAGAAAATCGAGGAAGGAGACTTCAGAGGAAGGAACGTGCCGGCTTGGGTCATCGAAGGGATGGACGTGCCAACCGATAAAAGCGTTATCAGCGCCAAACACTCTGGCCGCTTTCTCTATGAGAGCGTAAGAGCACTTTCCTGTATCAGCGTTGAAAAAGACGTCGATGAAAGCATCGTAGGTCAAGACGACCTGGACTTTTACTACCGTGTCGTCCAGAATCTGAACGTCGTAGGCGGCAACGAGGTCAGACCGGTCGCAGGCACTCTGTACAGCACGGGCAAATTCGAACGGGCTTACATGAGCCATTGACGAATTCTCTCAAGCTTTCTCTTGCGGCTCATCAGGCCATCCCATTCTAGGTAATCGCTTTCTACTTTATGAGAGAACTGGTTGGGAATGCCTTGATCCTCTCCACGGGCTTGGAATTGCTCGAAAGACATGCTGTATTTCCGCTCGTATTCGCGGATAGCTTCATCGATCTTCTCCAATCGATGTTCGACAGTGTCGCGCAACGCGATGAGCAAGGCGACGTCAAACCGGGGCTCACCCGTGAGTTCGGTCAGCGCTCTCAAGGCTACCTTTGGTATCGTGGGTGTGGGTGGTGCAGTTGACATGATAATCACCTCTGTAGAAGTGGGCTTCAATTCGCAAAGCGAATCTCCTGCAGTGTTTCCGCTTTCTCGCGCAGGCGTTTCAGCAGGCAATACCCACCGATCCATTCGGCGAATTCTAACGTCTCCGACAGTTCGTCATTCTCGTAGCGGCGGAGGAATTCTTGGGTATCGAGGCCGTGTTTTTTCTCGAAATCCTCTAGTCGCTCCTCTGTGCGCCGGATGCCCGCCTCCAGCAGCCGCAGTTCATTCTGGATCGCGGCCTCTACCAATGGGCGCAAGGGATGCTGGCGAGAAGAGGTCAGTGTAAGAGCACTCATTCTGGACTCCTTTTTGAGAAAACGAGATATACACCAAGATTATACCAGGAATGAGAGGCGGGGGCAAACCTAGTTGCGAAGCAGGTGATTGATTTTTACACCTGATCCTGCGCAGGTGGTGGGACGTGGCGGCGCTGGATGAGGCCCACGCGCTGGCAGCCATCTGTCGCCAGGTTGTGATGGCGAAGGATGGTGGTACAATCCCCTGTGTGGGCGATGGGTCGGTGATCCGGGCCTATACCTACGAGGATGACCCGGTCGACGAGCTTGTCCTCGGAGAAGGATTATGAAAGCAATAGATCAAGAACTCTTGGGCGAAACAGTCTGGCGCATCGCGTGCGCCCTGCAACCTGAAGCTATCTATCTTTATGGGTCGCACGCCTACGGGCAAGCGCATCAGGACAGCGATGTGGATCTGTTTGTCGTGGTCAGCGACTCTACGTTGACCCCGCATAGAAGGGCCGTGATGGCGTATCGCGCCTTGAGAGGGCTTTTCTTGCCCGCCGAGGTCACGGTGGCGACCAGGGAGGAATTCGAGCGCAGGGCGCAGTGGTGCAGCTCCATCGAGAGGATCGTGCTGGACAAAGGAAAGGTGCTTTATGAATCCGCTTCCTGACGAAGTGAGGGCGTGGCTGCACAGGGCGAGTGCCGATCTGCTCTCGGCGCGGATTCTGGTCGAACACAGCCCCCTTGTCTTGGGTCCGGCTGCCTTTCATCACTGCCAGCAGGCCGTCGAGAAAACACTCAAGGCTTTCCTGGTCTGGCGGTCTGTGCCGTTTGAGAAAGTACACAGCCTGGTTTATCTGATGGATTGTGTGAGGCAGAAGAACCGGGATTCGCCTCTTTGCGGGAAGAGACAGAGAGCCTGGCCCCTTACGCCGTCGAAATCCGTTATCCGGGCGATGTGCCAGAGATTTCGCTGGAAGAGGTGCGCAAGGCCCTTGCGGCGGCGGAGGCAGTATGGGATTTTGTCCTTGGCCTCTTACTGCGCGAGTTGCGGGTCTCGATCTCCGAGGGGGATAGGGAGTGAGCGAGGCAACCCGGTACGGCCTGAGCAATGAACGCCTTGCGGTAGCGGGAGAACCTGTGATGGAGCTTCTCCACCTCATCCTGCGCGGGCGCTGGGACGCGGCGGCGCTGGAGCAGGCCCGCGCGCTGGCGGCGCGGAACGGCGTCGCCTGGGATGGCTTTCTCCAGGCAGCCCGCGCCGGGGGTGTCTCTTCGCTGATTTACGAGACCGTTCGCGGGCAAGGGCTGCTGCCACCAGCGGTGGAGGAGGCCATACGCCTCGACTACTATGGCGTGGCCAAGACCAACGTGCGCCGCTTCCACCGCCTGGAGGGGGTGCTGCGCTGCCTGGCGGATGAGGGGATAGACGTGATCCTGCTCAAGGGGGCGGCGCTGGCGGAGGCGGTGTACGGCAACCTGGCCCTGCGGCCGATGTGTGACTTTGACCTGTTGGTGCGCGAGCGAGACGTAGACGCCGCGCTGTGCGTGCTTTCCAGGCTGGGCTATGAGCGGCCCTACGGCGAGTTCCACCCCGGCTTTATCCGCGCCTTCAACAACCAGGTCATGGTGCGCAAGACCGACGATGAGGAGGCGCGGCCGATCGAGATCCACTGGCGTTTGATCAGCCCGCTGTATTACCAGCGCGCCATCCCGACCGACTGGCTGTGGCAGACGGCACAGCTTGAGAGGCTGGGGGACGTGCCTGTGCGGATATTGAGCCCTGAGGCGCAGGTCCTACACCTGTGCGGACATCTCTTGCAGCACGGTGGCTGCGGGCGGGCCAATTTGAGGCAGCTCTACGATCTGGCGGAGGTGATCGCCCTGTACCGGGAGCGGATCGACTGGGGCCAGGTGCTGGAGCGGGCGCAGGCGTGCGACCTGGTGCTGCCGGTGCGGGATGCGCTGGAGCGGGTACACGAGATGTGGCAGGCGCCGATCCCGCCCGAGGTGCTGGAGCGGTTGCGGCGCTTGCGCCCCTCGCGTGATGAAGAGCAGGCTCACACTTTGCTGGTCGCCAGGCCGCCGGCAGCGCGGCGGCTATGGGCTGGCCTGGCGAGCATTCCAGGATGGAGGCTGAAGCTGCGCTATGTATGGGGCAATCTCTTTCCGTCGGCGAAGTATATGCAGAGGCAGTACCGCATTCCCAGTCGTCTGTTGGTGCCGTTGTACTATCCCTATCGTTGGCTGCGCGGGCTGCGGAGCACCTAGCCGCCCGTGGCAGCTATATTGATTGGACGACAAGGATATTGGAGGTTAGGTCACTATGAAGAGAGCGTTGATCTGCGGTGCCGGCGGGTTCATCGGTGGGCACCTGGTGAAGAAGCTGAAGCGGGAGGGGTACTGGGTACGTGGTGTGGATATCAAGGAACACGAGTTCGCCGAGACCCAGGCCGACGAGTTC
>Ga0307430_1001664_pt1 | contig 15912 bp, 12 predicted proteins | sample SalMarWE160130MG_FD_202159 | JGI IMG/M metagenome (GOLD analysis project Ga0307430, IMG submission 202159) | Salt marsh sediment microbial communities from the Plum Island Ecosystem LTER, Massachusetts, United States - WE1603-130 | ecosystem: Environmental > Aquatic > Marine > Intertidal zone >... | reverse complement strand
GGATAGCTGCGGCGATATCTCGTGGGGAACTTTGTTTAGCCCAAAACGCAAAATCAGAATCCTCAAGAACGTTACGGTGCGCAGGTATATCGGTAACAATAACAGGTTTCCCACAGGCTAAGTATTTAAGAAGTTTAATAAAAGAACTTACATTCCAGCCATGCCAGTCCGGAAAAGGGAGAATCCCTGCATCGCAACGGTTAATCCACTTTGGCACTTCTTCATAGCCTACCGGTGAGTTAAATGACACCCTGTTTTGAATTCCGAGCCTTTCAGCAAGCTTTCTTAAATATTCAAGCGCATCACCATTTCCAAGCAAGACTAAACGAATATCTATGCCCTCCAGCAAGGATATAGCCTGAATTGCATTGTCAATTCTTCTCCGCTTTGCAATAACTCCATGATATATGATAGTAAAAGGTGCAGAAGGCGAGACCTGGCCAGAAGGAGAAAACATTTCGGCGTTCACACCTGATGTCCAGATAGTGCTCAGGTGAGGATGTAACCCGTATTTTTCGGTGCAATATTACTTCATCATATGTGGAATATATGTTATACCGTCAAAACGTTTCCCAGCGTATCACAGTCATACGGTAATACGGTCAAACAGTGATACTGTTATACTATTCTACTATGAAACCATCGTACTGTAAAACCGTAAATTCCACACTCCCACACTACCGCACTCAAACTGCCCCTCTGCCCCTTTTCTCACCCCCTTTACCCCTTTCTTAATTCCAAACGCCCCATTTCCAACTCCGAACGCCGTATTCCTTCTTGGGAATGCTTTACTTCCTATTAGCAATGCCTCATTTACAACTGGAAATATGCCTTTGCTTCTTGCGAATGCCTCATTTTGAACTGAAAATGCTCCTTTTCCAGTGAGGAACGCCTCATTCTCAACGGGGAATATCTCACTTCCTATAGGAAAGATGAACAATCTACATCAACAGGTTATACCTCTCGAAGAACAGCGAATAGATGATAAGAGCCTAAACGCGGATCGTGATGCCCGCCGTTTACTTCGGCTTTCACGGCTCGCAAGGTCTTAACCACTGTCCGCATGCAAGGAATTCGTTTCGCTATATCTCTTGCTCGAACTGAATTTTTCTCTCTTCTTTTCGGTAATTTATCTATCCCTTTGAGCCCGGGAAAGCCAAAAGCACCCAATCGTTCAATTCTCAGGTTGAACTCATGTGACAAACAGTTGATTGTACGGGGCGAAAGGTACTGAAGATGCTCCAGATCGACGCGAAAACCGACCCACTTTTTTGCTCTTTCAATATTTGTCCCAGCTTCACCCCCATTAGGCGTATGCAAGAGGAGCAATCCTCCAGGTTTCAAGATACTGACTGCCGCTTGAATATCAATCAATGGTTCATTCGCATGTTCTATGAAATCTCTCATCACAACAGCATCTACACTGCCAATTGAGGATGAGCACAAATGGAGTTCTGACTGATAAACCGTAATGCCAAGTCTGCTGTTCGCATAGCCATAAGCTTCCGGTGAAAGATCGCAACCAACTGCATCGGCGCCCGCTGACTTGGCCTCCAAAAGAAACCTGCCAAAACCGCAACCAACATCCAGGATCCGCATCCGACCATTGCCAGCGTGCAATTTCAATAGGGTATGAAGCTGCCAATTTGTTTCACTTGCTTTATGGGCATTCTCAACCATCTGAGAAACGCCTTTTTCTGATAAGTCTGCTGGGCGGTGAGTATGATAGTAAACATCATATAACTTCATAATATCTGAAATGGATGGGAGATTGTCGAAATACCAGCATCCGCATGTGTTACAGAATACTACGGGCAACCGGTCGGGTCTCTTGAGAACCGTCTCATTCTGCGCTCCGCAAAATGGACAATGACGCACTGTCAAGCAGTCATAATTCCATTCGGGGATGCGAGCATCAAGAGGTTTCAAAACTGTGAGAGCCATGTTCTACATTCGCTTTCTCAACATCAATCCCAGGACGCCTACATGAGGGGTAGTGGTTCTGAGACGACCAGCTCGTCGACCCAGCAAGGGCTTGAGAATTTTCTGTTTCATTAGGCGGCACGCCATCCGAGCAGCTCCAGGGGTTGAGCACTTCCTTGGATATGGGCTGTTCCTTGTGGTCAGTACGTCCACCGGATGAATCGTACGCTCATGATAGACTCGAACGAAGGACGAGTCGATCAAAGACATTAACCTCGCATATTGCGCACTGTCCAGTTGGAGCCAACATAGCCAGTAATACAATGTATCTGTTAATCTGCGATTTTCTCGTAGCAGAGGCATTTACCATGTGAAGAAATTGTCCAGTTGACTTTTGCCCTTGTTCGATCATATTCATTTCAGAAACAACTTCATTATATTTAGTATGAAATTTTGTTAGTGAAAACCTACAACACAAGGTTTTTATAAATCTCTTCTAAGGCTAATCCCTGTTTTCGCGCATCGTAGTTGTTTTCAATGTGTTGTCTGGAATATCGACTATATCGATAACGCATATCCGGGTTATTGGCCAAAACACAGATGGCATCGGCAAGTGCTGACACGTCATGCTCGGGCGCAAGGATACCTGTCTTGCCGTGCAGGATAACATCTGGAATATCGGCATGTATCGTTGAGATCACTGGCAAGCCGGATGCAGCCGCTTCAATAATTGCAATGGGCGCGCCGCCTTCGGTATCCCCATTTGCTGCCGTCACGCTTGGCGAAAGGAAGGCATCGGCCTGATAAAGGTGACGAACGAACTCCTCATGAGACTGATATCCCAGCCATTCAATGAGCGGATTTATCCCCAATTGTTCGGCAAGACCGGATAAATTCTCCTTCAGGGGACCATCTCCAATCAGAACCACATTAAGCTTCGTGCCCACGAGTGCATCTCGCGCCTTCGCAATCGCCATGAGTGCATATTCCAGCCCCTTTTTTTCTTTAAAGGCTGCCGCAATGAGAATGCGAAAAGATTTCGGCTTTGGTTTGTGCTCTGCATACTTGATGTAATCCACTTCTACGCCCAAATGATGAACAACGATCTTTTCGGAAGGGCAACCGATGGCTTCGAGTAGATGCTTCATGTTAGCACCTTCAGTGATAAACACATCGCCCTCACGAAAAAGCCGTCGGTAACGTTTTCGCCATCGCGGGTGACGCGGCAATCTCCCCACATCATAACCATAGAAACGTGTAACCAGTGGCAGATTCAGCATTTTCTTCAGATTCACCGAATAGAACCCTGTCGGGCCGAAATGTGCATGAATCAACACGGCCGGATTCTCCCGGAGGATCGAACGACAACATGTGTAATCGGGTTGGGGCCAATCGAACAACTTGCGAGAAACCCTTGCCGCAAGCGCAAGCGCCCTGGATTGTTCTTTTTTCACAAAAATGTGCTCGATCGGATATTTCTCGCTGTCAATGATTTTTTCAGTCAGGACATAGTGGTTGTAATTAACCGCATACTTTATCTGGCTATAGATCCAATTGGTCGTTGTGATCAAGTAATATGGAATTATGTGACAGATGGTTGGTTTCATTAGTTTGCACCAGCACTTGAATCAAAAACCCTTTCGGTACATTCCTTCAAAAATCTGTTGGAGCCACAGTTCAAATGTTAAAGCTAAGCATAATTCATTATGGTAATTAGTTTTCCTCTCCATATGATTCCTTAAACAACCTTCGATCTTATTTCTATCAATATATTGAAGATAAAGAGCATCTTTACTCAGAAGCAACTTCTCGAAAAAAGACCTTGCGGGCTCTTGCCTTATCCATGATGGATAGTCCGTATAATTCCTCAAACTCTAATGACCATAGTGACTCTCACATGGAATAACTGCCACACCCGCGGTAAGTGGTCTTTTATAGTTCGCGTCAGGCAGAGACCTTTCCGGGCCATACCATTTCCTTTACTTCGGATACGAGCTTTTTTTGGCTATAAATAATCAAGCCAACATAAATAGCCACGCCACTCAGGATTTGTGTAATCAATAAAAATTGTGGTGGCGAATTTTGAAGGAATATCCCTATGCAAAACACTGCACCCCCCATTACTGCGCTCATCCGTAGAGATGGCCACATACTGGAAACATATTCATACAAGCAAGGACCCAGCAATGTGCGTATCAAGATAAGATAGTTGAATATTTTATATATGCCCATTAAGATGGCAAAAGCGATAGCGACCCCAACCGTCCCGCCAAACTTTACCCCAAGATATAGTCCCGGAATTTGCGTAATCATAAGTGCTGTGTTCCATTTAAAACCCAGATCTGCTCTGCCCCTCGCCAACAGTAGCGAACCTATCGGGTTGCCGATTGAACGTAATAAACCTACAATCGTTAAAATCTGGATTAGAATTACGCTTGGTAACCATTGTTTTCCAAAGATTACGGGAACGGCAACAGGTGCAACCACGGCCAGACCAGCCATTATCGGGAAATTCACCAAAGATAATAACCGAAGAACCTTTAAATATCCTCGTTTAAGTCTATCAATGTCTGTCTGGATTTTTGAAAACACGGGAAAAGCAACTTTTGTAATAATTGGATTAATCCTTTGTGAGGGCCTTAAAATCAAATTGTAAGCCAGGGTATAATATCCCAAGGACTTGGCCCCGAGTATTGAACCTATCAATAAATAATCAAGGTTTGAATTAAAGTAATTTACGGTTCTCTCCCCCATTTGATACAGGCCAAAACTGATGTAGCCCTTTAGGTCTCGTCTGGAAAAGTGCCAACGAGGTCTCCAATGTCGCCAGCCTCGGTAAGAAAGTAATAAAACCCGGACTGATGTGCTGGCCAACTGACCCCAGATAAGGGAAAAGACCCCCATTCCGCTAAAAGCCAATATAATGGCTACAAAAGCATTGGTAAAAGAGCCGATTATTTCTATTCGCGCCAGTTGCTTGAATTGAAGCTCTTTTCGCATGAGAATCTGAAATTGCTGTCCGAATGGCGTAATTAAAAAGACCAAAGCCACTAAGTACATCAGATTGCTCAGCCTCGGTTCATGATAAAAGGCTACTACCAAAGGGGTAGATGTACAGACAATGAAAAACACTGCTATGCCTGCCAGAATATTAAGCCAATAAAGACTGGAAAGCTGTTCCCTTGTGGCATCTTGCCGATAGATAATAGCATTTGAGATACCCATATCAGCAAAGACTTGCGCAAAGCCGATTACCACCAAAATCATCCCCATCAAGCCAAAGTCTGACGGGGAAAGAAGCCTTGCCAATATTGCCAGCGTGACAAACTGGAGCGTGGTGATCACACCCATTGAGACCCCGTTCCATTTGACACCTGAAATTGCTTGTGCTTTAAGTGACATTTATTCTGGCTCTTCTAAGTGCTCCAGGACAGCGGTACAGATAGCAGAATCAAATTCGCCGTCTTCAGCAGGAATCTCGTAAGCTGTGCCAAAACGGTCGATATTCGTTTTATCGTGTAGTGTACCTTCGTGGTCAATGCCGATATGCTCGGTAACATAGGGCTTTGCCATCTCCGCATAAGGCTTTTCACCGCAGCCAATGTCTATAAGTCTTCCTCGAGCATATTTCCGCACGGCATTTCGGAGATTTGCCATACGTATATGATCAACCAGAATTTTATATGAGCCTTCCATATTCGCCTTTACGTCTTCATTTCACTAATAAATTATTTTTTCCATCAGAATCGCTTTTTCTGATCTTGCGCCTACGTCAAATGATTTCTTGATCGAGAAACCTTCTTTCTTCAGGAAGGATATGACTTCTTGGTGCCTACCTGACTGGAATATAACATTTCTCACACCTCTCAAAAGATTTTTAGCGCCTTTCAATACTTCAGGTTCATGGCCGTTAACTGTAACTTTAAGAACGTCGACCTCCTCTAGGCCGATAGAAGTAACATAATCATCTAAACTTATAGTTTTGACACGAATTTTTTCCGGTAAAAAGTCTCGATGAAAAGAAGCCTCTGCCATGCGTTCTCTCCTAAACGATAACTGAATCGATTTGTTAGATTCGTCGGAAACAGCCTTGTTTACAGGTTTAACGTTTATAATGTTCTTTAACTTCAAGTTTTTTTCCAAGCAGAGATACACTACAGGGTCCGCTTCAAAAGCATGTATTTGGCCACTTTCGCCAATTTTTTCTGCAGCCGGGATAATATACTCTCCTGTTGTGGCTCCTACCTCTATAACTATATCCCCAAGACGCAAAGTATCCAAATATCGCTCGTGAGAACTCATAAAATTTAAAGTCCACTCCGCCTGGCGCTCGTCATTCGAAGGAATGAACCACGAATATTTTCCTTTTACAACTTTATAAATTCCATCTTCCTCAACCAAATATGCTCTTTGGAATATGCGACGAATTAACTGACTCCTGTAGAATTTAAACAGTGACCATAATTTAACTATAAACCTGAACCTCTCTTTTTTTATATCCATTTACACCCTCCCACCTGAATCTTTTTATATGGCTTCTTCATAATATTCCCTTTGAAGGCATTTTATGGCATTGCTAATATTTGCGTATTCAACAATCTTTTTATACAATTTTTCATCGACGTCCCTAATCCATCGCTTATAATGCACCGATGAGATTCGCTTAGTGTCAACTATCCCATGATCGCCCATTGTTGTCGATGTGCTATTGACATAGTCTTCAAGTTCGGAAAATTCTATACGCAAGAAATCAGCAATTCGTTGAACTACTGATAATGTGTCCTTACACAAGCTTTCATAGGTAATAAAGAGTACTTTCTCTGGTTCTTGCTCCGACACTCTAATCAAATTATCATTACATATTATCCAATGTACAAGGAGCTTACTTTCGACATCCGCATTGATGTTCTCAGTGACTATGTGATAATAATTCTCCAGAGCATACTGCGTTTTATAAATATCCAAGAAGTAATCAATCTTTTTTCTTAACTCGCCGAGCCTTCCTTTCGCGAACCAGCCTATAGTAGATTTAATTACTGGATATGGATGCCTCGCCATTAGAATCATTTTTGATGCTGGGACCGCTTTCAGAATTCCCTCTAGTTTAAGTTGTAATCTGGTTTCTTTAATAAGTGGTACGGTTTTCACATTCTTCTCTATAAGATTAGAAAACTTTTGCCTTCCATGCCACTGATGTATGACCCTCATTTGCTTGGCCGACCGTTCTTTATAGCAAAAGCCGTATTGGGAGAGACTATGCAACAGGTTGACTGCAAGGCAATTAAATATTTGTCCGTATCTTTTGTTAATGCGCCAGAGACCTTCTTTCTTTTGTATTATCTTCTTCAGACCTTCATTAAATCGGTTTGATAGACTTTTTGAAAAATGATCCAAATATATGGACTGCTCCGGGAAATCGTCAAAAAAACCTAAACCCTTTTCAAAAGGTTCGTAATATAATGACAACGCTTTTGACCTGTTGAGTATATTTGCTAGCCACGTAGTTCCAGATCTTCGATTCCCTACCAAGAACAGCAATTCGTTATTCCTCATGGTATGCTCACTCAAACATTTCAGCAATTTCGATCTACGCTATCGAGTACATCTCTTTACTGCTTCAATCACATCCTCTACATCTTCATCCGTTAACTTTGCCGAAATAGGCAAACTGACAGTTTGACGTCCTATTCGCATGGCATTGGGATAGTCCTCCGGCTGCCAGCCGAAAGTCTTCTGATAATACGGGTGCTCTGGAATACTCAAGTAATGGACACCAACACCAATATTATTTTCAGTCATAGCGTTTAGAAAAGCATCTCTGCTGACACCACAGTTTTCTTCCTCTACGAGGATAGTATACAAATGATAAGCGTGGCGCGTTTGAGGTTCCGGATCTGTCGGAAGACCTATGGGAAAGTCTGCGAAAGCTTCGTTGTATCTTTGCCATATCTGCTGCCGACGTTTCCAGTATGATTCGACCCGTTTTAATTGGTGAATCCCGATAGCCGCCTGCAGGTCCATCATGTTATACTTGAAGCCGCACTCCACCACGAAGTAATGCTTGTAACCTTCATCGCTGAATCGCTTCCATGCGTCTCTGCTCATGCCGTGCAGGGCTAACGTCTTAATCCTGGCAGCATCTTCCCCGCTGCGGATTAAAATCATTCCCCCCTCACCGGTAACGATGTTTTTGGTTACATAGAAACTAAAACATCCGAAATCACCAAAAGTCCCTGCTTTTTTTCCATGATACTCAGTTTCAATAGCATGAGCGCAATCTTCTATCACTTTTAGATTATGTTTCTTTGCTATGTCTGTAATGGCATCCATATTACAAGCACGGCCGGCAAAATGAACCGGCAGTATAGCTCTGGTTTTAGGTGTAATCTTTGCCTCCACCTGTTCAGGCTCTATGTTCATAGTATGCGGATCAATGTCCGCCAGCACCGGTGTCGCACCGGCATGAATAATCGCGTTCACTGTAGCACAGAAGGTCATTGGCATGGTAATGACCTCGTCTCCCGGTTTCAGCCCCGCCGCGAGCATGCTCAAATGCAACGCCGCCGTACATGAATTAACCGCCACCGCATGTGATGCACTTTTGTAATTTCTAAAATCTTCTTCAAACTGAGCTACCTTGGGCCCGGTTCCCAGCCAGCCAGACCTTAGAGAGGCAATAACTTCCTCAATCTCTGGTTGTTCAATTATTGGACTGCCAAAAACCAAGAAATGCTCTCTCATTATTAGACTCCTCATTAAACTCCTCTTACGACTCTAACTTGAACGCCTTGGGTTTTCTTCTCTGGAGTTTATCAGCGTAATATTTTTACTCTGGATTAATAAATGTCTAACTTTCAAGTCTTACCTTTTCAATGTCACCTTAATCGACATTGTCCAGGAATGAGTTAACCCCAAGAAATGTGCTCGCCACTTCAGACGTCTGTTTCCCAACCACAGGCTCTCAAGACTTTGCCTTCTGTCAACACAAATCATTAAGGTGCTCAGTTATGAGTTCATGGTCTTTCAACACGCCTTGCAAGCTTCTACCCCCATTACCCCTCTTGTGTATTGATAAAAACCCGACTGCCACCATTTTTCAGAGACTTAGTGGCTGCCTCCAGGATTTGGACTACTTTCAGGCCTTCCAAACCACTTGATTCGGGCTTTGCGCCGGACTTTATACAATCCAGAAAATGCCGGCATTCCGTTTTCAGGGGCTCGACCTCCTCGACATAGGGAGAGTACATATTTCCGTAGTGATACGAGTAATGAAAGTCTGCGAATGTGTCGTAGTAAGGAGGAATTTCTATCCGTTTGTCATATATCTTTAACTTTTCGCTGGTCTGCAAATCGTCGTAAACGAGCATCCCCTTCTGGCCGACAAACGTAGTTTCACGGACCTTATTTGGGTCAAGCCAGCTACTTTGGATTGTCGCCAGCGAGCCATTCCTGAAATTTAGCGTCATATTGGTCACATCTTCGACCTTTGGATGTACATGGGCTTTCCCCTGGCAATTGACGGACACAGGGGCTTCATTCAGGATATACATAATAATGGAAATGTCATGAGGCGCCAGGTCCCAGGCCACATTGATGTTTTTCTGGAAGAGGCCAAGGTTCAGCCGTCGGGAACTGATGTACAGTATCTCACCGAGTTCTCCACTGTCCACTATTTCCTTGATTTTCCGAACGGCAGAGGAATAGACGAAGGTGTGCCCCACCATAAGGGTCAGCTTCTTTTCTCCGGCGAGTTCTATCAATTCTTCAGCCTCTGTTACAGAGGACGTCATGGGCTTCTCTACGAACGTGTGCTTTCCAGCCCGCAGGGTTTTCTTGGCCATCTCATAATGCAAGCGAGTTAGTGTGGCAATGGCGACTGCGTCAATCTCTGCGGTGTTGACCACTTGGTCAAATTCGAGGGCAGTTTCCACATCGGGATAGAGCATCTTCATGTGCGCCAACCGGTCCGCATCCGTATCGCAGACCAATTTGACTTTGCAATCGGAAAGCACGTTGAAATTCCGAATAAGATTCGGGCCCCAGTAACCGCAGCCCACGAGAGCAATGTTAAGCATTTTTTACAACCTCCTCAATCAGTGGTTGTTTTTTCTGCAAAGCAGAACTATCCTTGATTTGAGAGACAATGGCTGATGGTGTCTTTAGTAGGATAATTATGTCTAACCACAAGGACTTTTTTCTCAAATACTGAACGTCCAACTGTACCATCTGGCTAAAGGTAAGCCGGTTTTTCCCGCTGACTTGCCACAGCCCTGTCATTCCAGGAATAGCATCGAAACGTCCGTAATGCCACTGCAAATAGTTTTCTACCTCGTAGGGAATAGGTGGACGGGGCCCGACCAGGCTCATTTCGCCGCGGAGCACATTGATCAATTGCGGCAATTCATCGAGGCACGTCTTGCGGAGTATTTTGCCAAATGGGATTATTTGTGGATCATTGTCCAGCTTGGTCATGGGCATCTTTGAACTGGCATCATTCCGTCCGCTGCCGTTTATCAACTTGGCAACATGCTGTTGATGGACAGAGGAGTCAACATTAACCCTCATAGTTCGAAATTTCAACATGCCGAATGTTCTCCCCGCATATCCTGCTCTCTGTTGTTTGAAAAAGACCGGTCCCTGAGACACAGTCTTAATGATGAGAGCTACAAGAAGCAGAAGGGGGGATAACACAACGAGCGCAATCAATGCTCCTACAATGTCCATAACACCTTTCCAAGCAGGCAGCGGACGGACGAAGAATGGTTCGAGCCCCTGCGCCGATGCCCGGCAGTTTGGTCTTATATTGGCCGGGCATTCTTGTGTGGCGAAGTCAGTGTTCAGGCTATCGGCATGCTTTGTAGACATGGAAAAGCTCCCTGCCGTTTTTGGCCGCCACTCAGGGGATAAATCTGCGAAATGGAGCTGGGATGAATGCTCATTGTCATCGAAGAACCACTTTGATGGATAGGTGTAGACGGTGCACTCTGGGGGCGAGGCCTTGGCAGCCATCGCCTGACGCACATCCTCGGCCAGTTTCCAGGCGCCATCTGGGGATGTGTCGGGCAGGAGAACACCTATGCGGTGACCGTCAAACCACCCGGCCTGGTCGCTCAGACGGATGCGATTAGTGAGTACGCGTGCTAAATGCTGCACCTGGGTGCTATCCACCTCTGGCTCACTTACCTTGAAGACTATCATCGAAAACTGATGCCTATTGCGGTCAGCCCGAACTCGCTCCCTCTCAAGTATGACACGAAATCGTTCTCGCGGCTGGACACTGCTTAAAGCACTTGCACATCTCAGGGGCACGAATGCTTTGAAGCGAGCCCACAATATTGATGTGTCCATCACCTTCCATCCTCTTCTTCAGCCTTCAAGTTGTCGTTCTCCTCCTATCGAACTATTCCATCCTTTTGCAGGCCTGTGTGTTTTGGTTAACTGCGATACGCACTCAGGCTCATACAGTAACCCCTCACATTTCTTGAATTATAATACACCTTGGTGTTGCTTGTCAAGTTTTTTTTTCTCAAATTTTTTCGAGTTTTTTCTCAAGCAGCGAATGCCCACAAGCTCCTCACAACATCCGGTACAACCAGGCCGGGATTGGGAACCGTCTCTTGTTGAGAACAACTCCGAGAACATCGGCCTCCGCCTTCACTAACCGTTCTTTCATCCTCTGCACAACCTCCCAACGAAACCGCTCGGCTTCAACGACTATGATGACGCCATCACACAAGCTGGCCAGTCGAGGTACGATGCTTGTTTGGCTCATAGCCGGCAGATCTATCACCATGAAACGGTAAGGCTCTTTGATTGAATTAAGTCGCTTCGTGAATCTGTCCGAATCAAAAATTTGCGAGAGATTCACTTTCGCGCTGCCAGCTGAAAGAATATGGAGATTCTGCACGGGCGAGTTCAGAATGGCATCCCTATTGCCTTGGCCATTTTCGAGAACGTCAACCAATCCTGGTGAGAGCTTCATATCGAAGGTCCGATGCACCGAAGGATGGGTAGTATTCGCATCCACGAGCAGTACATCTCCGTTACCGCGCTGTGCCAGCCACGTGGAAAGGTTCGTAGCGACTGTGCTGACGCCCTCACCACGGTGGCAGCTCACGACTGCAAACACGCGCGGTTTTTCTGTGGAACCGTCAGAACTCTGTAACAGTTGCTCTCCGAGGGTTTCATAGTATTGCCTGATTCTTGCAGGGATCTCCCAAATTCTGCCACCGGTTTCGTCTTGCCTTCGTTTTGCTGAGGGAGAAATCCTGTTGGCTCGCACGAGCGGGATAGAAGCAAGGGTTGGCAGTTGGAGCCTGTCTTTAGCCTCCTCGGGTGTCTTGATGGAATGGTCCACGTATTCACAGAAGAATGCAAGCCCGATTGCACCCAAAATTCCCAAGAAGAGCCCCAAAGCCAGGTTGAGTGATTTCCGTGGTCGAATTGGCTTTATAGGCAGAGTGGCTGACTGAACCACACTGATGTTCGAGATTTTTCCAGTCTCCAAAGCATGATCGATTCGGGCCTGTTCGAGGCTCTCGGAATACTTGTGGTAGTTCGCCTCCTCTATGCTTATCTCTCGCGTCAAGCGCGTGATTCTCACTTCACTATCGTTCAGAGTTTTCAGCCCCCCCTGGGCATCCGCTAACTGTCTCTTCTGTACATCAAGTTTGGCCCGGAGTGATACGAGGGTTGCTTGTTCGGTGAGCAGTGCAAGCTGTATCTGCTGATGAGCAGTGTTGAGTCCCTGGGTCACCTGCGTACGGGTCTGCTCTTCCTTATCGAGTACTGCCTGAGCCTCGGAAATCTCGCGGCGTGCCTCCCGCACGGGTCGACTTTCCTCTGTGTACTTGGACAGTAAACCCTGCTCCTTGAGCTGCAGTTCGTAGAGCCGATCGCGCATCTGGTCGGCACCATAATTCGTATAACCTGTAGTCTCCTGCAGCAGGAGTGTCTCGGGTAGATTGGCCAGGGTTTCTTGCAATGCCTCTACCTTAGCCTTGGAAGAGGCCAGTTCAGAATCTGCGTGTTCTATCTCCTGTTCCAGAGTACCGATGCGTCCCAGAATGACACGGCGCTGTTCCTCCAGCGAAGAGATGCCGGTTTCGTCCTTAAGATTCCGTAGCTCATTCTCAGACTCCACAAGCTTGCTTCGCAAGTGGTCAGATTGCCCGAGGAAGAATTCATGTGAGCCGGGTGTCTGGTGTACGGCAATGTGATTCTCAAGGTAGAAACCGATGACCTTTGCGACCACATTCTGAGCCAGCTCCGGGCTCTGTGCGTTGAAGGAGATGCTGATGATGCTGCTGTTTTTTAGCGTCTCAATGTCCAGGTTCTTCATAACCCCGAGCACGGCCTTGTCGCGGTTGTTCAACGGCTCGACCAGATCCAATCGCCCCAACAGACTGCGTGGTCCTTTAACTGCAGTACGGATTTCCTGTCTGGTCTTCCTGATCGTTTCGCGGGCCGCACCCTCGACAGAAAGCTGTTCATCAGGACGTTTAAGGAATGCTTCCGGCCCAATGGAATCTACCACCTTCTCTGATAACTCCCGGCTCTTTAGTATCTCCAGTTCCGAGTTGATCTCGCTTTCGCGAGACCGGCTGACACCAATGATCTGGCCGGTTGTTGCTGTGGGATCCAAAGTCACGCTTTCACGGCCGAGCCGCACCAGCAGCTTGGCTTCCGAGCGGTATATCTCAGCCGCAAGAAAAGTGCCCACCGTCACAGTGACGGTGACAGCAAAGAAAAAAAGAACCATTTTCCACTTATGCCGAAACAAAACGTAATACAGATCCCGCAATGAACTTTGCGGAGTCCTCTCTTCAACCTCAACTACTTCTTCTGACATTACTTTACTCCTATATAAGAAATTAGCGATAAGAGCCCATGCCAATAGTGGTCTTTCCAACTGTCCTCGTGAAAATAAAGCCAGTATCTGGGATGATTTTATTAATATGCTGGTCAACCCACTGATTGACCTTAGCAATTTCGGTTCGAGGCACATACACGATATCTTGCGGTTCTAAGAAGAACGGCTCGGTCTCATCACCTTTCAACGCAGGTTTCAAGTTAACCGAGTATCCGTACCGCTGGCCATCCCTATGGCGAATGACAACTACGTTTCGAACCTCCGCCTCTTGCAGATCGAACCCACCAGTTTGCATAATGGCTTCCAGCACATGAATCTTTCCAGGCATCTGAACAATGCCTGGTGCTATTACCTGCCCCCCGACAAACACACGGCGGTTCTGGAACGAGCGGACGATGACAGCGACTTCCGGGTCCTTCAAATGAGATGCGTATAGTTTCAGCAATTTGTCCCGAAGTTCGGCAGGGGTTCTTCCTTCAACTTCGACCTCGCCTATCAGTTGAAGTGCAATCTTACCATCGGGGCGCACAGTCTGAGTAACATTGAGCTCGGGTGTGTAATAGAACTTGATCTCAACGGTATCACCTGGTGCCAGAGCCACGCGCGGCGGGCTTACCACATTCGTTTCAGAGGCGGTCGGATAGCTTAGTTCGGACTGACAACCAAGCAATAGTGTGCTCCCCAGGAGTACCCCCACTATAAGGGTCCATAAGTTTTTCATCATACAATCACGATAACGTTTCATTAGCTTTTCTCCACAAACACAGCGACTCTTTTCGGCTTCGCAACAGCCAAACGCCGCTGTAAACTAACTTTCTACCTCCGAGGATGCTCAAGGCTAAGCAATCCTCCAATTGCCCCACTGGTCCTGCGGCCACCAGCTCCGTTCTACTCATGTCATCACCAGTTGCGAACTGGCTTGCCCTGCGCAGACTCTGTCCCCGTCGGTGAACCGACGAGAGTGTCATTTACCTGCCCGGTCAGGCAACAGACAAACTTTTTTCAATTTTTTAGACCGCGCCAAAAAGCCCATGTCTGTAGTAGACAACGGGATTGTCAACCCTGTAAAAAGTCTTCATCTTTTCAGCAAGGAATATGTATCGAGGGGCCTGGCTTACAATTCTGATTGTGCTCTCGAACGCTGTTCGGATAGCACTTTTGTCTTGAGCCCACTGCTGCTCAAAAGACCGAGGAAGGTGTTTGTCGCGCGCAGACAAGCGGGTAAACAACCAGACCATCAGGCATAAAGTGAAAAGAAGACAAGTTTGTGATATATGCGCAACAAAATAGCTGCCTATCGAAAAGCTCACTTACTTACCCTCCAACCGCTTACTCAGCCACTCACTCCATGTCAACTAAATCCTACACGCATTTCGCCGGCCACCCTGCAAAATGGGCCATAGACTTATACGTTGAAGCAATAAAGAACCCTCCTTGCGTGAAAATCGACGGCGTGCTCGCAAAAATCACCCGTTTTGCACCTCCTGTTATTGCCTCATGAATAATTCATTATAGCCGTTTTGGCTTAGAAAATCAAGCAAAAAAGGGTTTCTGGCAAAAATTAAAAGAAATTCCCCAAAAACGATTGCGCAAACCATGTAATTTTAGCATGTTGCTCCTCTCTTTGCCCTAAAATACGCGATAGCTTCAATATATCCACTGTTCAACAGGGAAAGATGTGGAAAGCAAAGGACCAAAACAGTGGGGAGCGCATGCTCCAAACTCCAACCCTCTGGAATTGAACTGATGTGAATCTAAACTTCACTTTACATCCCTGTAAAGCCCGATAACCAAAACCGGACAGCCAATCATGCCGATGGACATTGTTGCGAACGACCTTCTTGGGGATGGCTATGCCATGCATCCTGCAGCAGGCGCGAATCTTGTTGATATACCTGACCGCGTCACGGACTCTGTCATGATAGAGATTGATCCAATGCTTGAGATGGGCTCGATGGCTGTCGCTGGTATGATGAACAGCCTTTAGGAGATTGCCTCTTAGAAGAACGGCAAGTTTGCCTGAATCAATCCTGTCATCTCTATCTCCTTCGCAGGTTATCAATTTGTTGCGCCGAGGCTCAGAGACAATGAATTTCTCGACCTTTTTGTTGAGGTTG
>Ga0307430_1001660_pt1 | contig 15943 bp, 10 predicted proteins | sample SalMarWE160130MG_FD_202159 | JGI IMG/M metagenome (GOLD analysis project Ga0307430, IMG submission 202159) | Salt marsh sediment microbial communities from the Plum Island Ecosystem LTER, Massachusetts, United States - WE1603-130 | ecosystem: Environmental > Aquatic > Marine > Intertidal zone >... | reverse complement strand
AAACCATTGTAGAATAACCAATAACCAATAACCAATATGGCCGTTTTTAAAAGGACAACAAAGGAACTGATTATCAGTATCAGTGAGTTTTTTGACAGTATTGAAATCGGATTACTTGTCTTCCGCGTGGGCATTAAATCATATATCGAGAAAGATATGGAGTCTTTTATGAGACATCTTGAAAAAGTTGACACACTGGAAAATAATGCTGACAGGCTCCAGCGATCTATTGAGAATGAGATGATAACTCACTCAATACTGCCGCAGCACAGGTCGGATGTAACCAGACTGCTTAATGAGCTTGATGAGATTATTGATGCCATTAAGAAATCTCTTAATGAGTTTATAATAGAGATGCCTGAGATCCCTCCTTCACTTAATAAAGAGATCATAAGCTTAGCAAATACATCTGTAAATGCCGGTGAAGAACTCATACCTGCAGCAAGAGCATATTTCACTGCACCTCATACAGTAAGGGAAAAACTGCTTAAGGTTTATTATTTTGAAACCGAAACTGATAAGATCTCTTTTAACGTAAGAAAACGTATTTTTCAGGAGATGAATGAAATAGATCTTGCCCATAAGGCTCATTTAAGATATATAATTCACCATATCGAGAACATTTCCGACCTGGCACAGAAGGCTGCGGATCTGCTTTCGAGAATGGCAATAAAAATCATAATATAAAAGTTACGGGTTTCAAGTTAAGAGTTCCGAGTGTTTTTACCCGGAACGCGAAACGCTGAACATTTTTTTTTAGAACTATGGTCCTGTTTTTCCTTACAAGCGGCTTATTCCTGGGGTGGTCCCTTGGCGCAAATGATGCCTCAAATATCTTTGGCTCGGCTGTCGGGTCGAGAATGATAACTTTCAGGAGAGCCGCCATCATTGCCTCAATAGCAGTTATCCTTGGTGCTGTGATCCAGGGTGCAGGAACATCCGACACTCTGGGAAAACTTGGAAGCGTTAATGCAATCGGAGGATCTTTCACCCTGGCTCTTGCAGCCGCAATAACGGTTTACGGGATGACAAAATTCTCGCTGCCGGTCTCCACAACACAGGCAATAGTCGGAGCAATTATCGGATGGAACATCTTTACCGGCAACCCAACCGATTCAGGTACACTTTCGAAAATTGTGGTGACATGGATATCGGGCCCCGTACTCGGTGCATTATTCGCAATATTACTTTATATACTGATCACAAAATTCAAGAAATCGGCAAAAATCCATCTGATAACTTTTGAGTCATACCTTAAAGCTGGCTTGATAATAGTCGGTGCATTTGGAGCTTATAGCCTGGGCGCCAACAATATAGCGAATGTTATGGGTGTATTTGTACCTGCATTCAACCTGCAGGAGCTTAATCTGGGACTCTTTTCCTTATCATCAAATCAGCAACTTTTTCTGTTGGGCGGAATAGCTATTTCGGTGGGAATCATTACCTATTCAAAAAGAGTAATGGATACGGTAGGGGGAAATATTGTAGAACTCACATCCGAAGCCGCTCTTGTTGTTGTTCTGGCACAATCACTTGTCCTCTTTATCTTCTCATCAACCGCACTGGTAAATTTTATGATCCGTATCGGCCTCCCCCCTGTCCCACTTGTTCCTGTATCAAGCTCCCAGGTAATAGTAGGATGCGTTATCGGTATAGGTCTTTACAGGGGAGCAAGGAATATTAACTTCAGATTGCTTGGTGAAATAGGAATAGGATGGATAGCTACTCCTCTGGTATCGGGAGTGATCACTTTCTTTTCACTCTTTTTCATGAAGAATATTTTCAATATTGAGGTAGGTCATAAGATTATTGAAGGAGCGCCTGAGACTCCAGTTATGACAGGAGTAACAGGGTCGGAAATGTCGGAGATAATGAAATATATACTGCTTGGAATACTTATCGCCGGTACAGTGATCGGCTTATATTATTATCTGCTGGAGAGAAAGAAAACAAGGGAACTGAAGATCTCGGAAGAGAAATTCTGGAAGAACCTGAAATAAAAATCTAAAGGCAGGAACAATTTCTTTAAATTCTTACTCTGTGGATCTTCTGTATATTATCCACACGTACTCACCCCCTTCTTTTCCCCCTCTCTGCTGACGCAAAGAAGGGGAAGTTGTTCCGCCATTTCAGAGCATCCGGTAATTGAGAATAACTCAATAAACAAATAGATATTTACAGTAAAAAAATAATTATTCGTTTCATTATTTATTAAATATTATATTATGTAATAAGTATTTATAAAGATAATCAATCCTATAAATAATTTATAGATACTTAGCGTACCTTAAAGAACACAAAGTACACACGAAGTAACACAAAGAAAGAACAACAATTTATAAATCAATTAATAACCAGTATCAGGAAGGAGTTGATACAAAATTCAGATGAAAAAACCAGGATCCAGGGAGAGAACTATGCCACGCACAGCCTTAAGGTATGCGATTGAAAAGATGCCGCCTGAATTAAAATCCATGGCAATGGAGAAATAGTAACTCAGTTTTGTACCTTTGTATTATAAAAGGATCCAAAATGAAAGTACTTCCTGTATTATTTATTATTCTGCTGTTGCCTGTCTCTTTACTGTCGCAGGACAGGATTACAGGACACGATTTCGCAACAAGATCGGAGGTTATTGCCCGTAACGGAATGGCTGCCACAAGCCAGCCTCTTGCCACGCAGGTTGCACTCGACATCCTTAAAAAAGGCGGTAATGCAATTGATGCCGCAATTGCAGCAAATGCGGTTCTGGGTCTTATGGAACCAACCGGCTGCGGTATAGGAGGCGATTTATTTGCGATTATATGGAGCACTGATAAGGGAAAACTCTATGGTCTTAATGCAAGCGGCAGATCGCCGAGATCACTCAAGCTGGAGTACTTCAAGGAGATCGGTTATGAATTTATTCCTTCACGCGGACCCCTGCCTGTATCAGTACCAGGTTGTGTCGATGGCTGGTACGAGATGCACGACATGTTTGGCCGTCTGCCGATGAAAGATATACTTCAGCCTGCAATAATCTATGCCCGCGAAGGATTCCCCGTTACCGAAGTCATTGCTTATTACCTTGAAAGGAATACAGAGGTTTTAAAAGAGTATCCAAATATTAAGGAGGTTTATATGCCGGATGGAAAAACTCCTGCAAAAGGTGAGATATTCAAAAATCCTCTTCTGGCAAATACGCTCGAAAAGATCGTCAGGGGCGGCAGGAACGAATTCTACCGTGGCAGCATTGCCCGCGATATTGCATCATTTATGAAAAAGCAGGGCGGATTTCTTACCTATGATGATATGTCGCGTCATCATTCCGAATGGGTGGAGCCGGTCAAGACAACATACCGGGGTTACGAAGTGTGGGAACTTCCTCCAAACAGCCAGGGTATTGCGGCTCTCCAGATACTGAACATTCTTGAAGGTTACAATCTGGCCTCAATGGGCTTTGGTTCAACAGATTATATACATCTTTTCACTGAAGCAAAGAAGCTTGCATTTGAGGACCGTGCCAGGTATTATGCCGACCCGCGGTTCGGTAAAATACCTGTCGACCAGCTCATCTCAAAGAAATATGCTGCAGAACGAAGGAAGCTCATTGATCCTCAAAGATCATCAAGGGTTTATGATGCCGGTGTTATAGAATCTGGAAACACTATCTGCCTTACCGTGGCAGATAAATACGGAAACATGGTCTCTCTTATCCAGAGTAACTACCGCGGTATGGGATCCGGAATGTGCCCTACGGGATTGGGATTCATACTCCAGGACCGCGGAGAGATGTTCAGTCTGGCTCCCGGACATGCAAATGTGTACGCACCGGGTAAAAGACCATTCCACACAATCATTCCCGGATTCATCACAAAGAATGGTAAACCCTGGATAAGCTTTGGAGTAATGGGCGGCGACATGCAGCCGCAGGGACATGCACAGATCGTAATCAATCTTATAGACTTTAAAATGAATCTCCAGGAGGCAGGTGATGCACCAAGGATATATCATACCGGTTCATCAGAGCCTACAGGAGAGCTGATGACTGAAGGTGGAATATTACATCTTGAAAGCGGTTTCAGAACTGAGGTAATACAGAAACTGATGACCATGGGCCATACGATACAGTGGGACCTTGGTGGTTATGGCGGTTACCAGGCTATAATGTGGGACGAAAATAACAAGGTGTGGTACGGCGCCTCTGAATCACGTAAGGACGGGCAGGCGGCGGGATATTAAACGACGTAAAGGCATTAGGGCATTAGGGCGTCAAGGTAGATTATATAATACTTAAGGAAATGACACACTTTTCTAAACACTCCCCTACAATGTCATTACACCATTACACCATTACACCATTAACTATTATTTGCTTTTCTCACCAATTTGTTATAATTTAACTTTTTTGTACTCATTCCCTGCACTATGGCAGCGACCAATGAACTTCTTATTCAGAAAGTATTTCAGGAGATGCTGAAGTACAAACCTTCAATGCAAAAGATGCTGATTATCGATGAAGATGAGGAAGAAGAGACTCTCGATCCGCGTTTATTGGGAGATATGATAATCAGGAATTTCCCGTGGCCAATTGGGGTTGAATTACGAAGGCTGTTCTCTGCATCAATGCGCCAGCTCGACAGGATGCGTCTTGACCAGATATTCAAGACCATAGAACGCAGCATGCAGTTTATCAGCTTTCTGATGATCTGTCAGCTGTGGAACGATATTAAAGAACAAAAGTTCGCTCTTCCGGAAGGTTTCAGGAAGGAATTTGGTGATCGTATTATGGTACTGAGTATGGGCAACTATACATGGCTAATACGGGCAATAGGGAGCTTTATGCAGGAAAAAAACATTCAATGGTTTATTCCTGAAATGGGTGAGAATTTCGACAAGAAATTTTATGCCGCCCTCGACTTCTGGGTTCCTGAACGTAATGAAATAGGACATTACCAGATAAATCTAACGAATGAAGAGATTGAAAAGCGATGTGTTGAATACGAAGAAAAGCTGTCGTTCATACTTGAAAAACTTTCCTTCATTGCCAAATATAAGTTGGTCTCGGTTCGTGAGATTAAAGTTATACATCCGAAGAACCAGGAGGCAAAGTTCAATCACCTGATTGATCTGCTCAGCAGTTCCGATTCCGGGTTTAAGGCACAGGAGCTTGAAGAGACAAAGTTCACGGAGAGCAGTTCCGTTCTGCTGATGAAATCATTGAAGACCATCGATGAATACCTTAACCTCTCCCCTCTTGTTATTGACACCAACTCGGAGGTTATTGACGACAAGGAGAAATTCGATATCAAGAAAGATATATTCCTTTACACAAAGTTCCGGGGAGATCATCTTATGTATGTCGGTACGGAAGTAACGGAAAAATGTGACCTGCGAAGCCTGCATAACTACCAGAACCTGGTGGAGCAGTTTAAGGACATGCTGGCCACAATCTCAGGAGTATAGTTATCAAAATGATTATAGTTACAATTACGAAAGATATGTCGCAGGTTGCATGTTCCATGTTGCAGGTTGATTCACAACTTGAAACTTGCAACTTGTAACTTGTAACATGGAATATTATAACAGAAAAAATCAGACTTGTTTAATTAATAGATTTTCACAGGAGAACAGGACTAACAACATTGACCATGAAATCCCCCTTCAAATTTCTTGATAGCTATACCAAAGATGACCGCAATATCTTTTTCGGCCGCGACCGTGAGATAGAAGAGCTCTATCAGCGAGTCTTTGACAGCAAGCTCCTGCTGGTCTATGGAGTTTCCGGTACTGGAAAATCATCTCTTATCCATTGCGGACTTGCTAATAAGTTCCAGGAGACCGATTGGCTGCCACTGGTGATCCGACGTGGAGGAAATATCATTGAGAGTATGGCCTCCGCTATCAAGGTTGCATCTATAACTGAACAACAAAGTAAATTTACATCTCCTGGGGATTTTAAAAAGGGAGTCCGTTCATTATACCTTGATCATTACAAGCCAGTCTTCTTTATTTTCGATCAGTTTGAGGAGCTCTTCGTTTTTGGGGATAAGGAAGAGAGAAAGTCATTTATCCAGATTGTCAAATCACTTTTTGAATCTGATCTTCAGTGCCGTCTGATCTTCGTAATGCGGGAAGAATATATGGCAGGCATCACAGAGTTTGAGAAGTACATTCCGATCATTTTTTCCAACAGGGTGCGAATAGAAAAAATGTCGCACAGGAATGCACTTGAGGCAATTAAAGAGCCTTGTAAAGTATTCAATATCAACCTGGAAGAAGGTTTTGCCGAAACACTTCTTGAGAAGTTGAGTCCCGGTGAGTCAGATGTTGAGTTGACTTATTTACAGGTTTTTCTTGATAAAATTTATCGATTAGCAGCAGGATTTTTTCCTCCCCTGGGGGGGGAAAACAAAGGGGGGGTATCCGTCGCTCAGGAAAACAAGGTAGAACAGGATAAATCAAAACGGGGGTCATCTGCCACCCGGGAATCAGAAGAAGAAATATCGTTCACTCTCTCCTTGCTTAACAAAATAGGCGATGTATCAGACCTCCTTGGAAGTTTCCTTGACGAACAGTTATCCCTTCTGGATGATCCCGAAACTGCCCTTGCGGTCCTGAAATCATTTGTCTCGGTAAAAGGGACAAAACAACAGATGAAACCCGTGGAAGCAAGGGAATATGCTTTAACCCTCGGAAAAGAGGTAAGTGAACCTGCAATCAATGAGTTGATCCAGACTTTTGTAAATCTCAGGATATTATGTGACAAGGATCAGAATGGGAAGTATGAGCTCAGGCACGATGCTCTGGCCACAAAAATATATGAGAAATTCACTATGGCAGAGAAGGAACTGCTGGAGGTCAGAAAATATGTTGAAAATGCTTATAGTGTCTTTGAAAAAAGAGGTAATTCGTTGAGCAAAGACGATCTTGACTACCTTGCCGGGTATGAAAATAAACTAATCCTTCCCCCGAATCTTTCAAATTTTATTAGCGATAGCAGGCGAAAATTCTATACACAACGGAAAGCGCTAAAACGTTTAACCCGGATATCGACATTGATCTTCCTGCTTATCCTTGCTGTGACACTCAGATTCTATATAAGCACCCAAAAAGCTGACAATGTAAACAATCTGTTCAGATCAGCTCTTGTTCAGACTGCAACGGATCCTTTAAAAGGATTGGTTGCAGAACTGGATCTGTGGGAAAAAGACAGTGTCTCAGGTCAGCTGCATAGTTTTATACTGAAAGATTTTCAAAGGATACTTTCATTGCAGACTGATACTTCTGATCCAATTTTTACTATCCGGGAAAGCCTGAGACCTGTAAATCTGGAAGCTTCAGTTTTAAATGCAGAAATAAGCCATGATGGAAAATATATATTCGGCTGGATGGAAAATCAAACCGTTTTTATTTATAATACGCAAAGCCGAGAGATACATTATTTTAAATCTGATACTGAATTAAGGCACCTGGAAATATCAGAAAAAGATCCAATTCTTGCTCTGATTTATGAAAATAACCAGGCTTCTGTTTGTGATTTTAAAGGTAAAAAACTATATAATTTTACTACAACTGTAAACGAGGTTATCAACGATAAGCTGACCTGTTTCTTCCCAACAGGTAGCAACCAGATGGCTGCTGTAAAGGATAGCATAACATATATTTACAACAGTTCCGGTACAGTAGCTGACAAACTCATAGGGCATTCAGCTAACATAAATTCGGTCGATATTTCTCCTGACGGAAGGTTTATTGTAACTGTCTCGGACGATAGACGTGGATATATCTGGCACTATAATCAACAAACCGATAAATTCAGCATTTACGATACTCTTATCGGTCACAACGATATAATATGGTCATGCAGATTCAACAAAACAGGAAAATACATCATTACTGCATCTGCTGACAGTACAATTAGAATCTGGAATCTTAACGGCAAACACATCAATTCTCGGTTCAATTTCATATTGTACAGTACCCGATACCGCTTTAACAACAAAGAAGAAGATCCGGATGCTTCCGATCCTTACTATGCAAAATATTATGGTAAATTCTGCGATGCATATTTCAGTCTTTCCGAGCTTGAAATAGTGGCAACAGGGTATTATATTGCCAAAGACTCCATAGGGAATGTTAAAGCCAATTATTACAAGGTACTCTTCTATGACGGTGCGGGAGGATTCCCGTATGGTTATGAGAGATCTTACTTTATAGGATCTCCTTCATCTGAACAGCTAAAGCCTATGACAATCAGCAATTTTCAAATCTCACCTGATAATAAGATCGCTGCTGCTGCCGATAGCGTATCTTCCCGTATTTTTCTTATAACCGGGACCAGCTATATCATGATGACTTTAGATGGTAAAATTCCGATGTTTTCGAATGATGGGAATTATTTATACTGGATTTCTGGAAAGAAGATTCTAAAGAGTCCGATCCATCCCAAAGAAATTAAAAAGTATATTGAACCGGTCAGGAATTTAGTGAAATCGAAGGAAAGTAATTTTGTAGAGATTTGAGCTATTTGGGATTTGGTTCAGTTTTATCTTCAATTGAATAATCTTTCATTCCAAAGCCATATGGTGAAATCAATTTTTGGGTTTTTACAGCTGATCCCGGACTAAATATAAGAGTATTTAATTCAGGTACCATGAAGCGGCTGATATATAATAGAAAAATGAAAATCCATGGAATAAGTATCCTTCTGAAGATCTTTTTATATAAAGGTTGCCAGTCAATAAATCCGGATGAATGAAGGGTCAGTAAAATATATAAAGTTCCAAGAATCAGTCCGGCGAAGCCAACGATCAGAAGGCCTCCTGCTCCCGCCCAATGCTGCATCTTGAACAGCTGACCAAGGAAGGCTACTGAAAGAGCAAAACTTCCAAGAAATGTCACATTTCTGAAATAACTATTTTTTTCTGCCAGATAAAGGCACCGGATACCAAACATAAAACTTCCCGCGCTCATTAAAAATGAAGAGCAGACAATAATGGTTCCTGCAAGTGGCCAATGGTTTCGTTTAAAAAAAATTCCTACTACAGAGAAAATCAATAATACTATAGTGGCTGTAAGAGATATAGAATTCGTATAAAGAAAAAGATGGATTAATGTCAGTATAGTTAACAATATCAGAACCGATATTAAAATCCAGACAACTGCTGTTAGATCAGCGGTTAGGGTTAAATATACTACAGCAAACACGAAAAAAGGAATTAATAATAAAGAATATTTTGCACCTTTTCTTGCCCAGCTCAGACCTTGATATTTTATAGTATATGAAGATACTATTGCTAATAGCGAGTATCCAAATAAGAAGGCAAAAACGATCGACTCGAAAAATTTAAGCAATATTCCTATCACTGCGCCTGCGACAGAAATAATGCCCACAATCAATGAGACAAGTAAAATCTTTCTATGAAGTGCAGGCTCCATTTACCTGGATCTGATAAAGTATTAAAATTAAACCAATTTCAAACAATTCACAATATTTTATTGACTATAGGTATTAATGCAAAAATAAGAAGCAGTGAAAATTAAAATAACTGTGATGTTGATATTACCAATTATGTTCCGGACTAAAGTCCATATGTATCTCATTATCAACTAACCCCGGGCTTAAGCCCGGGATTAGTCTTATCTATGTCTACCTTGTGTAACTTGGTGTCTTCGTGCCTTGGTGGCTATACTTTTTTGCCACTAAGGCACCAAGACATAAAGGATCACCAAGAAAATCCTAAATATGTGATATTCAATATCTTTTGAAATTACACATATTCTTATTAAATTTACTTTTAAGTAATAAGGATGAGTATAAAACTAAATCCTATCGATACAAGCAATGAACTGCTCTGGCAGTCGAGGTTTGGCGATTCTGCCATGGTGGCTGAGGATGCCCTGAAGAATCTTAAGAAAGCAGAAAAAGCAGCATATCAGAAGGGAATTGCTTATGCTAACCTCAATATCGCTGCCGCAAATTTCTACCAGTCAAAAAACGTTTTAGCCTTAAAACATCTGTCAGAGGCCTTTCATTGGTTCGAAGCCAATAAGCAGGAAAAAGGTTATGTAAGAACTTTGCTGCTTAAAGGCAATATATTCGAGAGTTTCGGGAATTACGAAAAAGCTCTGAACTTTTGGCTTGATGCATATAAAACCTCCCTCGAAATAAATGATATCGAATCGGAAGGTGAATCTTGCAGCCAGCTTGGACTTATTTATTCACGGTTAAACAACCTGCCGAAGGCTCTTGAATATTTTGAAAAAGGGCTGAATATCAGGGAAGAACTTGAAGATATACTTGCTGTCGCATCATCACTAAACAGGATTGGTATGGTTCTCAGGCAGATGAAAAAATATGATGAATCCCTGGAATATTATTTCCGAAGCCTTGAAATAAGAAAGAAAGAAGGCCAGACAGGAGCCATTCCATGGACGCTTCTCGGCATTGCAAGCACTTATGAGGAGATGAAAAACCTCCCTGAATCGCTGAATTATTATGAGATGGGGATGACCGGTTCCGATAAACGGTGTGCACTTCAGTGCATGATGGGAGCAGGACGCATTTACAGCAGAACAGGTGATGCGATAAATGCCGAGGAAAAACTGGAAAAAGCTCTCCAAATGGCTAGTGAACTTAAATCGCTGGCACTAATCGCTGAGGCCTATTTGGCACTGGCAACCCATTACGAACTTTTCAGGAAACCTGTTAAAGCTCTTAAAAGCTTTAAGCATTATATCAAGGCTAAAGAGTCATACCAGAGCAATGAGGTTCAGAGCAAAATCAGTAATATCGAGGTTGCCCACGCAATTGAGAGGTCTGAACAGGAGAAGGAGATATACAGACTGAAACATGTTGAGCTTAAGAAAGCCTATGATATCATTGAAGAGAACCACAGGGAGATAACCGAAAGCATCAACTATGCCAGCAGAATACAGAAGGCTATTCTTCCCGATCAAAAGGAAATACCAGGACTATTACAGAACAGCTTCTTTCTTTACCTGCCGAGAGATATTGTCAGCGGTGACTTCTACTGGTTCTCGCAGATAAAAGATAAACTGATATTAGCTGCAGGAGACTGTACGGGACATGGTGTTCCGGGTTCACTGATGAGCATGCTTGGAATATCTTTTCTCGAAGAGATAGTAAATAACCGGAAAATAACTGAATCAGGATATATTCTTGATGAACTCAGGAAAGAGGTTCAGCGTGCCCTTCATCAGAAAGGAGAAAGAGAAGAGGCAAAGGATGGAATGGACATTGCCCTTTGTGTCATTGACAGGAACAGGAAAACAATTCAATATTCAGGAGCATATAATAACCTCTATCTGATACAAAACCAAAACCTTAATGAGTACTACGCCGACAGGATGCCAATAGGTATATATGAACTTGAGGACACGAACTTTGACAGCCATGATATACCATACTATACCGGAGATGTAATCTACATGTATTCTGATGGTTATTCTGACCAGTTTGGAGGACCGCTAACAAAGAAATTTAAATCATCTACTTTAAAGAAACTACTTCTTGATATCCATAACCTACCGATGAAGGAACAAAAGAAAATACTCGAAACAGAGTTTTTCAAATGGAAAGGGAAAAATCTGCAAACGGATGATGTGCTGATTGTCGGACTTAAACTATAACCCCCCACCCCCCCCAAAGGGGGGCTTTAAATCCTTATAATAAATTGATAAATACACAATTGGATTTTATGCCCCCTTTATTAGGGGGCAGGCCTGCTTTAGCTGGCCGGGGGTCATTCCCTATTTTACATTCATCTATAACTCCACTCCTACTTCCTGTACTTCCAGTACCTTCGTAGTCCCTCCTGTTTCGAGGTTGATACCATGAGGCTTATTGGTTCTCCAGGAGCCTCCGGTAAAATCAGGAACATCAATGGATTGTGACCTGTTGGCTACCGACCATTCACTGAGCGGTGCTACCGAGCTCCAGAGTGCACCATCGTAGACATCCTGATCCAGTGGTAAACCATTCCTCAGGCAGTCGATCATACGCCAATCCATAATGAAATCCATACCGCCATGACCACCTACTTTTCGTGCCATCTCTCCCACCCTTCTTACTATTTCAGGAGTATATTGATCCCAGAGTGCCTGCATATCTTCATTATTTACCCATCTTTCGCCAAGAGCAACCAGCGGATTGGGATATTTAACAGCCATTCCTTCCGTACCCTTTACAAGGTGTATTCTGGAATAAGGCTGCTCAGATGAAACATCGTGCTGAACCATAATTGTTTTACCCAGGTTGGTTTTTATGATCGTTGTATTTATGTTACCCCTGAATTTTGCATTTTTCCATGGTTCAAAGAAAGGATCATCTGAAACAAGTTCTTTCTCTCTGACAGCCATACTGAAATCAGATGTTGAGCAGGATGTCAGGAATTCCATTTTATCTCCCCTGTTGATATTCATGATCTGGCATATCGGACCCAGACCGTGTGTAGGATATAGGTTACCATTCCTTGTAGCATTTTCTTTAAGACGCCACATGCCCGTATATGCACCGTCCGCCTGCCGGTCATCAATAGGTTTCTTAAAATTCATTCCCAACAGGTTATGGATATAGGCACCTTCACCATGGATAATATCGCCAAACATTCCCTGGCGGGCCATATTAAGAGTAAGAAGCTCAAAGAAATCATAGCAGCAGTTCTCAAGCATCATGCAATGCTTCTTTGTCTTTTCGGATGTCTCAACAAGCTGCCATGCTTCATCAATCGTGCGTGCTATTGGCACCTCACAAACAACATGTTTGCCCTGTTCCATGGCAAATACTGCCATCTGAGTGTGCCATACCCATGGAGTGCAGATGTAGATGAGATCGAGATCCGGGAGTTCGCCAAGCTTTTTCCAGATGTCTTCGTCCCCAGAAAACTCCTGTGCTTCAGGACGCCCGATACTTGCCAGGTATCTCTGTGAACCGGCTGTTGCTGCAGGACGTAGATCTGCCAGCGCTTTTATCTCAACACCTTCAATATATGATAACCGTTTAACAGCTCCACTTCCACGGTCACCCAGCCCTATGAAGCCAACTCTTACAACAGGAAGAGCAGGGGCCGCATAGCCTGACATGTTAAACTTCTGAGGATGAGCTTTTTTTACAGCTTCCAGTATCCCGGTAAGATTTGATTCAGGTTTTTTCGGTGAGCATCCGGATAATAGTCCGCCGGCCATTGCCCCGGCACCGGCAAATGATGCTGCTTTCAAAAAATCACGGCGATTGCTTTTCATATTGGGAGTATTTTATGGTTTTTAATTTCAGGTTTAATACCCCGCAAATTAACACTTATTAGATAAATAAAAAACTCCTGGATCTATCTAAAAACCCTCCATCCCCTCTAAGGGTGTGCTAACTTCTAATATTATTGTAAATCAATATTATACTTCATATTAGACCCCCTATTGAAAATATTATCAGAAACCGGTTTTTCTTTAAAAATTCCATTGTTCTTATAAATAAATTATCATGCGATCGTGCGATCATGCAATCCTAAATATTTTCTAAAAGCTTATCATAAAAATCTATCACCTTCTTGCTTTCGTTTTCCCAGTTAAGGAATTCTGATGCAATAACAGAATTCTTCTTTAGTTTGTTCAGCAGATCGGTATTATCACGTAGTTTTATTATTGCTTTACTTATCTCCTGAGCAGTGATTTCAGGAATAATAATTCCACAATCATTCTCCCCGACAACTTTTCTTATTTCCGGGAGAGAACCTGTTATGACAGGTATTCCGGCTGAGATATAATCGAATAGTTTATTTGGCAGGCTGAACCTGTAATTAAGGTTTGTGTCCTTTTCGAGGCTTAATCCCGCATCAGCAGATTTTGTATATCTCATAAGTTCATTCCAGGGCATTTTTGAGATAAATATTACCCGGTCAGCAAGGTTCAATGCATTAACTTTCTTTTTCAGTACAGATATAACATCTCCCGATCCGACAATTAGCAATGATACATTTTCAGTAATTTTTATAGCTTCGATCAGTTCCTCGCCGCCCTTATCGATATTGATACCGCTGCCCTGAAAAATCAGCAGCAGGCTGTCGCTGTTCGTTTTAAGTTCGCCCCGTGTAAATGCCTTAATATCAGATGATATTCTAGAACAATTCCTTACCACCACAGGTCTGATCCCATATTCTTTCTCATATTGTACTGCTATTGAATCGCTTACGGTAAATACATGTTTAAGGTGAGGAAATATCATTTCCTCTATTGATTTCCACACCCATCTTACAAAAGGTCTGTGGTTTAATTCCGGCAGACCGGTAAAATATTCATGTGAATCATAAACAAGATTAATCCTTTTAATTTTTGAGGCTATAAAGCCGGCAAACAGTGTATCGAGGTCATTTGAAACAATAAGATCAAATTTATGTAAGAGCAGATATAAGAAAAGACGAATATTATAGAATTTATAGAACAGAAACCCTTTATTAAAAAGCATTCTTAATCTCCTTGTCTTAAAAGGTACGGAATTCGAATCACAGCAATCGCCCAATCTTCGGCCAATGATAGTGATCTCACAGTTAAGCTTATTAACCGTGGCAGCCATTTTCAGCACACGCTGGTCGAAACAGATACAGTTGGTGACGGAGAAAGCAATCCTTTTTATTTGGTATGACCCGGGCATGGGACAAAAGTAGTAAAAATAGAATGAGACTTAAAAGAAGGAGGGCGAGAGGGCGAGAGTAAGATTGCATGATCGCACGATTGCACGATTGCATGACTATATCACATCCATTCCCGGTTTAATGTTCTTTTCTGAAAGCTCAACAATCCTGTTTATTCTTCTGATTCTGGTTTCCGTTTTTTTTGCGCTATTAAGCCAATCGATATACATTCTACGGGATGATTGTGTGAAGTTTGTAAAGTTCTTTAAAGCCTTTTTATTCTTTTTAAGTGCAGTCATAAGATCGTCAGGTTCAGAGGGATTTCCGTCACGACGGTCGTCATATACGAGTTCCGGTTTTTCAAGAGCCTCATTATAGGCTTTAAGTCCGGCTGGTTTCATAAGGCCCTCTTTCTTAAGTTTTCCCACCCTGTCGATATTATATTTTGACCACCGACTTCCTGAACGGCGCGGAGTGAATCGCTGGATATAATATTCCTCATTTATTCTTTTAATTTTCCCATCTATCCATCCAAAACAAAGAGCCTCTTCGACAGCGTCGTTATATGGAATACGCTGTTTACCTGAGGGTTTTTTGTAATACCTTAACCAAACCTCTTCGCATATTAAATGATTCTTTTCGAGCCACTTGCGCCATTCCTTGCGATTCGTAAAATATAGTTCCATTCCTTATATATAAAAGCTCATCATCATAATTGTCATTACGAGGAGCGCAGCGACGAAGCAATCTTACTTTTTTACCACGGATTACACGGAGAGCACGGAGTTTTCACGGATAATAATTTTTGCAGTTCTGAAAATACGTGCTCCAGCCCATACACACAGGATCGTGAACAATACGACACCTATCAGACCTACTACAGGCTTCCAATGATCTTACCTGTCATGAATTCCCAGGGTGTGACCGAGCCAAGGAGCACTTCAGCAATCCGTTCGGTCCAATAAGGCCATAGATGCTTCCTGCCGGAATATGCAGTGAAAGGTCATCAACAGCCACATGATTTTCGTAGCTTTTTGTGATGTTATCGAGTTCAATTATGCTCATAATAAATCAATAAATCATTTTCAAATGCTAATCGCTGAAAATTATTGAATCACAATTTACATTTTTTAATGGATTACGTTATTGCTGATACCCGGTTTTGTTAACAGGTAAATAAAAAACCAGGAAAACCGGATGTCTGCAAGTTGTTTATATTTGTGTATAAATAACTGTTTACGTGATTTCACATAATATATCTCTGAAGAAATATAATACTTTCGGTCTTGATTACAAGGCCGATTGCCTGGTTATCC
>Ga0307430_1001658_pt1 | contig 15953 bp, 8 predicted proteins | sample SalMarWE160130MG_FD_202159 | JGI IMG/M metagenome (GOLD analysis project Ga0307430, IMG submission 202159) | Salt marsh sediment microbial communities from the Plum Island Ecosystem LTER, Massachusetts, United States - WE1603-130 | ecosystem: Environmental > Aquatic > Marine > Intertidal zone >... | reverse complement strand
AGCCAGAATCTGCATCATCTCCTGGTAGCTTACTTGCGCCTCCTCTTTTATAAACGCTTTTGGGACGCAGATTCACGCCGATTTTTATCTATCTGCGAAAATCTGCGTCCTATTCCAACGCCGCCAAGCGCTCTCGCAACTTGGCCTGCTCCGCTTGCAGATCGGCCAGCTTGTCTCGCTCGCGCTGGACGATGTGCTCGGGGGCCTTCTGGGCGAACTCGCCGGCCAGCAAGCCCTGGCTGCGCGCGATGCGATCCTCGATATCAGCCAGCTCCTTCGCCAGCCGCTCCCGCTCGGCGTCGAGATCGACCAGCGCCGCCAGCGGCAGGTAGCCCACCACGTCGCCCACGACGACGGTGGCCGATTGGGCGGGGGGTTGGACGGTTGGTTGGATAATTAGTTGGTTGAGATCAAGTTTCGCCAGAGAACAAAGCACCGCCTGCTGATCTCTCAGGGTTTCGGCGGCGTCGTCCGCGGCGATAGCAGCCGGGATGCGCTTGCCGGGGGTCACGTCGTACTCGGCGCGCAGGTTGCGAAAGCCGCGCACCAGGCCCATCATCAGCCCCATCTGCGCCTCAGCCTCATCATCCACGAGCGCGGTGTCAGGCTCCGGCCAGCGGGCCAGCATCAGCGGCCTCGCCCCACCTGTAGGCGGGGTTTCCCCTTTCGTCCCCCCAGCAGGCGGGGCCGCCCCCCCTTTCCTCCCCCCCGCGCTTGTCCTGAGCGCAGCCGAAGGATGCGGGGGGGATAGAGGGGGGGTAGGCAGCGCCTGCCACAGCGCCTCGGTGACAAAAGGCATAAAGGGATGCAGCAGCCGCAGCGCCGTCTCCAGCACGTGGAGCAGCACGGCGCGCGGCACGTCCTTGTCTGCTACGCCAGATGCGTCATCTGGCGCGTCGCCGTAGAGCCGCACCTTGCAGGCCTCGATGTACCAATCGCAGTACTCGCTCCACAAAAAATCGTTGATCTGCCGCCCGGCCTCGCCGTACTGGTAGGTATCGAAGAGGCGGGTCACGCTCTCGACGAGGTGGTTGAGGCGCGAGAGGATCCACTTATCAGGCAGCAGGAGGCGGGAAGCCGGAGGCAGGGCTGGCGCGGTCTCATCCAGATTGCTGAGCACAAAGCGCGCCGCCTGCCAGATCTTGTTGGTAAAATTGCGCGCCCCCTCGAGCCGGCGCGGATCGAGGTTCATGTCCAACCCCGGCGTGGAGCTGGTCATCAGCGTGTAGCGCAGCGCGTCGGCGCCGTACTTGTCGATGATGTTCAGCGGGTCGTACTCGTCGATGTTCTCCATCGACTTGCTGATCTTTTGGCCCTCCTCGTTGCGCACCAGGCCGTGCAGGTAGACGGTGGCGTAGGGCGACTTTTCCGTCATCGCCAGCCCCAGCATCATCTCCCGCGCCACCCAGAAGAACAGGATGTCGTAGCCGGTCTCGCGCATGCTGGTAGGATAGAAACGCTGAAAGTCGGACGTATCCCCCGGCCAGCCCAGCGTGGAGAAGGGCCACAAACCGGAGGAGAACCAGGTATCCAGCACGTCCTCCTCCTGCTGGATGCTCTCGCTGCCGCAGTGGGCGCACGCGGTGGGATCGGTCATCCCTTCAGCTTCGCTCAGGACAAGCTCGCACGTCTGCCCGCCGCAGTCGTCGCAGGTCCACACCGGGATGCGGTGGCCCCACCAGAGCTGGCGCGAGACGCACCACGGGCGGATGGCCTCCATCCAATGGAAGAAGCGCCCCTCCTCCCGCTCCGGGACGATGGTCGTCTCGCCATCGCGCACGGCCTGCATGGCCGCTTCCGCCAGCGGCTTGACGTCGACGAACCACTGGGTAGAGATGCGTGGCTCGATATCGGTGTGGCAGCGCTGGCAGGTGCCCACGGCGTGGTGGTAGTCCTCGACCTTGACCAGCAGCCCTTCCTTCTCGAAATCGGCGACGATGTTCTTACGGCACTCGAAGCGACCTTGCCCCTCGTAGGGTCCGCCCAACTCGTTGATGTGAGCCGTGTCGGTCATCACGTTGGGCGCTTCCAGCCCGTGGCGGATGCCGATCTCGTTGTCGGTGGGGTCGTGGGCGGGCGTGACCTTGACCGCGCCGGTGCCGAACTCGGGGTCGACCGCATCGTCGGCGATGATGGGAATGCGGCGGCCCAGCGCGGGCAGCACGACGATCTTGCCGATCAGATGCTGCCAGCGCGCGTCGCCCGGATTGACCGCCACGGCGGTATCGCCCAGGATCGTCTCCGGGCGGGTGGTTGCCATGTGGATAAACTCGGTGGCGCCAGCAGCCCACTTGCCGGAGCCCCATAGCCCCCCTCCTTCCCCCCCCGCTTGCGTCCCCCCCGCCTGCAGGGGGGATATAGGGGGGGGACCATCCCAATCCTCGTCGATCACCGGATAGCGGATGTACCACAGGTGGCTATCGCGCTCCTCCGGTTCAACCTCCAGGTCGGAGATGGCGCTGGTGCAGCGCGGGCACCAGTTGACCAGGTAGGTTCCCTTGGAGATGAGCCCGCGCTTGTAGAGCCGCACGAAAGCGGTGCGCACGGCGCGGCTCAGGTCCTCGTCCAGCGTGAACCGCTCCCGCTCCCAGTCGCACGAGATGCCCAGCCGCTTGTGCTGCTCGGTGATGACGCGCAGCGACTGTCGTGCCCACGTCCAGCAGCGCTCGACAAACGCCTCCCGGCCCAGGTCGTGACGCGTCAGACCTTCCTTGCGCAGCTCCCGCTCCACCACGTTCTGCGTGGCGATGCCGGCGTGATCGGCACCGGGTAAGTAGAGGGTTTGGTATCCCTTCATACGATAGTAGCGCGTCATCAGATCCTCGACCGCGGCGGTCATGGCGTGGCCCAGGTGCAGCACGCCGGTCACGTTGGGCGGCGGCATGGTGATGCAAAAGCTCGGGCCGTCCTCGGTTGCCAGACCCAGTTCGAGCTGAGTCTCAGGCCGGAAAAAGCCCTGCTCCTCCCACCACGTGTAGAGGCGTTCCTCGTGTTCCTGGGGGTTGTATACTTTGGCTAGCTTATCCGTCATCTTTTCCTTCCTTCGGTTGTTCTATTCTTTCAGGGCTACAGCGATAATACCCGTATCCTGGATAATTTTCAAGTCGCCATCGACCTGCTCGACGATCTCTACCTGCTGCGCGCGGGTGACGCTGCGGATGTCGGCCGCGGCATCGCGCAGCGCTTGGTGTAAGACAACGTCTTGCACCGCCACCTGCAGCCGCGCCAGCTCCGCGCCCATGCGGAGTTGGTTTTCTGTCTTGTAGCGGCGCACCGCAGTGGCGATCTCCACCACTATGTCCCCGGCGGCCTCTGCTTGCTCGTCGATCAGGGACTCGTCCACGACCGGCCAACTGGCCCGGTGGATCGAACCGCCGCCCGCCGAAAACAGCCCTTGGTAGATCTCCTCGGTCACGTAGGGCAGGAACGGCGCAAAGAGCTTGAGCGTCATCAGAAGCGCTGTGTGCAGCGCGTAGCGCGCGCCGGGACTGTTCTCCTCGTAGAGCGGCAGCTTGCACATCTCCAGGTAGTTATCGGCCAGCACCTGCCAGAAAAAGGCCTCCGCCTCGCTCTTGGCCGCGGCAAAGTCGTAATCGCGAAACAGCGCCGTCACCCGCTCGACGAGACGTTGAGCTTTGGATAGAATCCAGCGGTCGGCCAGGGAAAGCGGCGGTGGTTCATCCGGCGTTTCATACGTCATCACAAACCGCTGGCTGAAGCGGGCCACGTTCCACAGCTTGGTGACCAGCTTGGCCCCGGCCTGTATCTTTTCCTCGCTGATGACCGAGTCCTTGCCAAAACCCGTGCTGGCCGCCCAGTAGCGCGCGGCGTCGGCCGAGTACAGCTCGATCATCTCCTGCGGTTCCATCGGCCCGCCGCCGCGGCTCTTGCTGACCTTGCCCGCGCCCTCGGGGGCCAACCCCCAGCCGGAGATGGCGGCCTCCTTCCAGGGCAGCGCGCCAAAGTGGTAGTGGGACTTGACGATGGTGTAGAACATCCACGTGCGGATGATATCGTGCGCCTGGGGCCGCAGGGACATCGGAAACACCTTTTCATACAACCCCTCATCGGCCAGCCAGCGGCCCACGATCTGCGGCGAGAGAGAGGACGTGGCCCAGGTGTCCATCACGTCCCGCTCGGGCGTGAAGGACGTGGATCCGCAACTGCAAGGCTGCGCCGGCTGTTGCTCCAGCGGATCGACCGGCAACTGCGCCTCGTCGGCCAGCATCACCTCGCCGCAGCGATCGCAGGTCCAGACCGGGAACGGCACGCCAAAGGTGCGCTGGCGCGAGATGCACCAATCCCAGTGCAGATTCTCGACCCAGGCGCGGTAGCGTGCCCTCATATGATCCGGGTGCCAGATGATCTTTTCCCCCGCTTCGAGAAATTCGTCCTTAGCACCCAGCAGGCAGATGAACCACTGCTTGGTCACGATGTATTCGACCGGCGTGTCACACCGCTCGTGCACACGCACCGACTGGGCGATGGGCCGGCGGTCGAGGATGAGGCCGTTTTCCTCCAGTGCCCGGACGATCTGTCGCCGCGCCTCAGTCGTGGTCAGACCGGCAAAATCGCCCGCGCCCTTGGTCAGCCGGCCATCACGCCCGATGACGACCTTCAGTGGAAGCCCGTGCGTGTGCCACCACTCGACGTCGGCGGTGTCGCCAAAGGTGCAGCACATCACCACGCCGGTGCCTTTCTCCGGATCGGCGCCGGGGTCCTCCAGCACCTCCACCTGCTGGCCGAAGAGGGGCACCGTCACCTGCTGCCCCACCAGCGCGCGGAAACGCGCGTCGTCGGGATGGACGAACACGGCCACACACGCGGGCAAAAGCTCTGGGCGGGTAGTGGCGATTCGCAGCGTCTCGCCGCTCTCCAGCCGAAAGGCCAGGGTATAGAACACGCTCTCGCGCTCCAAATCGGCCAGCTCGGCCTGGGCGATGGCCGTGCCGCATTCGGGGCACCAGATGGACGGCGCTTCTTTGTGATAAACGAGTCCCTTTTTGTAAAGATCGATGAAGGAAAGCTGGCACGTGCGCCGCGAGAGGTCGTCGATGGTGCGGTAGGTGTAGCGCCAGTCGATAGAGAGTCCCAGTCGCTGCCACAGTGCCTCGTAGGCGCGTTCCTCCTCCTCGCTCACCTGGAGGCATTTCTCGATAAACGCCTCACGCCCCACATCGGTCGCCCGGACGCCCAAGCGCCGCTCCACCAAGCGCTCGGTGGGCAGGCCGTTGTCGTCGTACCCCATCGGGTAAAAGACGTTGTAGCCGTTCATGCGCCAGAAGCGGGCCATGAAATCGGCGTGGCTGTAGGAATAGACGTGACCCAGGTGCAGGTGGCCCGAGACGGTCGGCGGGGGCGTGTCGATCGAATAGACCGGCCCCTGCGCCTGCGGGTCAAAGTGATAGACACCGGCCTGCTGCCAACTTGCCTGGAGCCGCGGCTCCACCTCGTTCGGTTTATAGCGTTTTGCTAACCCCATACATCAGTTTTACCTCCGATCTTGGTATGCAAAAAGCCCCTCTCGTCCAAGGACGAAAGGGGCAAACTTCCGCGGTACCACCTTGGTTTAGCAATGCAAAGCACTGCTACGCTCAGTCGCCTTCCAACAAAGGCGCTCGCTGTAACGGGCGAACCCGAAGGGGCTTTTCCGGCGGATGCCGATTCAGTCTCTCAACTCCCAGGCGACGTTCGGCGGTGGGCGCTGCGGGGGCTCGCAGCCGGTGGCCCCCTTCTCTTCCCGCATCCGTTGACGCGATTCGCCAGGGCCGATCCCGCCTACTCCTCCTGATCGTCGTCTTTCACTATTCAACTTGGCAATCGCTGGCTTCGCCAGCGGTCACCATTATACCACGCAGGTATGTCACCGTCAACCGCCGAATAGATTGAACAGCGCCCCGATCCCATAGTAACCGGCCAGGGCAAAGACGGTGTTCTTGATGATTCCGCCGATAGCGCACCCCACCAGGAACTTCCACACCGGCAGGCGCAACGCTCCGGCGGCGATGCCGGCCAGATCAAAGGCGGGGTTGGGTATGGCGGCCAACACCGCGACCGTCAGCAGCCCGCGGCGCTGCACCCACCTCGCCAAGCGGTCATAGGTAGGGTTTTCGTCCACCCAGGTCTGGCCACTGTAACCGGCCATGTAACCGGTCAGCTCGCCCAGCGCCTGCCCCGCCCCGCCGACCAGGCCCACGATCCACGGATTGAACACCCCTCCCATCACCGAATTGACGGCCAGCCCTGGCACAGGCAGAATCACCGTCGCGTTACTGATCAGGCTTACCAGGAAGACGGCAACGTAGCCATATTGCTTCAGATCCTGAATACGGTCGCGGAAGTAGACAGCCGCGCCGAGGGCGACGAATACGGCGGCGACAGTCAGAAATTGAACGACTCTCAGCCGCCAAGTGGGCGGCGGCGGGGGAACCTCGGGGGCAGTCTCTTGGCCGCCGTTGGGCAAAGGCTGTTCTGACATCTCACAAGAGGAGCGGTGCGCCCAAACGCACGATCTTTTCCCCATAGCCCGACACACCGGCGGTGGTGTTGCGCGTATCCACGACCAGCTTGGCGTGCCTCACTACCCGCTCATAGTCCACACTGCGGTGGTCGGTGACGATGACCACACAATCGGCAGCGGCGAGTTCCTCCTCCGTCAGCTCCACCGACTCCAGGGGGACCGGCTCGCGGTGAAAGACGTTGCCCCCCACCCGGAAGCTCGGCACGTAAGGGTCGTGGTAGGCCACCTGCGCGCCTCTGCTCAGCAGCAACTCGATGACTCTCTCGGCAGGAGAGTTGCGGGCATCGTCGATATCGCGCTTGAAAGCCACGCCCAACACCAGCACGCGCGCGCCGCTCAAGGGCTTCCCATGCAGGGATAGGGCCCGGCTCACCAGGTCCACGACGTGGTACGTCATCGCCTGGTTGACCTCCCCGGCCAGCTCGATGAACTCGGCGTAGTAATCGTACTCGCGCGCCTTCCACGAAAGATAGTAGGGATCGATGGGGATGCAGTGCCCGCCCACGCCGGGGCCGGGGTAGAAGGGCATAAACCCAAAAGGCTTGGTCTTGGCCGCATCGACCACCTCCCAAAAGTCGATGTCCATGCGTTCTGCCAGCAGGGCCAGCTCGTTGACCAGAGCGATGTTGACGGCGCGGAAGGTGTTCTCCAGCAGCTTGGTCAGCTCGGCGGCGCGGGTGGAAGAGACCGGGTGCACCGGAGCACCCATCTGGCGCAGCAGGTCGGCGGCCAACCGGGTGCACGCCGGCGTCAGGCCGCCCACGACCTTGGGCGTGTTGTAGGCCGACCACTGCTTGTTGCCGGGATCGATGCGCTCCGGCGAGAACGCCAGGTGGAAATCCACGCCTGCCTTGAGGCCGCTCTCCTCCAGGATCGGCTGGACGATCTCTTCCGTGGTACCGGGATAGGTCGTGCTCTGCAGCACGATCAGTTGGCCCGGTTGCAGGCGAGGACGAATGGACTTGCTGGCTGCCTCGATGTAAGAGAGATCGGGGGCGCGCTGGGCGTCATAGGGCGTGGGGACGCAGATAAACGCGGCGTCAACCTCGCCCACCACGTCGTAGTCGGACGTGGCCGCGAGCCGCCCCGACCGGACGTGAGTCGCCAGATCGTCGTCGGGGACGTCAGGGATGTAGCTGTGACCGGCGTTGACCGCGTCCACCTTGCCGTGATTGACGTCGATGCCGGTCGTGCAAAAGTCCGCCTTGGCGAACGCTGCCGCCAGAGGCAGGCCGACGTAGCCCAGGCCGATGACGGCGACACGAACGGAGCGATCTGCGATCTTGTCTTGCAAAGTGGACATGGGACTCCTCGGTTGGCTAGCCTGCCAGGTGGTTGGGCCAGAAGGGAGGACGCTCCAGTCGCCACAGGCCATAGAACCCGGCCAGGACGACGAGACTGCCGGCGACGTAGCCCTCCACAACCGACGCCTGGGTGACGAAGGTGGCCAACAGACCCAGCACGAAGCAGACGACGTAGAGCGTCAGTACAGCCTCGCGCTGCGTCATCCCCGCCCCCACCAGGCGGTGCGACGTGTGGTCCTTGCCCGGTGTGGTGGCGGGATTGAGTCGCCGCCGCAGGCGCGAGACGACAACCAGCACCATGTCGAAAATGGGCAAGCCCATCACCAGCACCGGCACCATCCAGGTGACGAAGGTGACATTATCCGGGAACTTGAGCTTGATGCCAATGGCGGCCAGGATATATCCCAGAAAGAGCGCTCCCGAATCCCCCATAAAGATGTTGGCCGGGTTGAGGTTGTAGAAAAGGAATCCCAGGCAGGCCGCCAGCACGGCGACGGACAGCGCCCCCACCAGGTATTGCCCGCTGAAGGCGCACATCAGGGCGAAGAAGGCGGCCGCGATGGCAGAAACGCCGCTGGCCAGGCCATCCATATTGTCGAGAAAGTTGATCGCGTTGGTGATGTAAACGACCCAGAACACCGTCACACACAGGTCGAGGATCGGCTGATGAAACGTCCCGACGCGTATGCCGCTGAAGTAGAGCAGCAGGGCGGCCAGAACCTGTCCTACAGCCTTGACCAGCGGGCGCAGGCCCCAACGGTCGTCGACTAGACCGAGGAAAGACATCCCTGTCGCACCGACTAGGATGATGCCGAATTCGTCAAAGTTGAACTGATCGCCCAAAACGAAGGCGGCGACGATGACGGCCAGATAGATGGCCGCCCCGCCCAGACGTGGGACGGGGCGCTTGTGAATGCGGCGGGCTTCAGGATGGTCGATGAAACCCGCTCGCGGGGCCAGCCAGCGCGCGGCCGGCGTGGCGGCAATCGCCAGCACCAACGCGCCGGCGAACACGAGCAGGTAGACGGTCACGGCCTCACACCCTCCGCCGCCTGCAGCTCAGCCAGCCACTGCTGTAAATCGGCCCGCTCCTCCTCCGGCGCTAACCTCAACGCTTCCTGAGCGTGGAGGATCGCAAGGCTGCTCTGCCCCATCCGATCGTAGACCTCGGCCAGCTTATAATGAAACTCCCAGGTATCGTCCAAGCCGGGGTCGAGGCTCAGCGCCTGGTTGTACACCTGGATAGCCTCGGGCAGCGAGCCCTGGTCGACGTACATATCACCCAAGCCGACAAAAGCCCTAGCGGCATCGGCAGGGCGATTCAGCTTCTCGATATAAATTCCGCTCAGGAGATTCCAGGTATCGGCATGGCGTGGCTCAACCTCCACTGCACGCTCGTAAGCTTCGGCAGCTTCGGCCCAGTTCTCCTGTGCGCGATGGAGGTCACCTAACAACATCCAGGTATCATAGTACTCGGCGTCGATCTCCAGCGAATCGGCGATCACCTCCTGGGCGCGCACAAAGTTTCCTTCCTCCAGATAGAACTTGACCCACTCGTTCCGCAAAAACGCATTGTTGGGGCTGAGCGACGTGGCGATTTCATAATAGTACTCCGCGCGCTGGAGCCGCTCCTGGTACGTCGCGACATCGCCAGAAGCCGCGGCAATCTTGGCCCACACGTGATAAGATTTGGCCAGGCCCTTCGCGTGGTCGGTGTTGAGCGAGGCGATGCTCTGGGCATCGATGAACGCCTCTATCGCCTTGACTGCCCTTCCCGGATCGACCTGCCCATCCGACGATATAGTGTTCATAAGATATACCCGCCCCAACTCGAAATAGTAAAAGTCCTCGTTTGGAGTCAACGCGATGGCATGTTCGTAAAGCGCCAGCGCCTCCGGCAAACTCTCCTTCTCGTAAGATAGAGCCACCTTGTAGACCATGTCGGCCTGGATGGGACGCAGGTTGGTCACGACGGCGACGTAGCCAACCACCAAAACCAGCACGACGAGCGCGACCACACCCCACCGTTGGGCAGCTATCTGTGGCCGCTGCCGCACTCCGAGGTAGAGCGCCCCTCCACCGGCGACCAGGACGAAGACGATAAAGACATAGTAGGTGGTCAAGTGACCAGCTATAAAGTCGGCAAAGGTTACCACCCCGGCCAGATACTCCTGAGAGGTCAGAGTCTGGTTTTGGACTCCTTGCAAGAGTTCGCTCTGGAAGTAGACCAGGGAGACGTGACGACCGGCCATCACCAATGCGAATCCCATGCCCACCACCAACGAGGTGGACAGATAAACGCCCGCCGCCCACGCCCAATCCCACTCGCGCCTGCGGAACGCGCCTTGCTTGGCCATCTGGGCTATAAAGACAACCGCACTCATTGACCAGGTAAAAGCAAAGATCATGAACACGCCATAAGAAACGGCGTTGTCATGAAAGGGTCGGACAGTTAGAGCACGCCAGACAATCGCCCAAGCATCGATGTTGAACGGCTGTGGGTTGGGGTTCGTGCTGATAAAGTCAAAGGCCAACGTACCCAGGATAAAGCCGCCGATGACGCCCACCGCCAGTGTAGGTCCCAACCAGGCGGGGAACGACCGCGTCACGACCTTGCGGCGTTTCTTGCGTCTCTTGCGCTTTCTCCCTCTTAGCTCACTTGCTTCCGCCGCTCGTTCCTGCGACTCCACGGCGCGATCTTGCATCTGACCCATGCCGATCACCACGAGTATTCCGACTAGCGTCCAGAGGATGGTACGCGTGGAAGCGATGGCGATACCAAAGTTAACCTCGATGAAGTAGGCCACCACGGCAGCCAGGATGCCGCTGAGCAAGCCAAAGTGAGGATTGACGTCGGGCAGCGCCTCGGGCTCCCAGTACAAGGAAAAGGCGTACACGACGAGATAGACGAAAAGCCCCCCCACCATACCGACCGGGATAGCCAGGCCAAAGAAGTGAAACCCAAGAAGAATTCCAGAGATGACGACGGCGGCCACAGCCCCACCCACCAGCAGGGCAAAGAAGAGAATGCGTCGCCAGTCAGCAGGCAGGAAACCCAACCAGCGCAGGCCATAGTAGAAGATAGCGCCAAACACCCACAGATAGGCGGCCAGGCCCAGCAGGCCGGTGATAATCAACGTATCTAACGTCTCGTTGTGAGAGCGGTCGGGAGTGGCTGTGCGGGACTCGACGTGACCCAGCAGCGGCGGGTAGAAGCGGTTATAGGCCACGTACATAGACTCTGGGCCGTAGCCCACGATCGGGCGCAAGAAGTTGAAGGTATCCGGCCGCCAGTCAGGGTGGTCTGCCGTCGGCGGGAACTCGATGGGCTCGTGCGGCAGGATCATATCGAGAGCCCCCTCCCAGATGTAGGCGCGCACCTTACCGGTCGTGCCACCCGATCCGTACAGCACATCATCCAGCCGGCCCAAGAAGGGCATCTGCTTGCTCCACTCGTGGATTGGATCGACCAGGTTAATCAGCATGAAAAAGACGGCGAACAGGACAGCGAGCAGGAGCGCACTGGCCCACAGCCAGCGCCAGCCCCGCCGGTTGATGATGAACGCCCCCCACACAAAGAGGAATGCTAATATAGCCCCGATGATGGCAGCCCACATGGGCACTTTAGGAAGCTGGCCACCCCACAAGGCATCGATCCCTTCGCCGATGACGTAAAAGAGCCCGCCGCCGACGCCCGCTGCGACCGCGCTTATGAGCCCAAACAGCAACCCCTGCCCCAAGTCGCGTAGCAGATCGCGGGATTGGACGGGTTGCTCTCTTTGAGCACCACGCTGGAGAGCCAGCAACCCCAGAAAAGCCCACACGCCAATTCCGGCCACGAGGCCCATTAAAGGACCACGACTTTGGCTATAGAATATCGAGATGATCTGGACCAGAAACAGAAAGATGTAGGCAGCGGCGCGGAGCACGTCCGCCGCGCCTGTCTCCTCGTCGGTCAGGATGGCCTGGAAGGCCTCCACCACGCGGGCCAAAGTGGGGATCGCGGCCATGATCATATAGGCGGCGACAAAGATGGGATTGCCCATGTTGGAGGCGACGCGTCGAGTCACGTCCCCGCCCCAGGGCAAGGGGTCCAGCCCGCTGTGCTGGATGAAGCCATACAGGGCAATCGGCAGGCTGTTGAGAATCGTGACCGTGATGAAACGATCGACCTGCTCCCGGGTCTGCAATCGATCCAGGACGATCAGGCAGATGACGATGCAAGAGAGGGCAGAAAAGACGCCCCGCAGCCGCTGGTAGCCGCCAAAGACGCTGATATAGGGAGTGACGGAAAAGATAGTGCTGATCAGGTAGGATAATATGGTCAGAAAAATAGGGAGTGCCAAGGGCATCCGCCAGGTAATGCGCAAACCTGGCTTTCCATTACTGACCCACTCATCCACCAACCGCACCAGCCAAACGGCGGCCATAACTAGGGCTATCGTCCGCAGGGTGGTCCACTTGTCCCGCTCGAAGACGTTGTTCGAGTTGACGTTTAAAAAGAGCGGGGTCACGATCACTGCCAGGAGCCAGCAGATCTCCAGAACCTTGTCGCAAAACGCACTAAGCTTGGTCGAATTCATCACGTGAACCTCTCTGAAAATCGACAACGCACACAGACCATCAGTCCCCCTCGTCGCCCGCCGTCCCTCGGAACCACCCCAACGTCCGCCGCAGTCCCTCTTCGAGGGACGTGCGGGTCTCAAACCCCAGGATCTCGCGCGCCCGGCTCACGTCCGGCACGCGGCGGCGGGTTTCCTCGAAGGCCGGGCCGTAAGCGGTCTCGTAGGGCAGGTGCACGATCTCTGACGCCGAACCGGTCAGCCGCTGAATCAACTGTGCCAGTTCGTTGATGCTGGTCTCCCGGTCGGATCCTATGTTGAACACCCGCCCCGCCGCCTCTCGAACGGTAACAGCCAGTATCGTTCCCTCCACCGTGTCGGCCACGTAGGTGAAGCAGCGGGTCTGCGTGCCGTCGTCGTAGATCGTCATCGGCTCCCCGCACAGCCCCTGCGAGATGAACCTGGCGATGACGCTGCCGTATCCCCTGGGATCGAGCCTGGGGCCATAAGCGTTAAAGTAACGGACGACGGAGACGGGCAGCCCTTTCTTGGCGTAGGCGAAAGCGAAATACTCGTCGATCGCCTTGGCGTCGGAGTACGACCACCGGTTCACCGTGGTGGAACCAAGCAACCGGTCGTCGTCCTCGCTCAGCGGAGCCGCGACGGACTTGCCATAGACCTCGGAGCTGGAGGCGACGATACTCCGCACCCAGTACTTGAAGGCCAGCTCCAACACGTTCTCCGTACCGCGCACGTTGGTGACGATGGTGCCCAACGGATCCTCGACCACGTATTTCGGCCCGACCACGGCCGCCAGGTGATAGATCAGGTCGGTGTGGCGGACGAGTCGCTCCAACGTGAGCACGTTGAGGATCGAGTCGTTGACAAAGTGGAAACGGTCGCTTGCCAGGTGATGCTCGATGTTGCTGGCCTTGCCCACGGACAGGTTGTCGATGATGGTGACCTCGTGGCCCTGCTCCATCAGCACGTCCACCAGGTTAGAGCCGATGAAACCGGCACCGCCAGTGACCAAGATTCTCACGATTCGTCTCTCCTCGTTCCACGAGCGATGACGACAGGATCGCCGCCAACTCGCGGCATATCTTACCCCAGGCAGGGCAAAAGTCAAGAGCTGCTCTGGGCCTTGCCCAGAGCAGCTTGGCATTTTTGGACTGCGTCCAAAAATGCAGCGCTACACATCTGCCAACACCGCGTCGTGCACGGCCCGCGTCTCGGCCGCTGCCCGCTCCCACGAGAACCGCGCCGTCTGGGCCAATCCTCGCGCCCGCAACTCGCCTTGCAGGTCGGCGTCGCGCAGGAGGCGGCGAACGGCGTCAGCCATAGCCTCCACGTCCAGGGGGTCAAAGTACAGCGCCGCCTCCCCGCCGATCTCGGGGAGGCACGATGCATTGGAGACCACGGTGGGTGTCTCGCAGGCCATTGCCTCCAGCACTGGCAGGCCAAAGCCCTCGTAGACGTTGGGCAGAACGAGCGCCTGTGCACCGGCGTAAAAGGCCGGCAAATCCTCATCGGGCACGTAGCCGGGGAGGAGGATTGCCTCTCGAACCGGCGAACTCTCCAAGCGTGCGAAAAAGTCGTCACAGAGCCAGCCGCGCCGGCCCACGATGACCCACCCGTCGGTCAGCCCATCGGCGTAAACGGCCTCGAGGGCGTCCAGCAGGCGGGATAGGTTCTTGCGCGGCTCGATCGTGCCGACGAAGAGCAGATAGCGCTCCGGTAGGCCGTAGCGGGCGCGAACGTCGGCCACCACCTGCGGCGGCTGTGGGCAAAATCGAGGAGCGGCGGCCTCATAAATGACCGTGATCTTTTCCTCGGCGATGCCGTAGGCCGAGATCAAATCGCGCTTGCTGTGCTCAGAGACTGTGATGATGCGACCGGCCCGGCGACAGTAGAGGGGCATCGTCAAGTTCAGATACCAACGGTTGAGGGGCTTGTGATGTTCCGGCAGGTGGCGAAAGATGAGATCGTGGACGGTGAGGACTGTGGGGACTGAGTGCAGCGGCAGCAGAAGGTGCTCGGTGGCGTGAAAGAGCTCGGCGTCCGGGAGCAGCCGGTCGAAACCAACGCGGGCCAGTTGCCCCAGCCAGACCAGCATGCGCCAGGGTTTGTAGCCCAGGGCCACTGTGCTGGCGGGCAGGTGCTCCAGACCCGCCAGCGGCTCTATCCCCCGCTCGCGGTTGTAGAACAGGGCATAGCGGTTGGGAGTAGAAGCAACCAGGGCCCGCGTGAGGCTCTCGGCGTACCGTCCCAGCCCGGCGCGGCGATGAACGGCGGCAGAGACATCCAGGTAGATGGCCATGGGAGGCAGCTACCTGCTACTCGGACGACGGCGGTGGCGTGTAGTCGCTGCCCAGGATGACGACGATGTCATAGTCGGCACTGGGGTCAGGCTCGTACACCACCGCCGTAGCCGGCAATTCCAGGAGTTTGGCGAGATACTCGGCGGTATAGGTTTTCCCCGTATGGACGACGACTTTCGAATGCACGTAGCTGGAGTGGTCGGCGTTGCCGATATCCTCATCCCCTACTGTCACGCCTTGCTCACCCAGGTACAGTTGCGTGCTCTTGGCCAGCCCTGGCGTCGTCGTCCCGTTCAGCACCTGAATGGAGGCCGCCTCGGCCTTCAGGCGTGCCAGGGGATCCTCTTCTTCTGTGACCAGAGGAGGCTCACTGGTAAAGATATAGTCCCTCAACTCGCGGATGCGGTCTCGCAGCGGGACCAGAACCTCTTGGCCATCGGGCGTCGTCCAGAACATTGTATAGTTTTCGTCGACCACGCCAAAACGGATGGCATTAGGGTCCACCTCGCTCGCCAGGTTCGCCAGGGCGACGATCTCGTCCAGCTTGAGGTCGGTCACTACCGCACCCTGCAATGTTTCCCACAGCTCGGGGGATTGGACCGCCAGCCTCGGTAACTCGTCAGGCTGCGTGACCCTTTCGAACACCGCCCGGAGGAGCTTTTGCTGGCGCCTGGCACGGTCAAAGTCGCCGCCGCCGGAATGGCGGGTGCGGGCATACTTGAGCGCCGTCTCGCCATCGAACGTCTGACACCCGGCGTCGATGTGCAGCGGGTCGTAGCCATATCCCTCGTCGGGATAGGTGGGATCGTCGATCTCTTCGTCCACGCAAACCTCGATCCCCCCCATGAGGTCTACCACTTCTTCAAAGGCGGTAAAGTTGACGCGCGCGTAATGGTGAATGTGAACGCCCAAGTTATATTGCACGGTCTTGGCCGCCAGCGCAGGGCCGCCGCCGGGGTAGTCGTATGCCTCGCCCAGAAAGTGCGCCTGGTTGATGCGCGCCTGCTCGCCATAGTCGGCGATTGGCACCCACAGGTCACGGGGGATGGAGAGTACGCCAGCGTTCAGTGTGACCGGGTCGATGGTCAGCACCAGCATTGTGTCGGTGCGCCAGGGGCCCTCCTCGTGCTCGCGCTGATCGATGCCCATCACCAAGATGTTGACCCGGTCGGTGCCCTTCCAGCGCGGCAGAGGCTTTCCCTCCTCGTAGACTACCTGCTTGGGCTCGTCAGGCTCTGTGACGAGA
>Ga0307430_1001654_pt1 | contig 15971 bp, 23 predicted proteins | sample SalMarWE160130MG_FD_202159 | JGI IMG/M metagenome (GOLD analysis project Ga0307430, IMG submission 202159) | Salt marsh sediment microbial communities from the Plum Island Ecosystem LTER, Massachusetts, United States - WE1603-130 | ecosystem: Environmental > Aquatic > Marine > Intertidal zone >... | reverse complement strand
GTGAGTCGTTTAATCCGAGCTCTCCCAAGCAAGTGGCTACTATCCTGTTTGACCGCCTTGGCCTGCCTGTGATCGAGCGCACCAAGACCGGCCCCTCTACGAGCGCCCGTGTCCTCTCCGAGTTGGCGGTCAAGCACCCTCTGCCGGGGAAGCTGATCGAATACCGGGAACTTGAGAAGCTTTTAAACACCTACATCGAACGGTTGCCGGAGGCGATAAATCCGGAAACTGGCCGGATTCACACATCGTTTCATCAAACCTCCACCGCCACGGGCCGGCTCTCCTCCTCTGACCCCAACCTGCAGAACATTCCTATTCGTACGGAGGTCGGGGAGCGGATCCGTCACGCCTTCGTCGCTCCGCAAGGCTCGCTTTTGATCGGGGCCGACTACTCGCAGATTGAGCTTCGCCTCCTTGCTCATCTATCTGAGGATGAGGCCCTGATCGAGACGTTTAAGAAAGGGAAGGACCTCCACCGTATGACCGCCAGCCGCGTCTTTGCCCTTCCCGAGGAGGATGTTAATTCCAAGCTGCGCGATGCGGCCAAACGGATCAACTTTGGGATCATCTACGGGATAAGCCCGTACGGGCTTGCTCGTGAGTTGGGGATATCTCGCGCGGAGGCCAAGGCCTACATCGACCGCTTCTTTTCTTCCTACCCCAAGGCAAAGGAGTATATCGATCGGATGGTCGCCGTTGCTACGGAATGTGGCTATGCCGAGACGCTCCTCGGTCGCCGCCGGCCGCTTCCGCATTTAAGCTCAAAAAACGTCCCTCGGAGGAACTTTGACCGGCGAAACGCTGTCAACACCCCGATTCAAGGGGGAGCTGCCGACCTGATCAAGCTTGCCATGCTTGCGATCGATCGATTGATCGAAGGCGGTGCCCTCAAGGTGAAGATGCTTCTACAGATCCACGATGAGTTGGTCTTCGAGGCAAAGGAAAAAGACTGTGAGAAAGCGATGACGAGGATCAAAAAGGAGATGGAAGGGGTGATGGAGCTTCGCCTTCCTCTGGAAGTGAAGGTGGCGTGTGGTAAGAACTGGGGCGAGCTATAAGATCCCCTTTAAGGAGGTAGCAAGATGCTTAAACTTGGCTATTGGCTGATGATCGTCGCAGGGAGTCTTTTAGGCGGGTATGTCGCCTACTTTCTCATTCGCCTGCTTATCACCGCTCCGGGGATTGGGGTCTTCTTCAAGGTAGTGATCCTCATCGGAGCGGCCGGGTTGATCATCGTGGTTTTAGGTTTGATCTTGGAACGAAAAAAGGAGGGAAATGATGCTTCTGGTGACGACTGAGTTTGTAGAGGGACGTAAGATCGAGAAAGTATTTGGTCTTGTACGTGGGAATACGATCCGTGCCCGCCACGTCGGGCGAGACGTCATGGCCGGCCTGCGAAACATTGTCGGGGGCGAGATCAAGGACTATACGCGCATGCTCACCCAGGCACGCGACCAGGCGATCGAGCGGATGGTGAAGGAGGCAGAAGGCCTTGGCGCAAACGCCGTTGTCGGAGTGCGGTTCACTACCTCGCAGACCATGTCCGGCGCGGCCGAGATCCTTGCCTATGGAACCGCGGTCAGATTGAAGGAATAGGCCAATGAGCCATCAGCCTAGTGGAACATGAGCGTTCTGTTCAAATCAAAAGGTAAGGGTTGACCACAAGCAACTAGATAGCGTTACTAAACATGTGCAAATGGCGAAGCGCGCTTAACCCGGATTACCACTGCAGAGTCTCGCCTGAGCCGGGATCGGATTACTGCATCTTCCACGAGCCAGGCAAGAAAGATGTCCAAAGGTTTAAGCAGAAGTTCTACGAACAGATAGATGGGGACGGACCCGAGGAAGCGAGAAACCCGCGATATGACTTCCGGGGATACTTCTTCCCCACCGGTATTGTAGCTGGTGGCGGTAGTCGAGAAGCCGGCAAACTGATTCTCCCCAAAGAAATCGCTGGAGACCTCATAAGTACTGAAGCAACAATCAAGGGGGACGCTAACTTCAGGGACGCTGCGATCACGGGAGACGCTAACTTCAGGAACGCCACGATCGAGGGGGACGCTAACTTCGGGCACGCCACGATCGAGGGGAACGCTTACTTCAGGCGCGCCACGATCGAGGGGAACGCTAGCTTCATAAACGCCACGATCGAGGGGGACGCTGACTTCTCGGGCGCCACGATCGAGGGGGACGCTCACTTCGGGCACGCCACGATCGAGGGGGACGCTGACTTCCGGGACGCTACGATCAAGGGGGACGCTCACTTCAGGTGGCACGCTACGATCGGGGGGGACGCTCACTTCAGTGACGCCACGATCGGGGGGAACGCTAGCTTCGTAAACGCCACGATCGGGGGGGACGCTGACTTCTGGCTCGCCACGATCGGGGGGGACGCTCACTTCGGGCACGCCACGATCGGGGGGGACGCTCACTTCAGGGACGCTACGATCGGGGGGAACGCTCACTTCCGGGGAACTAGACTGCGACGAACAGTCTACTTCGAAGGTGCTTCGATTGGGGGCAAGACTGAGTTTGCACTTTGCCAAGCGGAGGCTCTTTCATTGGGTGATCGCAGGCCTACGATCCTCTTATGGTGGGTGAGGTGGAGGTGCGGAATTAGATTGCATGACGTTGAGACAAGTGGATCATTCTGGAGCTTTGCCCGCTTGACGTTTGAGAGGCAGGGTGAACGAGAGAAGGCAGATGCAGCACACTACCTTGAGCGGCTTGTGCGAGTTTCTCCCCGACGAGTCCCTTTTGCGGGGCGATGGTGGAACAGAGTCTACCAGACACTAAGAAGATCCCGAATCGTCCTCTTTCCGTGGTTTTTCGATTGCCTCTTCCTCAGGTGGCCCACCGCCTATGGGGCAAGCCTATTGCGGCTCTTTGTCACTTGGGCCGTCATCATTGGAGGGTTTGCCGGAGTGTACACGAAGCTTATTCTCAAAGGGTTTTCCGTGCTCGAAGCGCCAGGTGTTTTGGGCTTGGGTCAAGCGATAACCAGCTTTTGGGGCGCCCTCTATTTCAGCGTCATCACCTTTACCACTCTAGGTTACGGGGATATAAGGCCTACGGCGGGATTGCCCAGCGGCCTCGCGGCTGCAGAAGCGGTCTTGGGAGGCATCATGATGGCCTTAACAGTCCTTGTAATCGGTCGGAAGTTCATGCGGTGACCAGTGGTTACAATGGCCAGTACCAGTGGGTTACCATGGTTACCAGGTCGGTACCAACGTTGGCGGAGATTCTCTTATCTGAAGAGGGAGGAGGAGAAATGACAGACTTTGACATTCCCTCGCCGAAGCGGTGGCGCTAGTGGCCGTTCGGAAAGTAAGATGAGATCCCAATCTGCTACGAACAACTCCAGGAAGAGCGCCAAACCAAGACAGCAGTACGCAGTATGGAAGGGCGGTTACGACTGCCCGAAGTGTAAGCAGATCGTATGGCGGGATGAATTGGACAAGATCGACACGCTGAGACTGCCAGGCGTGAAATCATGGAAGGAAGGCGGAAAGCTGAAGTGTTCTCATTGTGGTTATGAAGCCAATCCTACTCCGAAGAGGCTAAAATGGATAGACCCTATTTATCGCAACACGAAGGCAATTCCGCTGAGTGTCAGAAGGCAAGCCCTGGAACTAGCTGGACACAAATGTGAAGAGTGTGGATCGACTGAGAATTTGGAGTTTCATCACAAGAGAGGAAGATGGTTTGGCGGTCCAAACGCGGTAGATAACCTACGAGTACTTTGCCGACACTGCCATATGGAACTGGAATTCAGACTCCCTATTAGTGAGGTGACAAAACGGTGGCTGACCCCAACCGAAGCGGCTGAAAAAGTAGGAGTCAAACCGGCAACAGTCGTCAAGTGGTGTAGAGAGAAGACACTCCGTCACTCAAAAAAAGTCGATGGGAAATGGCTGATCTCGGATATCGACTTGCTTCGCCGAAAAGGAAGAGATCGAGGGTGGATGGCCAAAGATGGCCGGGTCTATTGGAAGCGCAAAGATCCCCCGAGGGTAAGCTCCATGCACTAGTACCATTGCTGGCCAAGCAGCTCGCCCTTCCCTCACCGAAGCGGCGGTGGTGGCCGCTGCGTATAGGCACTTAGGGCAAGCCTCTAGCTTTGTTCACGTTCGACGCCTCCCTTTTTTATAGGGGGTCCTCAAAAATCAAGACTCCATTTTCCACGATCACCCTTTAGAAGGGCAGTCTTCGGTTTTGGGGGCAACACTTTTGACGGATTCTCACTCCCTTTTTTACCGTGCCAAGAAACCCCACTGGAGGCCGATCTCTGCGGGTTGTTCTCTCTCTTTTTTATAGGGGTCCGCAAGAGGGTCCTTATTGAATCGGCCAAACTCCGTTGAGATCGTTGTTTCACGTTGCGCGGCCATCCGGTTTTGCGGATTTCCGTGTCCTTGAAAGCACACCACAGGACACCTGCTTTCTCTAGCCGGACTCAGTTAGGAGCGAGTCCATAGTGAAAACCACCAATACCAACCTTGCACGTCCTCTCGCTCACGGTATATCATACAACATGACACAACCACAGTGATAAGGGGGTGACGGATGGCTACGAAGGTAATCTCCGACAAGCTGTCGATCTACATTCCGCAATCGAAGATGGCCCAGAAGCCCGTTCAGCGGTTGATTAGGCTGGGAGATAAGAACGATCGCTCAATCAACTACCTGGTAGTGGAAGCAATCCTGCAGTATCTGAAGCGGGAAGAAGGCAAGTAGCACCTCCTTTTGGAGACGCGGCCCTTTCATGATATCCAGGTGGGAGGGCCGCTTGGCTTGTCAGAGCTATCGCAACGATAGGAACCTACCGTTGCGGAAAACTGGCATCGAAATTCCTGTCTATATCTGGACCAAGAGTCGGATTACGCTTTCGGCTCGTCTTATGCTTATCGATACTATAGTGGATAAGTTCTGTACGGCGTCGTCGTAATCCGCCTTGCCTCGGTCCTTCCGCATACGTCTTAGTTCTGCTGCCGCTTTTTGGGCATCCCTGTTGTGGGTTTTCTGGAGCTCATCGGGAACGAATTTGTGAATGTTGTCCCGATATGTTGGAATAACAGGCGGGCTTTGGCTTGCTAGGTGGGTCCGCGCTATCAACAAAGCTGCGTAGTACGCACGGCTAATAGCGCAGCGCTTCTTGGCTTCCTCGCTTGGGGATGCTGTGCTCTGCCCGACGAGTGACCGTGCCAGGTTCAAGTATTCAGTCCAGTTAAAGCTCACTCGAACTCCAGATCAATACAGAGTTTCCCATTTGCCTGTCCTGCAACTTCTAACCACCAATCAGCATCAAATTCATCGAGCCTCTCGAGAGCAGCGTCTACAGCAAGGCATGTTGTGATTGACGCAAGTAGTTGGGAAGAGTCATCCATTTCGAAGTCTGAGATAACTTCAAGGGAAAGCTGCGAGGCAGGGAAGAAGTGTGTGGTTTTCTCAGCAGCCTCTAGCAGTAATGGAGCAAGGAACGGGTTCCGATCAAGGAACCTGAGGACTTCTGTTCGCCTCCTGAATATGTACAGTTCCTCAAGCACTTTTACCTCGGTTTGGGCAATGAGAACCGTTGATGAGTTCGTTTCTCGCCTGCTGCTGATCATCTCTGGCACTCTTCGGAGAGGCATATAGCCACGAGGGAGGACTAGCACATTCACTGCTGCAGAACTCAACCCAGTTGGCCATATTACCTCGACAGACGAGGTTGCTGAACCTCGTTGAGGGAATGAGTATAGACTGCCAATGAAGCTTGCTGAATAGGGCATCTATTCCTTCACCTCCTCGAATCTCTCTTTAAGCCGTTCTGCAATAGACGCCTCAAAACACTCTACGACGCGCTCATGTGCGGCGTCAACCCATTCCAATACGTTGTCCGGTGCTACAGCTCCGGCCTTAACCAGAAAATAGTCAAGGTCTAATATCGTAGCAATAGCATTGGGGTCTTTAGCAGTTGTACTTGTTAGCTGCAGCTTCAAAGTATCTCTCGAACCTTCAAAGGGGACTTGTATTCCAGAGATAAACGCGTCGATATTATGCGGCAGCTCTGGCCCAATAAAAGGGCGAAAGTGGAAATAATCTTCTAGCTCAATGGACTTCTCCCGGATCTCAATCCGGTTTATGTATCGTAAGCCAACACGCCGGATGCGCTTTGGAGCTGCTATCTCTCGGTAGGCAGTGAGGCCCTGCTCAATTAGGCCCAGGAACTCACGCCAAGAAGAATAGGGCTTTAAATGATTGATAGCCAGAAACCAGCGACCAACTTGGATTAATGCGTTTTCATCCTCACGCAGGAAACGCACGCGCTCCTCGGTTTGGACTTGCTGTTCGATGCCTTCCTTCTGCGGCGAAAGGGATACCGAAACCACCTTGGCTGAACGGCGTTTGGGGAAAGTGTCTTGTACTCGCTCGTAAATTAAGCCAGGCACAGCGAGGTCCCAAGAATTTGATTCGAACTGAAACTCGCATAGGGCTTCGATAACAGGTGGGTTGTTGTATGTCTTCTCCTTGTACGGCCTTCCCCAGTTCATGCATAAAGTATATCGCCACAGACCCCGGAGCGCTACTCAGACCGCGGCTGTTCACCGGCGCTAAAAACTTGATCAGCCATCTTGCGAAAGCTCAAAAGGGTTGGTTTTTTTGACACCCGAACAGGCGAAAGCGGTTAACCGACACCCTGATGTAACACAATTGGCATTGTGTTACATCACCACCTCAAGCACACAACAAAAGGGCGTTTTAGAATTGTCCACTTGGCCGCTATGTAACGTTTCGCTGACATCTGGCGGTAAAAGCCCAGCGGCCAGGGCGACTCACTGCCTACTTATGGGTCTTTCATCCGATCAAACTACACTACTACCACCGCTCCTTGGCGAAAGGATTTAAGGGCTTCCTCCACCTCTGGGTCGTGAATGTGCGTATAGATCATGGCGGTGGAGAGGTCGGTGTGCCCGAGCACCATTTGACCTTACGGGGCTTGCGGTCGATCATGGAGCGGAGGTTGCCGCGTGATATACGATGGGGTTGAGCTGCCGAGACTACTTACGATTGACGAAGCCACCAAGGTCTTGGGGGTCGATTGCGAGAAGATTCGCAAAATGATAAAGAGCCGCAAACTTGCCACAATGCGCGTAAATGGTGAGATCCGCATCATTACTGAATCTATCGAAGATCGAAGAAAGGGATCACCACAAAGTCATTCGGAGAAGGTGAGAGGCAGGCTTTGATCCTCGATGCTGGTATTCCGGGGACATCACACCTATTTCCCGCAAGGGCTAGGGCTGGCTTCGTAGGTGTTTCTTAATTCCCCGCTGTCCGATCTTGACGCTTTAGTGTATTACTTCACTCCATCATGGCGCGGATTGCTGCAACCCCTAGATTACTCATGCCATCTACAGGAGTGGTGAGCCGTACCGCTCACCAGTGGACTAGGGGGGTTGATAATCGATACAGTATCTGACCCTCTGTTCCCCCCTCAAGCCCCACCTTCCGATAAGGCCTACCTTGGCATTAAAAAGATGGATTAGGTATTGGTAGACACCCCGTGAAACGATCAGCGCCGTACCGTGATGCACGTATCAAGCCGTCCAATGATCTCCCCGTCCAAGCGAGCTGTCACGGTGATCGGCCATGTGCCCTGCGGGGTGTGCAAGTGTACCTTCCATCGCCACCTAACGACTCCGCAAAACGCCGATCGGGGGCTTAGTGCGAGGTCTGTGCTGAGGTCTGAATGGTAGCCAACGTCGATCTGGTACCACACCCCGGGAACGGCTTCGAGCTCGAGCTTGGCGTAGTCGCCGTGCCGAACGCAGGATGTAAGATAAAGCAGGTTGAGCGGCTCTGGAATTGGGCAGGCACAGGCACACGGACAACAGCAACACCACCTCGGCCCTGCCAGGACGGTGGTACAAGCGGTGGATTGGGCAGATGTCCACACGCTATTTGCCCCAGTGGTAATGGTCGATGCCGCAGTTGATGCCTCGGCCATAGCTGTGCTGGAGGCTTCAGCTTGCACCTCGGACGTCGCCACACTTGTCGCCTTGTGAGTATCCGTTGACGAAGTAACCGCTTCAGCGAATCCCATCGCAATGAGCATCGAATTCACCAGCGTCTTCCCCTCAGGATCGAGGTAGACATAGGCTGATAGAGGCTCGTCGCCGCCTTTCCACAAGATGGCGGAGGTGAAATCGACCGCCAAATACACTGTCCTGGCGATGATCATATTGGTGTACACATCTGCATTTGCTTCCCAGAGCGCCTCGCCGCTTTCCGTGACCTCGATCCCGATCAGGCTGATGTGCACGGTGTCTCCCACGAAGACCGGTGAGGCATCGGACACGGCGAGGATGTTGACCACGATCGTGTTGCCATCAACGACGTTGACCACCGACGCCGTGATGGTTGGAGTCGAAGAATTTGGCCCTCCAACCACCAGAGCGGATAGCAGCACAAGGGTTATCCCTATCCCAAAAAGGCACGCCACCATTCTGTTCATCGTTGTCCCTCCTTGTAGAACTAAGCTAACAACAGCGCATCGTATTCCCTCGTCTCGGCTCCGCCTCTCTTTTCAAGCTGCCTGCCTTGAACAGCGCCGAGACCACGCACGTGGGGTAGCATCCCATTTGGTATGGCCTTGCGAGTCGCGATTAACGGATTAGCACGGTCCGCCACACCAAAAGCCAGCAAAGGCGAAGATCCAGAACGTCCAGAAGAACGACAGCAGCAACCAAGTCCCCAGCGTCATCATCTACCTCCTTCAAAGGTTTCCTGGTGCTACATTAGCATAAACACCTCTGAATGTCCGTAATCCTTATCACAAGCGGCAGACTATGGTGAGATTATGTAGGAATGGTAGACCATTTAGAATTTGAGAGAACTCGATCTGACCGTCGATCGAGGACGAATAGCTCTGAAGACGTGTTTGGATATCCGTCGTCACCAGATTCATCAAAGTAGGCAATGTGCATAGCTTCCTCTCTTTCATGAGGAACTCAGTATATGGCATTATAACACTAACAAGAGGCTGCGGGGCAGATTGTTGGGTTACCGTTTCGCATCAGGTATTCCGGTGACACAACACGTATTTCCCTCTGAGGCTAGGGCTGACTTTGTAGGCGCTTCTTAATTCCCCGCTGTCCCCTCTTGACGCTTTAGTGTATTACCTTGTCCTTATCATGGCGCGGATCGCTGCAACAAGGAAACTGCTTCTGATTGCTCATGCCGTCTACAGGAGTGGTGAGCCGTACCGCTCACCGGTGGACTAGGGGGGTTGACAATCGATACAGTATCTGGTCCGTTCACTCCGTCGGGGAAGCGCGAAAGGCCCTTAAATACCCACTCGACAAGATGGGACTATGCGGTGGTCATTCTAGCAACCCCAAGCTGCCGTTGGAAGACAAGATCGATGAGATTCTCCAGGATCTGGGAGTGTTTTAACGTCGATCGTGAAAGCGGAGTTCCCGTTTCAAGGGAGAAGTGGCCCGTCTTAGGATAGAGTTGGAGCTCCGGTCGGCTGAGAAGTTCCGCGAACAGGAATCTCTTCGCAGGGTGGTATCTCGGGATTACTACAAAAAGTGGTTTTTCAGTGCTCCACAACTGTTGACAAGAAAACTGGAAAGGTATATCCTGTATAGAATCGAGGATACAGGGGAGGTGATAGGTCAAACGGCGATATACTGTGGTGGCTTTGAAAGAATCGACAAAGGTTAAGGAGGGAACTAGTGAAAAGGAACATTTGGTGCAAGACGTTCGGTTTGCTGCTTGTGACAGTGTCGTTGTTGTTCGTGTGCGGACTGGCGGCATCGGATAAGCTGACCTACCTGTTCTACGGGGAACCCGGCGAAGCCGATCCGGCGAAGGCATACGATGCGAGATCGTCGGTCATCCAGGAGAACTGCTACGACCGACTGCTCACGTATGAGGGTGCCGACGCAAGCAAGTTCGCGCCTCAGCTCGCCAAGGAGTGGACGGTTTCCGACGACGCAATGGTCCTCACATTCAAGTTGCGGGAAGATGCCGTGTTCCACAACGGCGATCCCGTCACGGCCGAAGCGGTGCGCTACTCCTTCAACAGAGTAATCACCATGAACCAGGAGCCGGCATGGATGATTCAGATGCTGATGGATCTCGACAGCGTCAAGGTCATCGATGACTACACCGTTGAGATTCACCTATTGATACCGTATGTAGCGGCGCTGGGCATCCTCACCCACACGTCTGCCTCGATCGTCAACCCTGCCGTGGTGGAAGCTCATGGCGGCATAGTTGCTGACGAGGAGAACCTGTGGATGAACCAGAACGAGGGAGGCGCCGGTTCCGGACCGTACACACTGAAGGAGTGGATCCCCGCGGAGCGGCTCGTGTTTGAGCGGTTTGACGACTACTTCGGAGAGAAGGGAAAGATCAAGACGATCGAGGCCCCGATCGTCCTGGAAATGGCGACCCGCATCATGATTTTGCGTGCGGGGGATGCCGATATCCATCCGTACTTCCCACAGGTCAACGTACCCGAGGTTGAAGGGGCGGAAAACCTGATCATTGCACCCTTCGCCTCGTTTGACATCGACTTCATCGCGCTGGGCTGCCGCGGTCCGTTGGCTGAGAAGGCCGTTCGACAGGCGATCTCCTACGCCTACCCGTACGAGGATTCGATCGAGTTCATCTACCAGGGCTACGGTAGCCGGTTGACAGGAGCCGTTCCGGCGGGCATGTTTGGCTACTACGCCATCCCTGAGGATCAGCGCTACCATCTTGATCTAGAAGAGGCCAACCAGCTTCTCGATGAGGCAGGCTGGGTGTGGCCAGGCGACCCTGGAGTGGGTGTCCGCCACAAGGACTACAAGCTACTCGACGCGGAGATCCTGCTTCCGATCGGCGATGAAGTTCGGATGCAGCAAGCGCTACTCTATCAGAGCGAGCTGAAGAAGATCGGCTTTGACCTCATCATCCGTGAAATCGTGTGGGCGATTGCATACAAGGTTATGCGCGCTCACGAGTCAGACGGGATGTTCACCGGATGGCTACCCGACTACCCTGATCCGGACAACTACGCTGACGCGGTCCTTGGGGCTGACAACTCGGACGCCATCTACGGGTCAAGCTACGCCAACCCCGAGATGGACACGCTGATCGATCAGGGCAAGGTCGAACCTAACCCGGCCAAGCGCGCCGAGCTGTACAAACAGATCCAGGAGCTGACGTTCGAGGATGCCCCCTACATCTGGGTGGCACAGAACATCAACGTGACCATTCTGAACGAACGGGTGAAGGGCTACTACTACAACCCGGCGTTACAGATCAACTTCGCGGCCTTGTACTTTGAAGAGGACTAAAGGCGGCTAGGAAAACGACTCCAGCGGGGGGCGGGTGCAGGTGATCTTCCTGCCCCCCGTTTTTTCATGCCGTATCATACGTGGCGTCGCTCCAGTAGGCAGAGGAAATCTCCATGAAGTTGCGTAATTACATTCTGAGACGATTGTTGCTTCTTATTCCCGTTATCCTGGGTGTATTGGTGTTGGTGTTTATCATTTCTTATGTCATTCCCGCTGATCCGGCCAGGGCATGGGCCGGTCCAAAAGCCCGTCCCGAACAGGTCGAGGCATTGCGGGAACGCTACCACCTGAATGATCCGGTCTACCTTCAAATCTACTATTACCTAAAGAGCCTAATCTTGCACTTCGACTTGGGCGTTTCTGCGACGAGCGGTCGGCCGGTTCTCACCGATCTGAAGGCTTTTTTTCCCGCGACCTTCGAGTTGGCGTTCTTCGCGTTCGTCCTCGCGATCGTCATCGGCATTCCACTGGGCGTCGTTTCGGCACTCAGACGCAACAAACCAACCGATCATTTCTCGCGCGTCGTTGCCCTGACGGGAGTCTCCACTCCTCTCTTCTGGTCGGCGCTATTGATGCAGTTTTTCTTCTACTACAAGCTGCGCTGGGTGCCCGCGTTCGGACGAAGTGTGGTTGAGATAAACCGATACACGGGGTTTATTCTGTTAGATAGCGTCTTGAACTGGAACTGGTCTGCCTTCGGTGATGCCGCGACCCGCCTGATCCTGCCAGCTGTCACGCTCGCGTTCTACACGATGGGTTATCTGGTGCGCATCACGCGGGGGAGCATGCTCGAGGTTCTCGAATCCGAGTACGTGGTGACCGCCAAGGCCAAGGGCCTGCCGGCCAGGATTGTCATCTATCGACACGCGCTCAAGAATGCGATCATCCCCCCGATCACGGTGTTGGGCGTCACCTTCGGCTGGCTCCTCGGCGGAACGGTCCTCCTTGAGACAATCTTCTCCTGGCCAGGAATGGGTCGCTATGCCGCCGGTTCGATCGTGCAGGTGGATCTGCCCGCGATGGTTGGATTCACCCTTGTTGCCGCGACGGTGATGATCCTCTCGAATCTGGTCGTCGACATCTTCTATAGCATCATCGATCCAAGGGTCCGAGTAGGAGGGAAGACGCGATGAGGCTACCCGAAGGTTTCTTGTTCACTTCGCGGTATCGCATCCTGAAGCGGCGGTTGCACCCGATAACCAAGGAGTTCGGCCTCACTCTCTATGTGCTGCGCAAGAGCACCCTGGCTGTCATCGGTGCCCTGCTCGTCGGTATGTTCCTCTTTCTGGCAATCTTCGGCTCCCGCGTCGCCCCGTATGATCCCTACGAGGTCAAGATCAAAGAGCGGTTCATCCCTCCTTCCAAGGCGCACTGGTTCGGAACGGACAAGATGGGCCGGGATGTGCTGAGCAGGATGTTGTTCGGCGCACGATACAGTATACGGGCGGGTCTCATCGTCCTCGTGATCGCCGTTCCGATTGGCGTCCTTCTGGGAGGGATTGCCGGTCTGTTCGGTGGATGGCGCGACGAGGTCATTATGCGGTTCACCGACGTCTTCTTAGCCTTTCCATCGCTGATTTTGGCCATGTCGTTCTCGGCGGCACTGGGCCCCTCACTGTTCAATGCCATGATCGCGTTGTCGATTGTGTGGTGGCCGATGTACACGAGACTGATCCGAGGGCAGGCGTTGTCCGTACGCGAAACGGACTATGTCGAGGCGGCACGTTCCCGAGGCGCAGGCAACTGGTATCTTGTCCGTCGACATATTTTGCCGAACTGTCTGTCCCCCATCCTGGTGACGTTGACGCTGGACATGGGATGGATCATCACGGCGACGGCAGCGCTCAGTTTCTTGGGATTCGGTGCGCAACCCCCCCTACCGGAATGGGGACGGATGGTCAGTGATGGACGAATCTACTTGATGCAGGCATGGTGGGTCTCGGTCTTCCCCGGACTTGGCATCGCCATGACGGTGTTGGGCTTTAACCTATTAGGAGATGGAATTCGCGACGCGTTGGATCCAAAACTGAGGAGAATCACCGAGGTGAAATGGAAACAGCGAACGTTCTCTTAGCGGTTGAAAACCTGAAAACGCAATTCTTCACCTACGGAGGCGTCGTCGAAGCGCTCGACGAGGTGAGTTTTGGCATTATCGAGGGTGAAGTCTTCGGCCTGGTCGGTGAGAGTGGGTGCGGCAAGTCTGTCACGGCATCCTCCATCCTGGGACTAGTGCAGAAACCCGGCAAGGTGATTTCGGGGAGGGTTCTGCTCGATGGAGACGATCTGCTCCAGAAGACCGAAAAGGAGATGAACGCGATCAGAGGGTCCCGAATCTCAATTATCTTTCAGGATCCAACCAGCTCTCTGAATCCTCTGTTCAAAATCGGCTACCAGGTGGCTGAACCTTACATATATCACCAGGGAAAGGCTAAGAAAGCGGCCTCGAACGAAGCCGTTTCGATCCTAAAGCAGACTGGGCTTCCCGATCCTCGCGACAAGGCCAAGAACTACCCTCATGAACTCAGTGGTGGCATGCGGCAGCGGGCGATGATCGCAATGGCCCTTACCTGCGAACCGGACTTACTCATCGCGGATGAGCCGACGACGAATCTGGATGTGACCATCGAACGACAGATCCTGAATCTGGTCAAGGATTTGCAAGAGGAGTTCGGGACCTCCGTGTTGTGGATTACCCATGACTTGGGCGTCATCGCCCAGATCTGTGATCGGGTAGCAGTGATGTACGCTGGGAGCATTGTTGAGCAAGCCGATGTGCGTACGGTGTTCCGCAGTCCCAAGCATCCTTACACGCAGAAGCTGCTGCGAGCGATCCCGGCGGCAGACAGCGCGGGAGAGAACCTCGAAGAGATTCCGGGATCGGTCCCCCGGCTGATCAATCCGCCATCCGGATGCCGGTTTCATCCAAGATGTGACCACGCCACGTCCGTGTGCAGTGAAAAGAAACCGATTGAGCTGGAGGTCAGCCCGGGGCATACCGTAGCGTGTCATCTGTTCTAATCCTGCAAGGAGACAAGTTGTCCACAAACCTCATCGAATGCAAGGCACTGACCAAACACTTCCTGATCAAGAGCTTCTTCCGCGAGATAGGAAAGGTGCATGCTGTCGAGCAGGTTGATCTAGCCATCCCCGAAGGCCAGACAGTTGGGTTGGTCGGCGAAAGCGGCTGCGGCAAGACCACCCTGGCCCGGACGATCCTCGCCCTGATTCCCCCGACGTCCGGTGAGATCTACTTTAACGGCAAGGACATCTCCAAGTTCTCCAAGAAGGAGTTGAAGGCATTTCGGAAGGATACCGCGATCGTGTTTCAGGATCCTTACTCCTCACTCGATCCGAGGATGCTTATCGCGGACGTCGTCGGCGAGCCATTGTCGATTCACGGGATCGCACACGGGGAGGATCGAGACGACTTGGTTCTCAATCTGTTAGAGAAGGTGGGGTTGAAAGTGGAGCATCTTTATCGGTACCCGCATGAGTTCAGCGGAGGACAAAGACAACGATTGGCGATTGCAAGGGCACTAGCGGCGGATCCGGTCTTTATCTTGCTGGATGAGGCGACGTCCGCATTGGACGTCTCCGTCCAGGCCAAGATCCTCAACATGCTCAATCGCCTAAAAAAGGAACTGAACCTTACCTACCTGTTTATCTCCCACAACCTCGACGTCATCCGTCATTTGAGTGACATCATCGGGGTCATGTATCTCGGAAAGATCGTGGAACAGGGTTCCCGAGAGCAGGTGTTCGATGCGCCTTTACATCCCTATACCCAAGGACTATTGTCGGCATCCCCCAGCTTGGATCCCGATGCCCGATCGCGGACCCGAGATGTGGTTTTGAAGGGGGAGGTCCCCAGTGCAATCAATCCTCCCCCGGGTTGTCGCTTCCATACAAGGTGCCCGAGCATGAGGCCTATCTGTGCTAAAAAGCCGCCTAAGCTTAAGGATATAGAGGTGGGGCACCTTGTCAGTTGTCATTTTGCGGGGTGTGTTTAAGCATTACGATGACCATCCATAAGTTGTTTCGCAAGAAGCCAACAGGTTTTAGTAATAGAAAGGCCCCCCTTATACCTACCGACATCGATAACAAGGATGTCTTAGCATTTATAATCGCACTGTTTCAACTGTTCCTTCCGTTGTTACTTGCCCTGCTCATCGTAGGTGGGGTAGTGGCTGCCATCCTTTCTTTTCTGTCCTAATTGGTACATGAAGTGGGAACCTCCACTAAGACCCCAGTGGAGAGTAAATAGGGGTCGACTATCGGATTTGTACAGTGATGGAAAGGCTCCTGTTAAGTAGGATATCTACTTAATGGAGGTGTGGTTCCTGGGGTTCGCAGGCCATGCGGTTCAGCCCGGTGAAGTGATCCTTGTCTTCCCCACTCGCCTTAAGTGATAATGCCTTCCACATCAAGGCTTGAGGAGAAAGATCGACCATGGTCTTGCGCGGCCGCTGCCGGGTCATCACCGACTACACGTCCACCTATTCCAACCCGGTGGGCGTCTCTGCCTGGGAGACGGTCACCGTGCACGAGCGAAAGAGCGAATGGCCGGGCTGGTTGTGGTGTACCAGCGTAGACGAGATCAACGGATGGGTCCCGAAAAGGATCCTTAAACGTCAGGGCTCA
>Ga0307430_1001647_pt1 | contig 16021 bp, 15 predicted proteins | sample SalMarWE160130MG_FD_202159 | JGI IMG/M metagenome (GOLD analysis project Ga0307430, IMG submission 202159) | Salt marsh sediment microbial communities from the Plum Island Ecosystem LTER, Massachusetts, United States - WE1603-130 | ecosystem: Environmental > Aquatic > Marine > Intertidal zone >... | reverse complement strand
AAAATATAAGTCTCTAAAAGGATAAACGGAATATATGAAAGGTAAAGAAAAAACTAAAGAGCAGCTGCAAAATGAATTAATGGAATTGCGCCAACAAATTACTGAGTTACAAAAATCGGAGATCAAACATCGGCAAGTAGAAGAAACTTTAGGTGAAAATGAGGAAAAATATCGAATTCTCGTAGAGATGGCTGCTGATGGCGTTCTCATAGAGACAGTAGAAGGCCGTATACTTGAATGTAATACTGCTGGAGCAAAGATATATGGGTACACTAAAGAAGAGATGATTGGACTGACTTTGGCTGACTTAGTTCCAGAAGAGTTTGCGGAGAAATTACCCAGGGTTATTACCAACAAGGAAACTACCCATGGTATTTTTTTACCCCGGATAAGCAAAAAGAAAAATGGCACCATCTTTCCCACCGAAATCGCCTCAAAGATTATTAATATCGGAGGAAAACTCAGGCTCATTGCTTATATACGTGATATTAGTAAACGCAAGGAAGCAGAAAAAAAGCTGAAAAAAGCCAGAAAACTGTTTGCCAGTCTGTTTAATAGCAGTCCGGAAGCCGCCCTTTATCACGATAAAGAAGGTGGTATCGTAAATATAAATCCCCGTTTTACTGAATTATTCGGTTATGCCCCAAAAGAGATGATAGGCAAAAAAATTGATGAAGGGATGATTTACCCTGCAAATAAGATAAAGGAAGGGAAGATTCTAACTCAAAAAGCATTTAATGGATTTTTTGACTATGAAACCATTAGAAGGAAAAAAGATGGTACTTTAGTCCCTGTAATTATCTCCGCAGCTCCGGTTATAATTGATAAAAAAGCTCAGGGAACTATCGCTTTATATAGAGATATCACTGAACGCAAAAAAGCAGAAGAAACTTTACGCAAAAGTCAGCAGGAATTTGCCGGTGTATTTAGAAACAACCCGGAAGCTTCAGTTTATGTAGATGAAAAAGGTGCTACCTTAAATATAAATCCTCGTTTTACTGAATTGTTTGGCTACACCTTAGAGGAGATAAAAGGCAGAAATATCGATGACGGTATGATTCATCCCCCTGATAAAATAGAAGAAGGGGAGAAATTAACTAAAAAATCATTAGAAGGTTATCTTAATTTTGAGACTATCAGAAAAAAGAAAGATGGTACTCTCTTTCCGGTTTCTTTATCTATTTCTAATATTGTAATTGATGGAAAATTAAAGGGAGGGATAGCTACTTATATCGATATAACTGAACGAAAAAAGCTGGAAGAAGAGCTGCAAAAGTTAGCCCACTTTGATGTCCTTACCGGATGCTACAGTAGAGGGTATGGTCTAAACCTACTTGAACAACAGACTAAAACAGCTAAGCGAAAGAAAACTACTGTCCTCTTGCTCTATCTTGATATAGATGACTTTAAACATATCAACGATACCTTCAGTCATAAAGAAGGAGATAAGGTCTTAAAAGAAGCAACAAAACTCTTTAAATCTACCCTAAGAGAGGTGGATATCATCTGCCGTATCGGAGGAGATGAATTCTTGCTCATCTTCCCGGAGGACTCCTTAAATGATGCTTCCCTTATTAGAGGGAGGATAAATAAAAGTTTAAGGAAATTAAATCAGAAACTGGCAAAACCCTACAAGATAGATTTCAGCATCGGTCTTTCTGTTTATGACCCATCCAATCCTCTATCCATAGAAGAACTAATCAAAATAGCTGATGAGAATATGTATGAAGAAAAGAAAAAGAAAAAAGAGGGATTTTAAAAACTTATGTCGAAGAATCATAAAGTACCTAAGGCATCAATGGATATATAGCTAATTTAAAAAAATAAAACTTTGAAGGAGGTGAAATCTAAAACAAAAAAATTGTTTCCGTTTCTTTACTTTTTTCTTAGATTAATAAAAATTATAGGAGGATATTTTTTAATGTTAAAAAGTAAAAGGACCTTAATTTTAAGTTTAATGCTGACTATTGCCTTTGTTTTGGCTATCAGTGGTGGTGTATATGCTGCCGAAAAAGTAATGGTTATAGGCATGAATACCAGTCCTATAGTCTCTTTAGATCCTGCAAAAGCCTACGAATTTGAGGGAAGCTGGATTTTAGATAATGTATACGATAAGTTAGTCAGATTTAAACCCGGCTCAGCCAGCGAAATTGAACCGGGGATAGCAGAATCTTGGGAATTTTCCGGCAACAACATAACCTTTACCATAAGAGATGGAGCAAAATTCTCTAATGGTGACCCAGTGGATGCTGAAGCAGTAGCTTATTCATTAAAGAGGGTAGTTAAGTTGGCTCAAGCCCCCTCCTGGGTAATCACTCAATTCGGAGTAACCGAGGATTCTATCAAAGCCATTGGTAATAAAGTTCAGATAACTATGGATAAGGCCTATTCCCCCAGTTTAGTTCTGTCCTGTATGACCTATTCTGTTACCGGCACCGTAAATCCGAAGGTTGCCGAAGAATATAATGTAGAAGGTGATATGGGGATGGCTTACTTAACAGAAAACTCGGTAGGAAGCGGCCCTTATAAATTAGTCAGCTGGGAGAGAAATCAGAAGTTAATCTTTGAGGTTAACGAAAATTATTGGGGGCCTAAACCGGAAATAGACAAGATTATAATAATAGATGTACCCGAATCGTCCAGCCAGCTCCTTCAGCTTAAAGGTGGCACTATTGATGTAGCCTGGAACCTCGAACACGATCAGATTCCGGATGTAGAGAAGACCAAAGGAGTCTATACTCTTTCTAAGCCACAATTCAAATTAATCTACTTTGGTATGAATGGGCAGACCCCGCCGACAGATAATGTCCTGGTTAGAAGAGCGGTTAAATCTGCTATAGATGTCGAGGCAGTTATAAAAGCTGTAGGAGGCGGTGTAGCCGAACTCCATACCTTTATTCCTAAAGGTATGTTCGCTTATTATGATGGAGAAGAAGTACCCTATAACCCTGAAAAAGCCAAAGAATTGTTAGCGGAAGCTGGCTATCCGAATGGTTTTGAAATCACTTTAACCGTCCCCGATTTCTTATCCACCGAAGGAACAGTGGTTAAATCCTATCTCGAACAAGTGGGCATAAAGACTAATCTGGAGGTAATTGCTTACACTACTCTATTGGGTAAATATAGAGAACAGGGCTTAGAGCTGGTTATGGCCCGATGGGGAGCTGATTATGCTGATCCTGATGCCAATGCCAAGCCATTTGCCCATTGTAGGACCACTGGTGATGAGGCGACAATAAAACAATTAGCCTGGAGAAATGCCTATGCTAATCCTGAATTTACTGATATGGTAGAAAAGGCTGCCTTTATTCAGGACAGAGATGAACGAGAAAAAGTTTATTTAGAATTACAGAAAAAATGGCAAAGTGACGGCATTTTTAAAATACTCTACCAGATGACCATTCAGTTAGGGCTAAACGACAGAGTTGGTAATTTTATCCTGAACGAACTAACCCAGACACCTTGGGAGCTTATCACCCTAAAAGACTAACACACAATTTTTAATTTAGTCGAAAATATTTTAGCAAAAAGTATTTTTCGTAAAATATCTATGTTAAAATGTCAGTGTCAAGTAAACTGTGCCGTATATACTCACAATGCAAGGAGTATATACGGCACAGCCAAATAGTTAGTTAAATTTAAAAATTTAGGATAAATACAAAGATTAAAAACAATAAGAAAAAGTTAAGAATAGGATCATAGATTACAGATGCTAAAATACCTAATAAAAAGATTAATATTATTTGTTATAGTTATTTTTGGAGTAGTAACCATTACTTTTTTTATTTCCCACGTAATCCCCGCCGATCCGGTAGGTGCAATTTTAGGTGAAAACGCCCCACAAGAGTTAGTGGAAAAGATGGAAAGACAATTAGGTCTGGATTTGCCTCTGGGTCAACAGTACACCCGCTATCTCAAAGGATTAACAAATTGGAATTTCGGGATATCCCTAAGAACTCAAAAACAAGTTTCGGAAGATCTTAGACTATATTTTCCTGCCACCATGGAATTAGCTTTCCTGGCCTTATCTATTGCCATAATCCTTGGAATATCCATCGGCGTAATTTCCGCGGTTAAAAGAAACCAATGGCCGGATAATGCAAGCAGAGTATTTTCTCTGGTGGGAATATCGATGCCCGCCTTCTGGCTGGGTTTATTATTTATTTTAATTTTATATTATCATTTAGGTCTCATCCCCGCTGGAGGGAGGTTATCTCCTCATATTTCTCCTCCTCCCATGGTAAGCGGACTTTATCTATTGGACAGCTTAATAGCCGGTCAATTTAGGACTTTTTGGGATGCTCTTTACCACTTATTAGGTCCGGCTTTGGTCCTGGGATGGATTCAAACGGCCTATATATGCAGGGTTACCAGGTCCTCGATGCTCGAGGTCATCAATGAAGAATATATTAGAACTGCCCGCGTTAAGGGCTTAAAGGAAAGGGTGGTTATCTTCAAACACGCTTTCAGAAACGCCTCTATTCCGATACTAACCATGATAGGAATATCTTTCGGCTACATGCTGGAAGGTTCGGTGTTGACCGAGACCGTTTTCGGATATCCTGGCTTGGGAAGGTATGCGGTAAATTCCTTTTTATCTCTTGATTTAAATGCGGTGATAGGTTCAGTTACCTTAATCGCTATTTGTTATGCTCTGAGCAACTTGATAGTCGATTTGCTCTATGCGTTTTTAGATCCCAGGATTAAATATTAGGATGGTAAGTAATTTGGCTAAAGATAATTCACAAAATTTGATAGTATCTTGGAGAAAGAGATATTCTTCGGAAATTTCTGACTTTAAAGAAACCGTTTATTTAATAAAGAAGAGTCCGCTGACTATGGTCGGCTTAGCTGTAATATTAATTTTAATTATTATGGCAATCTTTGCTCCTTATATTGCCCCTTATGACCCGGTAATCATGAACTTGGACAACAGATTGGCACCACCTTCCCAGGTTCATCTGCTGGGTACCGATGAATTGGGGAGAGACATCCTTTCCCGAATAATCTACGGGGCAGGAGTAGCCCTGAAGATTGTGTTAATTGTCCTGGCTATAGATTTACCTTTAGGTATCCTGCTGGGACTTGCTGCCGGTTATTTTGGGGGATGGGTAGATGAGATTATCATGAGGATTGCTGATATATTTATGGCTTTTCCACGGCTTATCCTGGCTATGGCTATTGGAACGGCATTAGGTCCTAGTCTTAGAAATACTATGATAGCCATTGCCTTGACTATGTGGCCGGTCTACGCCCGATTAGCCCGGGGAGAGACTTTAAGTATCAAAGAAAGGACCTTTATTGAAGCGGAAAGAGCTTTAGGGACTTCTAACTTTAGAATACTGGTTTTCAATATTTTGCCTATATGTATATCTACTCTAATTGTTCGGGCTACCCTGGATATGGGAAATATCATCCGTATTGCTGCTGGAATGAGTTTCTTGGGATTAGGTGCTCAACCTCCTACCCCGGATTGGGGTCTGATGGTGAGTACGGGAAGAAACTTTTTAGTCAATCAATGGTGGGTACCAACCTTTCCGGGATTTGCCATTTTGCTGGCGGTCTTTGGTTTTAATTTATTAGGTGATGGGATAAGGGATATTTCTGACCCTCACCTCAGAAGAGGGAGGCAGTAATTAATGGCCAAAGAAGTATTATTAGAGATAAAAGACTTAAAGGTTAATTTTTATACTTACCGGGGAGTAGTTAAAGCCTTAAACGGAGTTAACCTGAAGATTTATAAGGGGGAATTTTTCGGTTTGGTTGGAGAAACTGGCTGTGGGAAGAGTGTAACTGCTTCTGCTGTTCTTAATTTAGTGCAAAATCCCGGGAAGATTGAAAAAGGAGAGATATTTTTTAAAGAAAAAGACCTTTTAAAGATGAGCGAAGAAGAGATCAGGGAAAAGATTCGTGGTAAAGAAATTACAATGATAATGCAGTATCCTATCGCCGCCTTAAACCCGGTTATAAATAATGGGGACCAGATTGCCGAAGCACTTATTGCCAACAAAAATATGAACGAAAGTGAAGCCAGGAAGAGAACTATTGAATTACTAAGGGAGGTTAATATCCCCGAAGCAGAAAAGATTGCCCGTCAATTTCCCCATCAATTATCCGGAGGAATGGCCCAGAGAGTTATGATTGCTATGATGTTATCTACCGAGCCATCTCTGCTTATTGCCGATGAGCCGACTACTGCCCTGGATGTTTCTATTCAAGCCCAGGTGTTGAGTTTACTCAAAGATTTAATCAGCAAACATAGAGCTACGGTTCTACTCATTACCCATGACCTTTCGGTAGTTGCTGAAACTTGCAGCAGAGTAGGGGTAATGTATGCCGGAGATATGGTGGAAATAGGCACGGTAGACCAGATTATCAATAATCCTCAACACCCTTATACCAAGGGTTTGATAAAGGCAATTCCATCTGATCGAAGCAAGGAATTAGTGGAGATTAGGGGGAGTGTCCCTGACTTAGTGAATCCCCCTTCAGGGTGCAGATTTCATCCCCGTTGCGATTATGCAAAACCTATCTGTAAAAAAGAAAAGCCCCAGGTCCTACAGGTAGAGAAAGAGCATATGGTGGCCTGTTTTTTATACGAAGAAAGTCATAATAAAAAGTCAAAAGAAGAATACGCAGGAGAATACAAGGGAGGAATAAGTGGAAGAACTGATTCAACTTAAAGAAATTAAGAAATACTTCCCCTGGAAGAAGCACAAATACGTGAAAGCAGTCGATAGCGTTTCTCTTTCAATTAATAAGAGAGATATCTTCGGATTAGTAGGTGAATCCGGTTCAGGAAAGACCACCTTGGGGAGGATGATGATTCATCTGATCGACTCCACTTCCGGGTCTATCTTCTACAAGGGAAAAGATATAACTAAAATAAAAAAATTGGAAAAAAATTTACGCAGAAATATGCAAATAGTTTTTCAGGATCCTTATTCATCTTTACATCCCCGAAAAAAAATAAAGGATATTATAGGCAGTGGATTAAGAACCCATAATTTAGTAAAGAGCGAGGGAGAACTGGTAACCAAAATCGAACAATTTCTAAATTTAGTGGGTATGGGAGAGGAACATCTCTATCGTTATCCCCACGAACTTTCCGGTGGACAGAGACAGAGGGTAGCTATTGCCCGGGCTCTTATTCTGAATCCAGAATTTGTGGTTTTAGATGAACCTACTTCTTCGTTGGATGTCTCAGTTCAAGCCGAGATTTTAAATTTATTAAAAAAACTAAGAGAGGAATTTGACCTCACCTATGTATTTATTACCCATGACCTGTATCTGGCACGGATTATTACCGAAAAAATTGCTATTATGTATCTGGGAAAGATAATGGAATACGGAGACACGGAGAGCATCTTTAAAAATCCTTTACACCCTTATACCGAAGCTTTATTTTCAGTTATTCCAAAACTTGATCCTCAAAAAAGAACTAAGAAAATTATTCTCAAAGGAGAAATCCCCAGTCCGGTTGATCCTCCCTTGGGTTGCCGATTTCATACCAGGTGTATGAAAAAAATCGGGGAGATTTGCGAAAAAGTCTCACCTCCCTTAAAAGAGGTAGAAGAAAAACACTTCGTTTACTGCCATTTATATGACTAAAAACTTTTATTAAAAAGAAGGATTTTGCATTACCCTTGTAGAATTTTAATTATAGTGTTTAAAAAATATTAAACAGGTAAATTAAAGGAGGAAAAATCCTATGGAAAAGAAAGAAGAGCGCCGTTCCGAAAAAGAACGAAGAACAGGTGAAGACCGTAGAAAATTTGATGACCCAAATTACAAAGGACTTGAACGAAGAAGTAGCCGGGACAGAAGAACCGGTGAAAACAGAAGAAAATCCGAGAAATAACATAGCCTTTCATCATTTCACAGGGAGAATGTCATAGGGACGGTTGTCCCCTTAATATAGGAGGATTTAAAAAATAAAATGAAATACAGGGATATCCGGGAAATATCAATGAACCTTATTCCCGTAGCAGCCTTTCTTCTTGCATTATTAATTGGGACAATTATGATTGCCTTTCTGGGAGTAAACCCTTTGGTTGCTTACCAGGCTCTGCTCAAGGGAGCGTTTGGAAGTACGAATGCTATAGCGGATACGGTAGTCAAGGCAACTCCTTTGCTTTTTGTAGGGCTGGGAATCTGCATCGCCTTTCGTGCCGGCGTATTAAACATCGGGGGGGAGGGCCAGCTTGTAGCCGGGGCTCTCTCTGCAACCATAGTTTGTCTTACTTTTCCAAATTTACCAGGCTGGATGTTGATAATAATTGCTTTACTCGTCGGGCTCTTAAGCGGAGCAATATGGGCAGGAGTCGCCGGATTTCTTAAGGCCTATTTTAATGTAAACGAAATCCTGAGCACCATCATGCTGAATTATATTGCGGCTTATGGGATGAATTATCTTCTTAGCGGACCGATAATGGACCCACTTCAGATAGAACTTGGCTCCTTTATCCCTCAGACTGCCCGTTTAGCCCATGCAGTTGATCTTCCCCGTCTTATTCCTACCCGCCTGCATTTTGGAATAGTAATAGCAGTTGTTTTTGCTATTCTGGTATATATTTTTCTCTGGCGGACGACAATAGGATTTCGTATCCGTATGATAGGGCAAAATATACAGGCCTCGCGAGCGTCCGGAATTAATGTGCAGAAGTATATAGTCCTTGCTTTTATTTTGAGCGGAGCTTTAGTAGGGTTGGGCGGAGCCATTGAAGTGTTAGGAATTCATCACCGGTTGTTCACCGATGGTTCTGTATCGGGTTTCACCGGCAGTGCGGGCTTTAACGGGATTGTAGCTGCTTTGTTTGGCCAGCTTCATCCTATTGGGACAATACCGGCCTCCCTGTTATTGGGCGCACTTCTTACCGGAGCAAATAAAATGCAAAGAGTAGTGCAAGTGCCTTCTGCGCTGATCGGTGCTTTAAACGGTCTAATTGTAATTTTTGTGGTAGGAAGCGAGTATCTGCGCCGCAGTCAGGCTCGACGGATGGAACGAACTGCAGACACGAAAAATAATTCCATAAATAAAGATAAAAGGGAGAACAAATAATGGAAGCAATTATTATCGGGATAGCAAAATCTGCAATTCGTCTTGCAACGCCATATCTCTATGCTTCTATTGGAGAAACAATAGGGCAGTTGAGCGGTGTTCTAAATCTTGGGGTAGATGGTGTTATGCTTATGGGAGCCTTTAGTGCTTTCTATACGGTTCTTAGAACCGGTAATCTTTGGCTTGGTTTATTGGCGGCAATAGTGGTCGGAGCGATATTTGGGCTTTTGATTGCCTTTATTAATGTTACCTTAAAAGCCGAACAGGGGATCAGCGGGATCGGGGTTTATATATTCGGTCTCGGATTAAGCAGCCTTTTGTTTAGCACTATGGTGGGAACAGTTCAAACAGTAAGCGGTTTCCCCCCTTTGTCTATCCCATTGCTCTCTAATATTCCGGTTGTAGGCGAAATTTTCTTCCAGCAAAATATCCTGGTGTATGGTGCATTTGCTCTGGTTCCTATTTCCTGGTTTATGTTAACCAAGACACCCTTGGGCCTTAGTATTCGAGCTGTGGGGCAGCACCCGGAGGCAGCCGATTCACTGGGGGTTAATATTTTGCGTATCCGTTATTTTACAGTAGTATTAGGTGGAATTCTCTCGGGGATTGCCGGCGCATCTCTCTCTATTGCACTGCTTAACGTATTTCAGCAAAATTTAACTAATGGGATGGGCTTTATTGCCGTTGCCCTGGTATATTTTGGAGCCTGGCGCCCGAAAACCGTTCTCATCGGTGCACTTCTATTTAGCACTGTAAACGCTATTCAGATATGGATTCAGGTAAAAGGAATTAACATTCCCTCTGATTTTACCTTAATGTTGCCTTATATTGTTACTATCGTGGTACTTGCCGCTATGGCTAAACGCCGCATACATCCACCTGCGGCGTTAAACAAACCCTTCGAGCGGGGGGAATAATAGAAGAGGAGGTGGCTAATAAAAGGCTTTAGAGTAATAAGAGATTTTCTGTATTTGTATTATAGTATAAAAAATTAGGAGGATAAAAGGATGAAGTGTAAAAAAAATATAACAATTATTATTATGATAAGTATTCTTATCTTATCTCTCGGGTTCGGAGCAAATGCGAAAACCTTTCGGGTAGCGGTTATCATGCCAAGTGCTATTAGTGATTTGGCCTTCAGCCAGAGCATGTACGATTCTTTGCTTACTATTCAAAAAGAGATGGGCAAGGAGAATTTTGAGTTTGTTTATTCAGAGAATATGTTTGTAGTAGCGGACGCCGCTGCTGCTATTCGAGACTATGCCAGCGAGGGCTATGATCTGGTAATTGCCCATGGTTCCCAGTACGGAAGTTCCTTGGTGGATATCGCCCCCGATTTTCCCAACACGAGCTTTACCTGGGGAACGTCGGTAAACACCTTCTCCGATCAGGGGATCACGAATATCTTCGCTTACGAGGCGCGCTCTGAGGAAGGAGGCTACGTCTGCGGTGTTCTGGCAGCGAAACTTTCCGAGAGTAATGTTTACGGAGTAATCGGTCCGATTGAGACCGGTGACGCTAAGCTGTACGTCGATGGATTCAAGGCTGGGGTGCTGGCAACCAAGCCGGATGCTCAAGTGAACGTCAACTGGACTGGTTCTTTCAGCGATGTCGCCCTTGCTTCCGAGGCTGCACAGACACACATCAACGTTGGAGCCGACGTCCTTACCGGGACAGCCCAAATGGTAGTTGGAGCAATCGGGGTAGCACGCCAACGCGGGGTTCTCTGGTTCGGGACACAGGCCGATCAAACATCAATTGCTCCCGAGGTCGTCGTTGCCAACCAGGTCTACGACTGGACCGTGGTTCTCAGACCGATGATCCAATTGATTAGAGAGGGGACAATGGGCGGAACTACCTATGCACTCACCCTGGCTAACGAAGGTCTCAAGATTGTTGTGAACCAGGAGGCACTTGTAGGAAAGACGATCCAGGACATTATCGAAGGAAAAATAGATATCGAGTTATAAGTACTTATGCGGGGCGTCTAATTCCTCTTTCTCTTGCCCCGTATAATTGTGGTCTCTTGTGTAGATGTTGTTTGGCAGTTGCACTTAGGCCGATGATTGAAATGATTAAGAAGGGAGAAAAAGGAGGTAAAATCTTTACTCTTAACTTGGCTAACGGTGGTCTTGAAATTGTCGTAACTGATGAAGCGTTTGTTGGCAAAACCATTGAGGATATAGTCAAAGGAAACATTGAGGTCAAAGTAGAGAAGTAAAGAAAGATTAAGAGCATATTCATACGGAACGGAGCTCTGATTTACATTTTAATATGAAAAAAGATATATCTAAAATAACAAATTTAACCAAAGTCGAAAAAGTAGAGATGCGGGGAATAGTTAAGCAGTTCCCGGGTGTGCTGGCGAATGATCGCATTGATTTTGATGTCCGTGCCGGGGAAGTTCATACCCTCCTTGGCGAAAACGGAGCCGGGAAAAGCACCCTGATGAAAATTCTTTACGGCATGTATCACCAGGATAAAGGTGAAATTTATGTTAACGGAAAACTGGCTAACATTCATTCTCCGCTGGATGCAATTCGACTGGGGATTGGGATGGTGCACCAGCATTTTATGCTTGTCCCCACCCTTACAGTAGCAGAAAATGTAGCTTTGGGGCTTCATTCCTCGCGAAAATTTCTTCTTGACCTTAATATTGTTTCAGAACGTATTAAAGAACTTGCCAAAGTTCATGGGCTCTATGTTGACCCAAAGACAAAAGTATGGCAACTCTCTGTAGGAGAGCAGCAACGGGTGGAAATAATAAAAATCTTATATCGCGGAGCTTCTCTCCTTATCCTGGATGAACCGACTGCTGTTCTTACTCCGCAAGAGGTGGAAGAACTTTTCCAGGTCTTGCGGAGTATGCTAAAAAGAGGATACTCTATTATTTTTATCAGCCATAAACTTCGTGAAGTTCTATCACTTTCTAACCGTGTGACTATACTTCGTGACGGCAGGGTGGTAAAGACTCTTCCTATTGCTGAAGTGACCAAAGAAAAACTGGCACGTCTTATGGTGGGGAGAGAAGTCCTTTTTCAAGTCGAACATCCTTCGGTAAAGCTCGGTAAAGCATCCCTTGCTTTGGAGGGAATTTGGGCTCAGGGAGATGAGGACATTCCTGCCCTAAGGGGGATTGACCTTGAAGTACACTCTGGTGAAATTCTGGGGATTGCCGGAGTCTCGGGAAATGGCCAGCGTGAACTTGCAGAAGTCATCGCCGGTCTACGGAAATCTACAAAAGGTAAAGTGTTTATAAAAGGAACTGATGTTAGCAATTGGTCTCCTTCGCAGCTTCTCGAGTATGGTCTTTCTTATATTCCCGAAGAACGAATGCGAGATGGCGCAATACAAAAATTTACCGTGGAGGAAAACCTGATTCTCAAAGACCATATACACCAACCTTATACTAAGGGAATATTTATGAATTTTAAAAACATTGCCCGGGAAAGTGAACGCCTGATAAGTGACTTTGATATCAGGACTCCCTCCCGCTATACTTCCTTAAAAAGCCTTTCCGGCGGAAATATCCAGAAATTAATCCTGGCACGAGAACTCTCCCGAAAACCCGGTATTCTGGTAGCCGCCCAGCCTACGCGCGGTTTAGACGTCAGTGCAACAGAATATGTTCATCGTCAATTGATTGAACAAAGGATAAAATTAAAAACAGCAACTCTTCTTATTTCTGATGACCTGGACGAAATTTTATCACTCGCTGACCGGATTGCAGTTATCTACGAGGGCAAGATTATGGGTGTGGTAAAACGAAACGAAGTGAGTGTTGGAGAATTGGGCATGATGATGGGAGGAGTACATAAAGATAAGATAAAATAAGTGGGAATCCATCTTCCCCCCTTTCTATCTAAATACCATTCCCTATTTCCTAACGACTATTTTAAGAAGCTCGAACTTTCCCTCTTGCATGTTTATTTGACCGGGTGACTGGTAGACTGGAAGACTGGAAGACTAAATAATTTTGCAACCCGTATCTTGTAAAAACTTTTTCTTTTAAAAAGAAGGATTTTTTAAAACTTCCAACGTATATATAATATGTAGTGGTTGGAATATTTTACATAATGTAATTTAAAAGGTAATGAATTACTAGACAGGTATTTCATATTATACAAATTTATTAAATTTAATATTGTATTTTGTTTCTTCTGAATTTTTTGTATTGATTCAAATAAGCAAGATTAACTATTGTTAAAATATTCGATAAAGTAAATAAAAATAAGAATTTTATAGGAGGTGCGATATGGGAAGTGTATATAAGATTGTCGAAATTATAGGTACCAGTGAAAAATCATGGGAGGACGCAGCAAGAGTTGCGGTAGAGACTGCTTCTAAATCGATTGAGGAACTTAGGATAGCCGAAGTAAGTAAGCTTGATATCAAAGTAGAGAAAGACGGCAGGCTAACCTTCAGGACAAAATTAGATATTTCATTTAAATATAAAAAGTAAAAATCATTAGCAGATATTATTAAAAAAATACCAACTCTTAAGATTTATAATTAAATATTAACTCAATAATTAATATAAATAAAAAGAGTCAATGAGCTCTTACTATACTATTCTTTCTGTATAGTAGAGGGAAGTTAAAGGGTATTTTTTTGTCTTTTTAAGGTGTTAAATATGAAAAAATGTTAAGGAAAAGAGTGTGCTAACTCAAAAATTCAGCTACTTTTTCTAACTTTTCGTAAGGAGTTTTATACTTCTAATTCTTCGTGTTTTCGTAGATAATTATATCTAAATAGAAAGTTTTCTAAATTGTAAATTAGATCTATAATAGAATTAAATATAATTTATCCATAATAAAAGCTTTGACTCCGATAGATATATTCATAAAATTTATTAGTTGAGGAGAAATGTGATGAGGTATAACTTTGATGAGGTTATTGACCGAACTAAGTATCATTCTGTAAAATGGGATGACCTGGAAACTACTTTTGGTGCTGTCCCTAAAGATGTGCTCCCTATGTGGGTTGCTGATATGGAATTTAGGTCACCACAACCGGTAATTGAAGCCATTAAAAAAGCTGCCGAATACGGTATTTATGGCTATACCTCGAGGCCCGATTCCTATTATCAGGCAATAATTGACTGGATGGAGAGAAGACATAATTGGAAAGTAAAAAAAGATTGGCTGGCTTTTAGTCCGGGTGTCGTTCCTGCCTTAAGTTTTATTATCAGAGCATTTACTCAACCCGGTGATAAGGTTATTGTTCAACAGCCGGTCTATTATCCCTTTTTTCGAGTAATAGAAAATAATGGCTGCCACGTAGTGAATAATCCCTTAAAACTTAGTAATAAAAAATATTTTATGGATTACCAAGATTTAGAAAAAAAAGTTGATGACCCCAGAGTAAAATTATTGATATTATGCAGTCCGCATAATCCAGTGGGGCGGGTGTGGCAGAAAGAAGAGCTTATTATATTGGGAGAAATTTGTTTAGAACACAATATCATCGTTGTTTCTGATGAAATCCATGCCGATATTTTATTTGAAGGATACAAACATTTGCCCTTTGCTTCAATTTCACCGGCATTTGCTCATAATTCAATTACCTGCACTGCACCGAGCAAAACTTTTAATTTAGCAGGACTTCAGACTTCTACCATTATTATTCCTAATAAAAAATATTATAAAATCTATAATAATATCTTAGATAGTTTCGCCCTTGATGAGAATAATGTTTTTGGACTGGTGGCCCTGGAAGCTGCCTATAGAGATGGAGAAGAATGGCTTGAGCAATTATTGTCTTATCTAAATGAAAATCTAAAATTCTTGATGAAATATTTTAAAGAAAGAATCCCTAAAATAAAAGTTATAAAACCGGAAGGAACTTATTTAGTCTGGCTGGATTGCCGGCAATTAGGATTAAGTGCCAAGGATTTAAATAATTTTATGATTAATAAAGTAAGAATAGCCCTTGACGACGGATGTTGGTTTGGCACCGAGGGAGAGGGCTTTATGAGGATTAATATTGCTTGTCCTCGTTCTATTCTCGAGGAAGGTTTAAAGAGAATAGAAAGAGCAGTTAATAGCATATAGTGCAAAATGCACCAGTGCACCAGGGGACGGTCCTCTGGCAGGAAAGTAATTTTTGCCTTTTATTCAATTAATAATAGTCTTAGATGAAGGGAACACAGGTGTTATGAGAAGAAAAGATAGAGAAATAGTTGATAAAAAAGTAATGGTATCTATTATCGAAAAAGCAATTATTTGCCGGGTAGCGATGTGTTGGCAAGATGAACCTTATGTAATACCTATGAATTTTGGTTATCGGGATAATTATATTTTTCTGCATTCAGCCGGGGAAGGACGTAAGCTGGATATTCTTCGTAATAATGATAAGGTTTGTATAGAATTTGATGCGGATGTAGAATTGGTACAATCTCAAAAAGCATGCAATACCGAAATGAAGTATAAGAGTGTCCTGGTCTTTGGAACAGCAGTTGTTTTAAAAGATATTGCGGAAAAGAAAAGAGCTCTGGATATTATAATGCAGCACTATTATAATCATGATTCTTTATCTGCATTTCATTACCCGGAGGATGCTCTGGAAAAAGTAATTATTATTAAAGTAAAAGTTGAAAAAATAACCGGGAAGGAATCATTATAAAGGAGATTTGGGGAGAAGTATCGGTTATTTTATGGTTTTGATAATCCTGCTACTTTGAAAAAAAGAAAAAAACCTAAGAGAAGGTTCGGAAAAATCCCTCATTAGAATTTCCTCTCAGGAATTGCAGAAAGCCAATCAAGGGCAGGTGATAAGAATAAGAAAATAATGCTCGGCAGAAGACGACCATCATAGTTTTAATAGGTAAAATATTTATTAAGATTAAGATTACACTTGTAATTTTAAAATAAATGAACTATATTATTTAAATGTATTAATTCGAGGTCAAAGAAGAAAATGTCTGATAAAGATAGAAGAGAAGTAAAATCAAAACTGAAA
>Ga0307430_1001645_pt1 | contig 16042 bp, 10 predicted proteins | sample SalMarWE160130MG_FD_202159 | JGI IMG/M metagenome (GOLD analysis project Ga0307430, IMG submission 202159) | Salt marsh sediment microbial communities from the Plum Island Ecosystem LTER, Massachusetts, United States - WE1603-130 | ecosystem: Environmental > Aquatic > Marine > Intertidal zone >... | reverse complement strand
AGCTCTATCTGATGTATCTCAAACTCGTGAATGAGTTTCAGCACTTCGGTTTCAGAAGGTTGCAAACCTGATTTTGACGGTTTCTTTTTCAGTAACTCTTCTGCCTTTTGGCGAAGCCTGGTAGCTTCTGATTTTTTACTGGCATTTTTCATAATTGCCTCCTGTCTTGAACTGTGTCACTTTTGCTCTAGGTTAAGACGGGTGATGTTATAGACTATCCTTACTTCTCCGAAGTTCCTCATTTGCTCTTTTCAGTTCTATTTCCAACTTTTTGGCTATGGTTATATCGGTAAATGTCATAACCAGTCCATCGATATGGTCGTCGAGTGTGCGGTAGGGCATTATCCTGACATTAAACCACCTTTCATCGTGTGTTGCAATTGCAGTTTCGACAGATATCAGGTTTTTGATCACTTGTCGGGCATGGCTTTCAATTTCGGGGTACTGCATATCGGTAGTCAGGTCGGTAAAAGGCCTGCCAATATCCGTGTTACGCAGTTTAAATATTTTGGTTATCTGGTCGGTGAACCTGCGGATGTTCAACTCCTTGTCGAGGAAAAGGGTAGCAATCTCGGTACTATTGAGCAAGTTTTTCATGTCATCGTTCGCCTGTACATAATCACTTACCTTACTTTGAAGTTCGATATTAACCGTTTGCAGCTCTTCGTTCAGACTCTGCATCTCTTCCTTTGAGGTGTTGAGTTCCTCGTTGGTCGATTGCAGTTCTTCGTTTGTTGATTGCAACTCCTCGTTGGTCGATTTCAGCTCTTCCTGCGATGTCTGCATCTCTTCGCGGGTGTTTTGCAGGTCTTCATAATTTCGTTGCAGTTCAATCTCTAATTCCCTCTGCCGTCCGGTTGAACTTTGTTTCCCTGTTCTCGGATTCACTACATCATTTTTAACCGCAACCGGCACATCGGCAAATATTACCATAAGCATGCCTCTTATCGAATCGGGGGTTTCGATGCGTTGAACAGTAACATCCACAAGCTGAGTACTCCCGTTGGTTCCTACTTTAATATTATGTACTATCACTGCGTCAAAGCTTCGCATTGCTTTCCGGAAGGCGCCCGGCAGCGCCTGGCGCAATCCTTCGCGCGCCATCGCATGAATGTTCCAGTTTGCTTTACCGGCAACCGGTTCAAGGTATTTCCCTGTACGGCCGGTGATGTAAAGTATGTCGCCTGTACCGTTTACCAGCACACTGGCAGGAGTAAAGCGTTGAAGCAAAATCTGATCTGCGAGGGTCTGGATGTTTTCAATAACTTTCGGTGACATCTTTATTTCAGTTTTCTCTGCTTTATTGTGAGAAAAGGAGCTTGGAAAATCAATGAGTTCAGGCGTCAGAATTGTTGCAGAGCGTTTGAAAATTTTCAATTTGGCATTAACCTCTTTAAACCCTTCTTTTTGGGCTCCAAGTGTTTCGGCAGTGCCAAGTAACATGATTCCACCTGGATTAATGCTGTAATAGAAAAGTGCCATAAGTTTTTTCTGCAATTCGGGCTCCATGTATATCAGCATATTGCGACACGAAAGAAAATCGAGCCTGGTAAAGGGTGGGTCTTTAATCACATTCTGAGGAGCAAACACCACCATTTCGCGTATGTCGGCATTAATGCGGTAGCCTTCATTTCCGACAGAAAAAAACCGGTTGATCCGTTCGGGAGATACATCGGCAGTAATGTTTTTAGAGAAAACACCTTTGCGGGCTTTATCAATGGCATCATTATCGAGATCGGTGGCAAATATCTGCAAATTCAGGTTTTTGTGCATTTTAACCTCTTCCAGTGCCTCTTTAAAAACAATGGCTAATGAATAGGCTTCTTCCCCGGTTGAGCAGCCCGGCACCCAGGCGCGTAGCGCATGTCCGTCGGGCGATTCTTTAATCAGTTCAGGAAGAACACTTTCTCGGAGGATTTTCCACACTGCAGTATCGCGGAAAAAGCTGGTAACGCCAATCAGCAACTCTTTGAAAAGTATTTCGACCTCTTTAGAGTTTTCCTGCAAAAAGCGGACATAGTTGTTTATTTTACTTATTTGGTGAACTCCCTTGCGCCTTTCGATTCGGCGAAACAAGGTGTTTTTCTTATATAAAGAAAAGTCATGACCTGATTGTTCGCGGAGCAGGATGACAATTTTTTCGAGGTTGCTTTTGTTTTTACTCTCTATTTCGGAATCTGTTTTAACTGCCGGAAAAAACTTAAGGTAAGCGATCAGTTTGGCGGGTAATTCCCCGGCGGGAGCCACAATATCAGCAATTACGGCTTCGATGGCGCTGCTGGGCATGCTATCGAATTTGGCCGAAGCAGGATCCTGTACCAGTACAACGCCGTTTTTTTCTTTAATGGCTTTGAGTCCCAGGCTGCCATCGGAGCCCATGCCCGAAAGGATAATGCCGATGCTTTTTTCCTGCATGTCGTCGGCCAATGAACGGAAGAAATTATCAATAGGTAAACGCAGGCCGCGCGATTCAACCGGATCGAATAAATATAACGCGCCATTCAGCAACGACATGCTCTTGTTGGGTGGTATCACATATACATAGTTTGGCTTCACTTTAAGCCGGTCGGTTGCCTGTAACACCTTCATGTGGGTAATTCGTTGCAACAGATCGGGCATAATGCCAACGCGGTTTGGGTCGAGATGTTGGATTACGACGAACGCCATCCCGTTGTCTTTGGGCATATTTTCAAAGAACTGCTCCAACGCTTCCAGACCGCCTGCCGAGGCGCCAATGCCAACTATGGGAAACTGGTCTTTATCTGTTTTTGCAGGAGTTTTTTCGTTTACCCGTTTTGCTGATGCTTTCAGCGCAACTTCTGTCTTGCTTTGACTTTCCGATTTGCTGCTTTTCTTCATAACCTTCATAATTCTAATTACAACTTAATTCCATCAGGGGTTACAGTTTCTCATTAACATATCGGGTATCTAACCAGTCGGAAGTCCGAAGTCCGAAGTCGGAAGTCCGAAGCCTGAAGTCCGAAGATTTATGTGACATGTAGTCCTGACTTCTGACTTCTGACTTCTGACTCCTGACTTCTGACTCCTGACTCCCGACTTCTGTCTCTCAACAGAGAGGAATCATCTTCAATAAGTATTTGAATACTGATAGTTTTCTTTACATTTATTTCTGTCATTTAAGTTTTAATAAGGAAGTGCCATCATTTGTTACCTTTTAAGTACAATCTTATCTTATGTTTTCTCAGGACAATAATGTTTTATCATTACATTTTTCAGATTGAAAGTGATTAGTTATGGTGCTTCAATTTATCCCGCAACATATCGCTGATTATAATTTCAATCTCTTCAAAATCTTCTGTTTTTCTTAGAAAATAATCAGCTCCTGCTTCAAAACACCTTTTTTTGTAAATAGGATAATCGTAATTTGTCAGAATGCAGACCTTAACTTTCATTTTCAACTCCCTGATTTTCTTTAACACCTCTATTCCATTCATTTCCGGCATCCTGATATCAAGAATTGCCATATCAGGTTCCTTTCCCCTGATAAGCTGCAGTGCTTCCACTCCGTTTTCAGCTTCATATACTACAGTATTGTGATTAATACTGTTCAATAAACTTCTGATCCTGTCTCTCAACAGAGAGGAATCATCAGCAATAACTATTTTCATAATCAGGGGGCTTTTTTATTTATACAGGGATCGTTAAATTTTAACGTTTTCCCAAAATGACAATATAGTAAATACAGACGCCTTAAGATATAAGGATTTAGCCTGTTCGGATGTAGGGGGAATGATGATTCTGATGTAGGGGAAGGACTACAAGGCAGTAGGCAGTAGGCACTAGGCACTAGGCAGTAGGTTACCTTCAGCCTATCGTCTTTGCGCCGTTATTCTATCAGACTATCTTAATAAAATTAAAAGGTACATCCAGGTCCGAAGAAAAAAAAGTTCCTTTTTCGAGTATATCTTCATCTTCATCTTTGTAGTACCAGTTAATTATGAACTTTTTATTGTTTTTCCGGAGATGAATATGTGTTATTTTATGAATTAAATCAAGTAAGTACTTAGTACCTACACTGTTAATATATTCAAGATAAATTTCAACACAGGTAATTTCAGCAGGATTACAAAAATATTCTTTTATCCATTCCTCTATTGGATTAAAGAAGTCTTCGGCATTTTCAGGAATTAACCGACCTGTTAATTTAATAGTCCCTTTCGGGTCAAGAATGACCTCCGGAGTGTTTTTTGTGGGTGATATTAATTGCTGGTTTTTACACATGTTAATATCTTCTATAGAAAATTGCTTACTGATAAACGTGTACCTGAACAACTGATATATTCCCAAAGTTACAATTTTTCGTGATATCCATCAATTATTTATATCATTTGCCTGTTCGACACATGGCGCAACGGCGAAAAGGCGTAAGGGCTTTAGGGCTTAAAGGCCTTGCCGTTTCACCGTTATACTGTTGTAACGCAACAAGACAGTATAAGACTTCTGCATTAAAACGATAATAATTTAAGTAAATGTTTGAAAATATCGCCTTAAATTGTAAATTTGTTTTACGAAATATCGTATTGTATGTTTATTGAAAGAGATATTCTTAAAAAAATAGTGGCACATCTTAATAAAGATGAAATTACTGTGATAAACGGCCCGAGGCAGGTTGGCAAGACAACCATTTTACAAAGGCTTATGAAAAAGGTTGAACAGCAAAGGATTAATTATTTTTATCTTAATTATGATATTGAAGAAGACAGACGTCACCTTGCCACACAGAGATCTCTTCTCAATAAAATAAAACTGGAATGTGGAGAAAAAAGAGCTTTTATATTTATTGATGAGATACAAAGGAAAGAAGATGCCGGTCTCTTTCTGAAAGGATTGTTTGATATGCAAACACCTCATAAATTTATTGTTACCGGCAGCGGAAGCCTTGAACTTAAAGAAAAAATCAGTGAATCACTTACCGGGAGAAAAAGAGTTTTCAATGTAAAGCCATTATCTTTTATTGAGTTTATTAATTACCGGACAGGTGAAAAATATTCCGACAGATTGAAACTACTGTTTTCAGTTGAACCTGAACTTGCAGAAGAATTACTTGAAGAATATATCACTTTTGGAGGTTATCCAAAAGTCGTTCTTTCTGACTCTCCTCAGGAAAAACATGAAGTCATCAAAGAAATATTTACCAGCACAACTGAAAAAGATCTGTTCTTTTTTCTGAAGCTTAACCGTCCTGAAGCAATGAATCACCTGTTAAGGGTGCTTGCCCTTATTACCGGAAAACCTGTTAATTATACCTGGTTATCAAAAGAAACAGGACTCTCCTTACCTACAGTAAAAAATTACCTGTATTATCTTGAGAAAATCTTCATGGTTTTTCCGGTTTACCCGTTTTTTAAAAACCGGATAAAAGAAATTTCAAAATCGCCGGTGCTTTATTTCAACGATACTGGCCTTTGTAATTATTTAGCCGGTCAATTCAAACCCGGCTCACCAGGAATATCCGGATTTCAATTCCAGCATTTTGCATGGAGAATGTTATCTGATAAATACGAAGAAACCCTGTGCAGCCTTAACTATTGGAGAACTACAGACAAAGCTGAAGTTGATTTTGTTATAAACTGTACTGACAAAGTCATTCCCTGGGAAGTAAAATATTCAGCCCTTAAAAGAAAAGAAGTTACGAGGTCAATGTACAGCTTCATTGAAAAATACAATCCTCCCGAAGCATACATCCTGAACAAATCTTTTTCAGTTACATCTCATTGGAAGAATACCATTATCAACCACCTGACTGTCGGGGATGCTTTTATGTAGGGGGGCTCACTGATCTCGATAGAGCAACGGTTTGACAGTTCCGCTCTCCGCCTTCTGCCTTCTGCCTCATTATTCTATCAGATTATTCCTTATCGCATATATGGTCAGCTCAGCGTTATTCTTCATATCCATTTTCTCAAGGATACGGGCACGGTAAGTGCTTACTGTTTTATCGGAGATAAAAATTTCCTTTGAGATTTCCATAACAGATTTACCTTTTGCCAGCATTACCATTACCTGGAATTCCCTTTCCGAGAGCTTCTCATGAGGTAACCTGTTACTGGAATCATACCCGTTAAAAGCCAGCTTTTCTGCAAAAGCATTTCCAATATATCTGCCGCCTGATACAATTTTCCTGATGGCATGAGTTAACTCTTCGAAGGCATTGTCTTTTGAAATATACCCCGAAGCACCCAGTTTAAATGCATGAACGGCATATTGCTCCTGAGGATGAACACTAAGCATCAGGACACTGGTTTGCAAATTCCTCTCTTTTATTTTCTGCAACACATCCAACCCGCTCATTCCCGGCATTGAAACATCGAGAATTACAAGGTCAAAACTTCCATCTTTTATCTTTGCCCACGCCTCATTACCATTTACAGCTTCATCTATCAGTTTAACTTCATCGAGAGTCTTTACATATTGTTTAAGTCCTTCGCGAACTATTGAATGATCATCTGCAATAAGTATTTTCATGACTTACTTATTTTCTTTTCAGGAATAAAAACTGTCAATTTTGTTCCTTGTCCTTTTTTTGATGATATACCAACCTTACCTCCAAATTGTCTGATCCGTTCACGCATGCCAATCAATCCTAAAGATTTAGCTGATTCAACTTTTTCCCTTGTAATCCCGATTCCATTATCCTGAACGGCCAGTGTCATACCTTTTTGGGTCTGATGCAATTCAATGGTAACCTCTGAGGCATTTGCATGCCGGATTACATTTGTCAGAGCCTCCTGAAAGACACGGAAGAATATCAGGTTCTTTTGGGAATCACCAAAAGTTGAATCATCAAGTTTTAAGTTGCATCTGATTCCGGTTCTTTTCTCAAATTCGCCGGAATACCATTCGATGGCAGCTGCTAATCCAAGATCATCAAGAATACCGGGACGCAGGTCTGAAGAAATACGTTGCACATCTTTAATTGTATTTGATATCATTTCAACCATACCTTCGAGTTTTGCTACAGCTTTCGGTTTGGTACCTATATATTTATGCATCCAGTTCAGATCGAGCTTTAAAGCGGTCAGCGACTGACCAATCTGATCGTGGATTTCCCTGGAGATCAGAGCACGTTCGTCCTCACGTATCTCGTTAAGATGCTTGTGGAGATCCTCCAGCAGTTTCTTTGATTTTCTGATCTCTTCATTTGCCTGTTTGCGCTCGGTGATGTTTGTCCAGAACCCTATGATTTCAAGCAGGTTATTGTTATGATCCCGTACCAGTTTCATCTCATCACGTACCCAGATATATCTTCCATCTTTGCATTTGTAGCGATATTCATAGGTATGCAACCCTTTTTCAAATAACGTCTTCATCCCATCCGAAACGATCACTCGGTCTTCAGGATGGACATGGTTATACCAAAAACTCGAATCCCTGATGAAATCCTCCGGATCGTGGCCAACCATTTGGTCAACGTTACTACTGGTGAATGTCGTTCTAAAATCTCCCGAGGCCTTTGCTGAGTAGATAACTGCCGAGGTAGAGGAGAGCAGATACTGGAGTCTCTCATTGGCAAGGAGTACTTGTTCCTCCGCCCTCTTGCGTTCGGTGATGTCCTGTGCAAAACCTATCAGACCGCAGGGGACGCCATTCTGGTCACAAATTGGAATCTTATCTGTCTGTACCCATCTTATGCCGCTTGCAGATTCATATTGTTCTATTATGTTTAATTTAGGACGCCCTGATTTTAAAACTTCCTGATCATCGTTTGTCATACTTTGCGCAATCTTATCGGAATAAAGGTCAAAGACTGTTTTTCCCACAAATTCTTCTTCAGGCAGTTTAATCGCTTCGGCATGTGTTTTATTGACACGTATATATTTTCCTTCTTTATCTTTATAGAAAATTATAATTGGCGAAGAATCAATAATGAGCTTAAGTTCTTGCCGCTCTTGCTTCATAATTTCTTCGAGTCTTTTACGCTCGGTGATATCTTCGTGTATTGATATCCATATGGCACCATGTTCATAATGGTTATAAGTCGAAATATTGACATAACTCCAGAATGTTGATCCATCCTTTCTGATATTTTGTATTTCACCACTCCATACACTATCCTGTTTAAGACAGTTCATCATCTCAGATGCTACTTCTTCCGGCTTTTTATCCACATGGGCATTTAAAATACTTACGTGTTTCCCAATCAGTTCATCCTTCTGGTAACCGAACATAAATTCAAAGTATGTATTTGTATAAACAATAACAGCATCCGAGATACGGGTCAACTGTATTCCTTCTTTCATGTTCTGCAGAATTTCGCTTTGAAACCGCAGTTTATTCTCCGACTGCTTGCGCTCAGTGATGTCACGGGCAATGGATTGTACCGTTTGGATTGACCCGTCAGGATCAAATTCAGGCACGAATTTGGTATTAAAGTATCGAAAGCCATCCGGTGTTTCAAAGGTGTCTTCCACATCTACGACCTGGCCGGTTTCGAAGGCGGTTCTGATACGCTTCTCCCATCTCCCGGCTTCCTCTTCGGGGACACCGACTTCTGCAATGGTTTTGCCGATATACTCACATGGCGAATAGCGGCCGGCTTTAGCAGCTACCTGATTCACATATAAATGCCTATACTGCCTGTCGAACCGTGCGATAAGATCGGGTGAATTTTCAGCCAAAGACCTGTACTGCATCTCGGAACGTTTCAGTTCTTCCTCCACCTTCTTACGCCCGGTGATGTCGCGGCCAATGCCCAGAAGACCTGTGATCATCCCTTTTTTCATCCGGGGGGAGGCCAGCACCTCTGTGCAGCCATAGTCCCCGGATTTTTTTCGTATGCGCAGCTCGATTGCCTGAACTGTGCGTCCTTTCATCATGTTCGAAAAACGTTCCTCAGCCAAAGGAATGTCTTCCGGATGCAGCAGATCCGTGAATGGTTTCCCGATCCACTCCTGCGTTTGCCAGCCGGTGGTCTTCTCGAATGCCTGATTCATAGAACCAAACAACCCTTGTGGCGTTAGCGAAAAAATAACATCGCGGGACAGGTCCATCAGCTCTTTGTCAGGAATCCCGGGCTCCGTCAACGCCTCCTCTGCCAGCTTACGTTCGGTGATGTCTTTTTCATACAATGTTTTTAACGAATTATGCTCCTTTTGTAATTCCAGCAGCTCTTTAATGAGATCCTTCCTCGTTTTATTCTGGTAATTCATAATTATAACTAGGCAATAGGCATTAGTGTAATTTTGAGATTAGTGATGAGATCATTTTGCTGATTTCTATAATTTCAGCAACCAATTTTTCCGATTCAGTTTTATGAAAATATTTTAACCGGATACAAATTTCAACTTGTGTTGCCAATTCAAACAAAGAACCTCTGGCTATAGAAAGAAATTGCGAGTAACTTCCAGTTGCTTGTCTTCCATAACCTTCAGCAATGTTAGAGGGTACCGAAATTGCCGCTCTTCGCATTTGAGATATTAATACAAAACTCTCTTTCGCAGGGAAATCTTCAGTAACCCGATATATTAATTCAACCAAATCCATACTTCGTTGCCAAATATTCAAATCCTTATAACTTTTTACAGACATATCTATTATTATTAGTTCTTACTATTCCCTAATGCCTAATGCCTAATGCCTAATGCCTAACGCCTAACGCCTTTTAAACCTTTCCCGGAATTATAAAACCAAACGTACTTCCCTTGCCTGCTTCGCTTTCCACCCATATTTTACCTCCGTGTTTTTCGATAAATTCGTTACAAAGCAATAATCCGAGTCCTGTACTTGGTTCACCTTCTGTGCCTCTGCGACTGGTTTTTTCATTAAGCAGGAATAATCTGCTAATCAATTCTTTGTCCATGCCAATCCCTGTATCAGAGATTTTTACTTCTGTATTATTATCCTCTGTAATTGTAGCCGAAATATTAATCTCTCCATACTTTGGTGTAAACTTAATTGAGTTGGAAACCAGGTTGCGGATAACGGTTTCGAACATATGTAAGTCAGCATTAATTGTTATATCTTCCGGAAGAGAATAATCTATTGTAATTTCCTTCTTTCGGGCTGATTCTGTTAATACCTCAATACTTGCAGTAATTATTTGTTTCATGTTAAATGTCTCAGGGATGAAATCCATCATGCCCCGTTTTAATCTTGACCACTCAAGAAGGTTTTCAAGCAATCCAAAGATGTTTGAGGCAGATTCCTTCATACTGATAGCAATCTCCTTAATCTCTTCCAGGGTCATATTCTGAATTTCCTCCGTTAATATTTGTGTGGCTCCAAGGAAGGCACTTAACGGGCCTTTCAGGTCATGAGCAAGGATAGAAAAAAACTTGTCTTTTTCCGCATTAATGGTCTGAAGCAGCTCGTTTTTCAGTTTGATTTCTTCGTCTGTCTTTTTGCGTTCAGTAATATCCCTGGACGTACCAAATGTACCGATGATTTTTCCCTCTTTGTCACGCAATGGTAATTTAACTGTTGAGACCCAGGTATCGGGACGATCGTGATGTGTCTCCTTTTCTTCTATACTCAACATTTGCCCGGTACGAATGATATTCTGTTCATCATCAAATGCCTGCTGTGCATGTTCCCCGGTAAAAAAGTCAAAGTCTGTCTTGCCAATAGCCTGTGCAGGATCACTAAGACCGAACATTTGAGCTAACGTCTTACTGATTCTGATGAAGCGGCTTGCGTGATCTTTGAAATAGATATGGTCAGGAAGGTTATCCATAAGAGTATGCATCAGGTATTGTTCCAGAGCCAGCTCTTCTTCGGCCTGTTTGCGTTCGGTGATGTCGCGAAACACTCCCTGCAATGTTTTCCTGCCATGAATATTCACTTGATTGGCTTTGATTTCCACTTCCCTGATATCACCGTTAGCGGTTATAATCTGTGTTTCCAGGGTTTTACCTTCTTTATCGTTCAGGTGTTGTTCAAATGTAGGAGAGAAGGCTGCCTTCTTATTATTTGGCGGGTGCAAAATCGTTTGCGATTGCCCTATCAGTTTCACCCGCTCTCTGCCTACTAAAGACAACAACGCCTGGTTGCAATCAATGATAAAACCTGTTTCCGCATCTGCCAGACAGATCCCATCCAGGGCTTCGTTAAACAGGATCCTGTAATGCTCCTCGCTCTCCCGCAGAGCTTCCTCCGCCAGCTTGTGTTCGGTAATGTCCCTGGATATACCGAATGTACCGATGATTTTTCCCTCTTTGTCACGCAATGGCAGTTTAACTGTTGAAACCCAGGTATCGGGACGATCGTGATGTGTCTCCTTTTCTTCTATACTTAACATTTGCCCGGTACGAATGATATTCTGTTCATCATCAAACGCCTGCTGTGCATGTTCCCCGGTAAAAAAGTCAAAGTCTGTCTTGCCAACAGCCTGTGAAGGATCACTAAGACCGAACGATTGAGCATGATTCTTATTGATTCTGATGAAGCGGCTTGCGTGATCTTTGAAATAGATATAGTCAGGAAGGTTATCCATAAGAGTACGCAGCAGATATTGTTCCTGAGTCAGTGTTTCTTCAGCCAGTTTGCGCTCGGTGATGTCTTTTTTGAACAATTCCTTCATCGAATCAAACTCCTGCTTCAAATCCTGCAACTCTTTAATGAGTTCATTCTTTGTTTTTCCTTTGTAGTTCATATTAGTTATTCTTTTTAAATTATCATTATATTAAAAATGATATAATCAAAATATACTATTTGACAAATGCAATTCCGTAATATGAGTCTATTTTGTTTTCCTGACAATTACAAGATACTAAATTTTTCCCATTCGAGGACTACATAACAATGATAAATAAAATTGCTTAGTGTTGTTAAATTTTATAACATTGTCCTGTCCCCGTTAATTTCTGAAGAACAGATTTTTGTCAGGCAAATGCATTTTTTATTATCAATTGGTAAGGATTAATTATTATAATTGATAGACAGGTTGACTGCCTGACAATCAGAAAATTGCTACGGGCACCTAACACGAACAATAAAATTAATCTCCAATTCAATCCCCAGGTATTCTTAAACAGTATTGCAACAAGACTTTAAACGGTTTTCCTGGTCAGCCGTTTCACCTTTATTTTCAGGAAAACATTATGATCGTTCGTTGAAGAAGGTGTCTCAAAAGTAAAAATAACCACCCCTGGCCGAAAGGTCAGGGGGAGGTGGTGACTTTTAAGACAACCTTTTTTTGTTATATTTGCGCCCATAATTAATATCGTATGCTATACGACATTCAGCCGGGGATAAAAGGATTAATATTTGACCTTGACGGTACTCTTGCAGATACTATGCCATATCATTTTGAAGGATGGAAAAAAGCCTGTCTGAATTATGGTGCAGATATTGACACCACTTTTCTCCGTAAACATTCGGGGAGTCCAGGCTGGTTTATAGCCAATGAAATAATCAAGAAAAGTAATCTTAACAACGGTGTTACCATTGAACAGATAGTGAAAATGAAGACTGAAGAGTTCTTTAAGGTTCAGCATTTAGTTAAACCTGTTGAGCCTGTTTTTAACATCGTAAAGAAATACCATGGTAAATTGCCTATGGCTATAGGAACAGGCGGTCACAGGAAAGCTGTAGAACGCACTCTTGAGGTTACCGGTTTAAAGAAGTATTTCGATATAGTTGTTACAGCCAATGATGTGTACAACTTCAAACCCCACCCCGAAACATTTCTAAAATGTGCCAGGTTAATGAATGTCGAACCTGCTCATATAGAGGTGTTTGAAGATGGAGACCTTGGTCTGGAAGCTGCACGTATGGCCGGTATGACAGCAACAGATGTCAGATCATGGTATGATTCAAACTGGTAATACAGGCGTCAGGCATCAGGCATCAGGCATCAGGCATCAGGCGTCAGGCATCCAGGAAATAATAGTTTTCCTGAAGCTTTTAGCCTGAAACCGGTTACCGGTTTTATACCAGTATTTTTGTTGTCAGATTGATTACACTTTTCCGGATGTCAGCAAAAGGAGTTCCATCCCTGCTCAGGTCCTGTTCTACAATCATATATTTCATACCTGCAATGTCTTTAACTTCAAGTATCCTCTTGAAGTCAATGACACCTTCACCGACAGGAGCAAAATCTTTAACATCCACGGTAGTAAAGAATGGTTCTTCATTAGTGTACATATCCTTCATATGGAAAAGCTGGAATCTCCCAGGGTATTTCTTAATTATCTCAACCGGATCCCGGCCTGCTTTTATCACCCAGAACATGTCCATCTCCATAGTTACCAGATCCTTATCCAGCTCAGTCAGGAAAACATCAAAATAGGGAACCTTGCCATCAACAGTGTCAAACTCAAAATTATGATTGTGATATCCGAATTGTAATCCAAATTCTTTCATCACCGCTCCTATCTGGTTCCAGTTTTCTGCCATTTTCTGATAACTGGCTATTGATGTACGCATTTCTTCTACTATCCATGGCTGCAGGCAATACTTAACGCCCAATGTGGCATGATCTTCGGCCATTATTCTCGCATTATCGAGAGTAACGCCAACTCCTTCAACCTGAGTATGGCTGCTGATGATCTCCATTCCAAGGTCATTGACCATCTTTTTAAATTCCGGAGGCTCATAGCCATAGAACTTACGATCGGTATAATCGGCCAGCTCAAGGTATTTATAACCTGTATCTGAAACCTTTTTCAATGATCCCGGAACATCTTCTGCCATAGCATCACGAATAGTATAAAGCTGAAGCCCTATGCCGAAAGTCCCGGGATCAACCAAAGCATCTGATTCTGAGGCTTTTTTGCCAGTATTTTTACATGAATACAGTGATAAGAACAATGCTCCCACAGCACTTGCTGTAAACACTTTAAGGAAATCTCTTCTTGAACGGCTTGTTATCATGGGCATGTAAATTTTAATGTATGATGTATTCGTAATAATATGACTCAATGAATGAGAAAATAAAAATAGTACAATAACAATAAAAACAGAGGGCTCAATTCCTTTTATTTTAATAATTTTATTCTGAATTTACGGGGGATGAAATCTCGAATTATTACAACGACATTGCTCTGGTTCAGTTTTTTTGGTCTTTTCAGTCAGCAGACTGATGAGTCGGGACCAATAAAAATTGAGAAGCTGGATGCCGATGATCTTTCCTTTACGGTTGACACAACCGAGATGAATGTTATTTCTGCCAGCCGCAGCTCAAAAAGGATTGATGAACTCCCTATTACAATATATGTTGTAACCCGTGATGAGATAATCAGGAATCATTATTACTCGCTGATCGATGTTATCAAGAACCTCCCGGGAATAAGAGTTTCCCAACCCGGCACCGGTGAACTGGGTGAGAGTTTTAACCTGAGAGGCTTGATCGGAAATCTTTATACACTGATACTTATAAACGGACTGCCTGTTAAACCAACATCAGTAATTGGAATGCCGATACTCAACCAGCTCCCGATAAGGCAGGCCGAAAAAATAGAAATCATTTATGGTCCTGCAGCCGCAGTTTATGGTGCAGATGCTGTTTCAGGTGTCATTAATATTATCACACGAGAAGCCGATAAAGGGACATTTGTCAATGGAGACGTAAGTATAGGTCAGAATGAATTCCGGAACACTAATTTTATGGTTGGAGGAAAAGCCGGGAAAAACAAGAATATTCTGCAATACAGTTTTTATGGAGGACTTATAGAAAATTCCGACCAGAACATAAAAGAGGGATATGATGAAGTGTATAATCCAATGCATTACCTTCAGGATAAGGGATATAAATACACACTGGGATCTACTCAATACGAACCTGTTGAGATCACAAGGGATCTGTTACAGAAATATGGTATCAGCACAGCTGACTTCATGAATGAAAATTATTGCCGGGAATATGAAGGTTCGTTGAATTATCCCGCTATGGAAAACCTGCCTTCCGAAAGTAACCTTCTTGGCTTTAATCTACGGTACCGTGGTATCAGCCTTTCATACAATAATATGTATCGCAGGTCTCACAGTTCTCTCGGGCAGTCATCGTACCTGTACAAATATAACAATCCTCAAAATTACTGGGGAGAAACGATCAGATCAACCACCCTGAGCTACAATCATGAATGGTCGCCCGGGTTCTTTACAACTTCCAACTTCTCGAACCTTCTGTACAAGATGGATAATAACTCGAGCATGGGAGTCACATTCATCCCCTATACAGATATAGTTTACAGGTATGCTGCCAGTAATGACATCCTCTTTGAACAGCTTTTTACAATTGTACCGTTAAAAGGACTCGAGATTGTAACGGGGCTGACTTACCAGAATTCGGCCCTGCTTAAACAGACTAATTTTCTTGATGCTCCTTTCGATCCAAAAACTTATAAATTCTTTAAATCGAGAGTAGAAGCTATTGATTCTGTATCAGGTTCATTCGGATATAATGCCGGTGTTCATCATGATCTGTCAGCCTTCACTCAAACATACTATTCGCTGAAGTCATTCAGGTTCATGGGAGGTATAAGAGTAGATCATAACTCACAGTACGGGATATCTGTAAACCCGCGAATTGCCGGTCTTTATATTTTTAATCCAAAGACCAGCTTCAGAAGTTCAGTGGGATTCGCATATAAAGCTCCACCAGCCTCAATGGCATGGCAATCACTTGCATATAAAGCAGGAGCTAATCTTGACAGTCTGATCTATCTGTCCATCCCAAATTCCGATCTTGAACCTGAAAAATATATGTCTGTTGAATTAGGCCTGACCAAGAATTACGGGAAAAATGTTAATCTGAATATTTCGATTTACTACAATTCAATCAGGAATCTGATACATGATAAGTATGTAAGGCTTGACGAACTTAACCTCCCATTGGCCGTGTTCACGTCAGATACTGCCACTGTTCTCACAAAGGTAAATGAACGTAATGCAATTTCAAGGCTGTACGGACTGCAGGCAAATATAAAGATCAACGACCTCGTAAAGTCAATAAATATGGATGCGGAAGTTAGTCTGACATTTGCAAAATCGAGCCAGTCTTTCCCCGATATCTTTGAAATTGCAGGTAATTACCTCACCCTGAACGATTTTAAACTTGTCCCAAACCATTTCGGCCAGATGA
>Ga0307430_1001644_pt1 | contig 16045 bp, 10 predicted proteins | sample SalMarWE160130MG_FD_202159 | JGI IMG/M metagenome (GOLD analysis project Ga0307430, IMG submission 202159) | Salt marsh sediment microbial communities from the Plum Island Ecosystem LTER, Massachusetts, United States - WE1603-130 | ecosystem: Environmental > Aquatic > Marine > Intertidal zone >... | reverse complement strand
TGTAGATGGCACGTTTCGAGAGACGGGGGAGAAATCCGCCTCAGTCAATCTCTTTCCCCATTCATTGAACAGTCACGTGGAGGAGCGTGGTTGGAACGGGGATTTGGGCGTTGGGAGTGATGTGATGCGTGATGCGTAAAACGTAAAGACGTAAGGGTGGCGACAGTTTACGTTTTACTTGTTCTTCGATTTCCCCCAGCAGCCGCTCCGCCTCCTGGAAGGCGACCTCGTAGCGGTGGGGCGGGCCGTCGCACCCGGCGCGCTCGCGGGCGGTTTCTGCGTGCTGGCGGGCTTCTTCGAGGTCGTTTACCTCAAGCGCGAGCCGGGCCAGAAAGTTGTGACAGTCCGCCTGCGCCAGCCGGTAGCCGCAGCGGTCGGCGATGGCGAGGGCTTCTTGGGCGCGAGAGAGGGCCTCCGGTAGGGGCGCATCGCGTTGTTGGGGCGCGTCGCGACGCGCCCCTACCGCCTGGGCGTGGCGCAGCCGCGCCAGCTCCAGCAAGATGTCCGGCTCGTGATCCACCATGTTGATGCGGCGGCAGCGGCGCAGGGCTTCGTCGAGGTGGGGTTCTGCCTGGGCCAACTCCCCCTGCGCCCGGTGTGCGGCACCCAGCAGCCATTCGGCACGGATGATGTCGATCTCGTTGCGTCGTACATCCGCCAATTCCCGAGCACGGTGGGCGGCTTCCAGCGCACCATCGGTGTCACCCGCCAGCAGTGCTCGCAGCGCGTGGTAGGTCTTGTCAAGACAGACGCCTTGTTTGTCTCCCGTCCGCTCCCAATATGCGGTTGAGGTCGCCAACTCCTGTCCTGCATCCTCGAACGCGCCGGTGTAGATCAGCAACCGGCCCAGCTCTTGGTGGCCGACGGCTTCGCTGGACTTGTCCTCGATCTCGCGCTGGCCGAGGCCAGCGGAGCACAGCGCGATGGAGCGCCGCAGGGCTTCCTCTGCCACCGCCAGCGCGCCGACGGCGAGCTGTTGTGTGGCGAGGTTCCCCAGGCCGGTGGCGACATTCCCCTTGTTGCCCCCCTTCTCCGCAAGAGCAACAGCGGCCTCGACAACCGGCACCGCCCGGCCGGGCTGGCCGGAGAGGGCGTAGGCATTGGCCAGCCCGTTCAGCGTCCAGGCCTGCCCCGCTTCGTCGCTCAGCAGCGGCAGGGCCGCCTCGCCGGAGGCGGTGATAGGCTCGCTGCCGGGGAATAGGGCGCGCAAGAGCTCGATGCGCAGTTGATACGCGCCGAAGCGGTAGTAGAGCGGGCTGGCGAGCCGTTCATAGAACAGATCGCACGCCTCGTCGACCCGCCCGGCGCGGACGGTGTGATGATACAGCTCGATCACGGGGGCCAGGTCGTCCAGGTTCTCGATATGCTCCGGCCCCGGCACGGCGGCGAAGTAGTCGCGCAACCGGGTGTGGGTGGTCTCCTTATCGCCCAGCCGCTCGTAGGCGTAGCGCCGCACCACCGGGTGCAGGTCGTAGCGCGCGTGCCCGGCGTCAAAGAGCAGCAGGCCGCGCTCGATCAGCTCGTCCAGTGCGGCGTCGAAGGGCGCTTCATCCTTGAAGGGGTTCAGCGCCAGCAGCGCGTCGTAATCCATCGGGCTGCGGAAGGCGGCAAGGCGGCTCAGGAGTGCCTGCTTGCGCTTTTCCAGCGTGTCGTAGGCCACCTGCAAAATGTGGTGTTGCTCCTTGCCCTTGAGCTGCGGCAGCACAGGGTAGCGCGCGGCGGCCCGCATGTCGCCGGGGGTGCGCTTATCGCGGGCGATGACGCCCGCCAGCAGGCGCAGGGCCAGGGGGTGGTAGCCGTAAGGTTCGCAGGCAGCCTGGATTTCGGCGCGCGTGCCTTGCTTGACCCCCTGGGCACGCAGGAAGGTCACCGCATCCTCGGGCTCCAGCGCCGTCAGGGCCTCGTGCTGGCAGCCGGCCAGGCCGTCCAGCTCGCGTGGGAGGAGGCGGCTGGTGAGCAGCACGCGCCCGCGCAGCGGCAGCGCCGCCGCCCATTGCAGGAACAGCCCGGCGTGGGGATCAACGCAGGCGCGGTAGTCGCCCCGCGCGTCCTCGGCCACCTGGTCGCCCTGGTAGGCGGCGCCCAGGCCCGCGTAGGCGCGCAGCGCCCGCTCAAAGCCATCCAGCACCAGCAGCACTCGCCGCCGCTGCAGCAGGACCAGCAGCGCCTGCGCCTTATCGTGCGTTGAGGGGACCGTTGCCGGGTCTACTTCGCCGCCGCTGGCATAGATCAGCGCCTCGTCGAGGAACTTGGCAAAGCCCGCCTCCCGCTCGTAGAACGACCACCACAGCACTCCCTCGGGGCGCGCGGCCTCGTCCACGCGGCAGCCTTCTACCGCCTCGCACGCGCCCGGTGTCTCGCCCGGCAGCGGCAGGCCCAGCACGTCCCGCTGCAGCCAGGCCCAGGTGAGGGCCGATTTGCCCATCCCGCCGAGGGCGATCACGGCCAGGACGGGGCACCGGTCTCCTGCCAGCCACGCGGTGAGCGTGCGCCGCTCCGCCACGCGCCCGGTAAAGTTGGCCTGCAGCGGGTAGGGGTGGGCAAAGTGGGGGGTGGGTGGGCGATGGGAGGCTTGGTGGGCCGGGTGCGCCCTTCGGCCTTGGCTTCCTCGGCCTGTGCCTCAAGGTCCGCTATCTCCAGTAGCCGAATCCCGTGGGTCTCTGCAGCGTCACGGGCTGGTGTGGTAAAGCCGTTTACAGAGACGATGATACCTTCGTCAACCAGTCGTTCTTGGCGTAAAAGTTTGGCAACGACTGCAAAGTCGTTGACGATGGCGACTCCGACCGGCTTGGCATAATCCTTCGCCTCAACCGCGATGCGGTGCAGGAGATGGCCCGGCGTCTCCAGTTCGACGTACACGTCGATCTGGTTGCCGGCCATTTTCTTATCGTGCTCTACCTTCCACGTCCCCATCGCGCGGTAGGCGTCGGCTACACGCTTTTCAAGTTCCTTGCCGGTCTTTTTCTTCTTGGCCACGTTCCCTCCCCTGCTAGCTCACTCACCACTCCCTCGCCACGTTCCACTTTGGCCGCTTCTTCCATCCCGCCTTCAGCTCTGCCGGGTCGAAGGTCTCGTCCGTTATGTCCACCCGCAGCACGCGGTCCAGGCGTAGCGAGCGCGTCCCGCCGGTCTCGTAGGAGTGCACCCACAGATAGTCGTTGGCCCGTGTATTGGGCGTGGCCCCCGGTTTCACGTCGAGAGGGGCCACCAGGTAGGTATCCTCCGCCTCGTCCGGGCTGGGACGGTAGCGCACGTAGCACTTGCGCTTTCTCCGGATGGCCTCCGTCGCCCGCTCGATGATGCGTGTGGCGTTCAGCTCTACCGCCACGGCCTTGGCCGCCTTCACCTGCTCGGTGCTCTGGGCATGCAGGATTTCGGCCCGCGCGGCCTCGGCGGCCTCCTGGTTCTCGATGTCGCTGATCTCGTCCAGGGCCTTGACCTTGGCCTCGGTCAGCGTCGCCTCTACGCCTTCGGTCGAGACCTTGAGGCCGGTCAGGCGGTCGACGGCCAGCAACAGCAGCAGCCCTGCCATGCCTCCGATGACGGCCCACAGTCGATTAGCGCTCAGCTCTTGCTCTCCCAGCCCCTCTAGCGCCTCGTACAGGACAAAGGCGAAGGCGCCAAAGACGAGGATTTTGAGGATCACGGGCGGCAGCCACTCGTGCAGCGGTCGTTTTGGGTTGGATTTCTGGTCGGACATCGGTGCACCTCCTTGTAGGTCAAATTGCCAATTTGACCTACGCTCTTGGATTGTACTCAGGTACAGTATAAATCTAGGCCGCGCGCCCGATGGCAAACGGAGCCAAGTGCGGTATAATGCGGGCGGTTTGGCCGCGTCGCGTATAATTATACTCGTCACGATTCAGCGCGCAATCGGGCGCGTTTCGGCTCTGAGACGGCCCGGCAAGATTTTACCAGGGCTCGCCGAATAAAACCGCCTGCGATCACGTTGAAAGAGCGGAACCACTATGATCGAGATCATCCGCTATCTGCTGCGCCGCAAGATGCGCACCGGGCTGACGGTGCTGGCCGTCGCCGTGGGCATCTTTGCCGTCACCACCGTTGGCTCCATATCCGAGAGCCTCGAGACCCTCATCCAGTCGGGTGAGGAGGGAGCGACGGACCGCATCCTTGTCCTGCCGGCGAGCTTTGAGCGTCCGGTGACGGAGGCCACGCTGCGCGAGATCCGCCGGGTCGAGGGGGTGGCGGGCGTCACTGCCACCTTGTACGACTACTACCTCGAGGAGCAGGAGGAGCAGATGGTCACGATCCTGATCAACCCCGAGGCCTTTTTCGGCACGCGCTCTGACATCCCCGGCCTCGAGTTCGAGCCGCCCAGCGGCGTGGAACTGGCTGCCGGGCGGGTGCCCGCGCCCAACAGCCGCGCCGAGACGGTGGTCACCTGGAAGCTGGCGCAGGATCGCGGCCTGGAGGTCGGCGACGTGCTGATGATCCGAGACCGGCCCTTCCGCGTGGTCGGCATCTGGGGGCAGCAGCCGGAAGCGTCGACCAGCATCGCGTACGTCTCCTACGATGTGGCGGAGGAGATGTCCTCATACGGGGCCTTCCTGGGCGTCGGTCTCGTCTATGTCTTTCCCCAGGCCGGCGTAGACGTCGAGCAACTGGCCAAGCGCATCGAGAGAGAGGTGAGCGGCGTCCAGGCGCAATCACCCGAGGAGACGCTCCAGCAGTTTCGAATGGAGATGTTGATCTTTACCCTCATCGTCGGGGCCAGCGGCGCGATGGCGCTCCTCATCGGCTCCTTCACCGTCGTCAACTCGATGATCGTCAGCGTTCACGAGCGGCGGCGCGAGATCGGCCTGAAAAAGGCGCTGGGTGCGGCCAACACCCACATCCTTGCCGAGACGGTGGCCGAGGCGGCCTTCATCGGCGGAGTGGGGGGGCTGGTGGGCGTGCTGGCGGGCTATGGGGTGACAGCGTACGCCAACCAGGCTCTGTTCCCAACGCTGGGCCTGCGGCTGTTCCTGATCACGCCCCGGCTGGCGGTGGGGGCCATCGTCTTTACCGTGCTGATGGGCGTCATGGCGGGCGTCTATCCCGCGTGGCAGGCGGCGCGCCTCGATCCGGTGATCGCGCTGCGGGGCGGCGATGGCTCGGGCTACGCCCGCAACATTATACTGCGACTGATCAACCGCATCCGCCGCAGCACGCGCACGATCCTCACCGTGGGCGGCATCGCCATCGGCGTCTTTGCGCTCGTCGTCCTGGGCAGCCTTTCCGAGTACCTCAATGGCTTTATGGACGACGCGCTCGCCGGGGGAGAAAGCAAGGTCGCCATCGAAGCGGAGGAGGGCGTGCCGTTTGGCACTTCCACCGCCCGCGTCGTTAGTCGCATCCCCGGCGTGCGGGAGGTGATCATCACCGGCAGCGGGGGTTCCATCGAGGAGGAGGACACGCAGGGTACAGGCGGGCGCTTCTTCGGCATCGACTCCCCCTCCGGCGAGTACGGCCTGGAGATGCCGATGAAGGCCGAGTTCGCCCATGGCCGCGACCTGACTCCTGGCAGCCTCGACGAGGTGGTGGTGGGGGCGGACCTGGCCGAAAAGCACGACCTGCGCGTGGGGGATACCTTTACCATCCGCGAGCGCGATTTTACAGTCGTCGGCATCTGGAAGCGCTTTCCCCGTGATTTGAGCAACTTTAACTCGGTGGCCTACATCTCGCACAATGCGCTCGGATTGGTTCTGAAAGAATCGGCTCCCATCAGCCTCATGACGGTGGTGTTGGAGCCGGGCGCCGATGTCCACGAGGTGGCCGAGGCCATTGAGACTGAATTGCCCGGCATCACAGCGACGACGGCGAGCGAGATAGATGAGATGATTCGGCCGACGCTAAACATCCTTGTCGGCGTGATGGTCGGGCTGTTTTCCATTGCCGTTTTCGTCGGGAGCGTCTCGGTGGTCAACACGATGGTCATCGCCGTGCACGAGCGCACGCGCGAGATCGGGCTGAAGAAAGCGCTCGGCGCTGGCGATACCGACATCCTGGCCGAGGTGCTGGCTTACGCGGGCAGGCTGGGTGGCCTGGGCGGCATCGTGGGTGTCGTGGCGGCTTGGCCGGTCGTCCTGATACTCAATTTCTACGCCCGGACCGCGGGCGGGTTCACGATCCTGGACCTGACGCCGAGGTTGGCGGTGGGGGCGGTGGTCTTTAGCGTGCTGCTGGGGGTAATTTCTGGTTTGATCCCGGCCTGGCGCGCCGCGCGGCTCGATCCGGTGGTGGCGCTGAGGACGGAGTAGCATTGCGTTTTGTTTATGGATTGCAGCCGTAAAGCTGCGCTGGATGAGGGCCGATGAAGGCGCATCGCCCACCACACATATACTTGGATGACCAGTGGTACTTTTTGACTGCGTCGGTGCTTGATCACCGTCCTATACTCGGGCAAAATCGACACAAACTTTTTTTGCGCGATTGTCTCAAGAACCTTGTGGAAGAATACGATTTTCAACTCAAGGCGTGGGTCATTTTGGATAACCACTATCATCTGTTGCTCAAGACGTGCCGTGGGCTTGATTTAAGCAGGTTCTTTGCTCGTCTGCACGCGAGCACGTCAAAGCAATTTAACGTTTGGGACGGCGTTTCGGGCCGCCAGGTTTGGTACAGTTATTGGGATTCTTGCATTCGTGGCGAAGGCGATTTTTGGACGCATTTCAACTATGCACATTACAATCCTGTCAAGCACGGCTATGTACAAGACCCTGCTGGGTGGGAGTTTTCCAGTTACTCCTATTATCTGCGCACCCAAGGGGAGGAGTGGCTAAACGATTGCTGGAGGCGGTATCCGGTATTGGAGAGCGTCGAACATGACAGAACATGACAGTTGAGACAGGGCGGGCTTACGCCCGCACATCCATCAGTAACGGTTATGGTGCAGCTTTGGAGGTGACGGTATGAAACTCAAACATCTTCTTCTAATCATCGGTGGCCTGGTGCTGCTGGCGGTGATCCTGTGTGTGGGCGGAGCGCTGATCACTGGCGCTTTTGGCGGTCAATCGACCCCCTCGCCTGCCGCGGAGGACGAGGCGGACGTGCCGGTCGAGGTCTCGATCCGCGCGCGGGGCGAGGTCGTGCCGGAGGTGTGGGCCGATCTTTCCTTCGATGCCACGGGCCAGGTGGCAGAGTGGTTCGTGGAGGAGGGGGACAGGGTCGAGGCCGGCGCGCCGCTGGGGCGGCTCGATACCGAGTCGCTGGAGATGGCGCTGCAGGAGGCGCAGATGGCGCTGGAGAGCGCGGAGCTAAAGCTGGCCCAGGCGCAGAAGGATCACGAGCGCCAACTGGCCGAGGCCCAACTGGCGCTCGAGATCGCCGAGGCGCGGCTGGCCCAGGCCCAGGCCCGCTACCCATCGCTTGCTGCCGCCGGGGTGCGCCTGCAGGCGGCCATCGAGGCCGAGGAGCGCGCCTGGGAGGAGTACGACAAGGCGATACACCGGCCCTGGGACCCGGACACGGTGACCGAGAGCTACCGCCTGGCCTACGAGGCAGCGGTTGATGCGCGCGAGTTGGCCCAGGCCGAGTACGATTCCGTCCTGGCCGAGCAGCGCGCCAGCAGCCAGGAGTTGATCGTCCTGGAGGGTGAGGTGCAAAAGGCGCAACTGACGCTGGCAAAGCTTGAGGAGGGAGTGGACCCCCTGTTGGCCCAGGACGTGGAGAGCGCCAAGCTGCGGGTGACACAGGCACAGGTTGATCTGGAGGCCGCGACGCTGGTGGCGCCCTTCGGCGGGACGGTCGTCGAACTGTACCTGAAGGAGCAGGACTGGGCGCAGCCCGGCACGCCCGCCATCACCCTGGCCGATCTATCCACGCTGCACGTCGAGACCACCGACCTGGACGAGTGGGCGGCGGCCCAGGTTCCGGTGGGTGGTGAGGCAACTATCGTCTTTACCGCCTTCGACGACAAGACGCTCACCGGCCACGTGACCGGGATCGCGCTGCGCGGCGAGGAGCTTCCGGCGGGCGACGTCGTCTACCGGGCGACCATCGAACTGGACGAGCCCGACCCCGAGCTGCGCTGGGGGATGACGGTGCGCGTCACTATTCCGATTGAGTAGCGCGGATTGGCAATCCGCGCTGCAGGAGGCGAGCTATGGCGATTGTCGAAGCACAGGACCTGGTCAAAATCTACCCGATGGGCGCGACGAAGGTTCACGCCCTGCGCGGGCTGAGCCTGACGGTCGAGGCGGGGGAGTTCATGTCAGTGATGGGGCCTTCGGGCAGCGGCAAGTCGACGCTCCTCAACTTGGTCGGCTGCCTCGATACGCCCACCGAGGGCACCGTCATGCTGGATGGGGTTGACGTGACGCGCGCGCGGCGGTCGCGGTTGCCGGCGATCCGGCGAGAAAAGGTGGGGTTCATCTTCCAGCAGTTCAACCTGCTGGGCCACCTGACGGCGCTGGAAAACGTGGCGCTGCCCCTGTGCTACTCGGAGGTCAAGCGGCGCGAGGCGCGCAAGCGGGCGGAGGAGCTTTTGGCCCACATGGGCCTGGGGGAGCGGGCGAAGCACCGCCCCCTGGAGATGTCGGGCGGCGAGCAGCAGCGGGTGGCGGTGGCGCGGGCGCTGGTCAACCGCCCGGCCATCGTCCTGGCCGACGAGCCGACCGGCGAGCTGGATTCCACTAACGCATCCGAGATCATGGCGCTGCTGCGCACCCTCAACGAGGAGGGACAGACGTTCATCATCGTCACCCACGATCCCAGCGTGGCGGCGCAGACCAAACGCACCGTCTATCTGAAGGACGGGCAGGTGGAGCGCGAGGAACGGCGGGGGTGATGATATACTCCCCCCTTTTGTAGGAAGGAGACCCACGCCCACCTCCCCCTGGCAGGGGGAGGGCAGGGAGAGGGTGAGCTACAGGTCAGAAAGACAAAAGTTGAGGCCGACGCGCATTTGCACGTCGGCCTTTTTTGGGGTACACTTTGGTCGTCGAATATTCCTTCGATTCGCCTGAGGCAACCTTGGCAGGGGGCGGCTGCCCATTACCCTATTAAGGAGATGGCCATGGACAGCATTCGATTGTTGATCGTCGAGGATGATTCCGGTGTGGCCGACACACTGCGCGATTACTTTGCCAAGCAGGGATACCAGGTCAAACTCGTCACCCAGGGTAAAGAGACGCTGGACTATTGCGGTCAGCAGTTGCCCGACGTCGTCGTGCTCAATACCACGCTGTCCGACATGGACGGGTACGCCGTGTGCCGCGAGCTGCGCGCGTCGACGCGCACCAGCTTGATCCCCATCATCTTTTTGTCTGAGGAGAGAGGCGTCGAGAGCCGCGTCGCCGGTCTGGAGGCGGGCGCCGATGACTATGTGGTCAAGCCTTTCGACATCGATGAGCTGCACCTGCGCGTCAAGGCCGCCATCCGCGCCCATCAGCATTTTAGCATGACCGATCCCAAGACCAACCTGCCCAGCGGGCGGTTGATCGAGGAGCAGTTGCGCAAGCTGGTGCGCGCCAGCGATTGGACGCTGCTGTACATCGGCGTCGACAACGTGGCGTCATTCAACACGGAGTATGGCTTTGTGGCCGGCGACGAGGCGCTGCGCTTTGCCGGCGACGTGATCCAGGACACCGTCACCCAGTTTGGAACACTGGACGATTTCGTCGGCCGGGCCAGCAATGAGGTGTTCCTCGTCATCACCAGGGCCAGCAGGGTGGAGATCATGGTCGATGAGCTGCGCGAGCGCTTCGGGATGGGCGTCCAGTTGTATTATAAAACCGAGCACAGGGAACAGGGCGGCATCCCACAGCCCGATGGCACGTTGGCGCCGACGATGGGCTTTTCCATCGGCGTCGTCTCCGATAGTGACGGCCCCTTCTACGACATCCAGGAGATCACGCAGGCGGCGGCGAAAAAGCGCCGCAGCGATCAACGGCGTTAGGCAGGATTGGCAGATGTTCGCACGTCAGCCGCTGTTCGGGACATAGATGAACGAGCAATTGCCTCTCATACTTTCCGTTGCTGACCTTGCGTATAGCGGCGGAGAGATGTTTGAACTTCTGAGGCTATGCCTGGAGAAAACAGGCTTCAAGGCAGACCTACGAAGTGTGGCACTGGCAGAAGTTGTAGAAACGGCATCTCGTCTCCAACCTGCTTTGATTCTGATCGGACATCGCCCTCTACTAGACGATGAGGCTATGCGAGAACGCTGGGAGGCAGCTGGGTCTCCTATGGGAGGCGACATCATCAAGATACTGAAGTCGAGTGCTGGCACCAAGGACATTCCAGTACTCCTGGTTGAAGGGCTGGTTCGCATTGAGGAAGTAGCAGCCGAGTCCGGAGCCGATGCACACGTATCTGTGCCATTCGGCCCACAGGAAATCACGAACGCCGTCAGAGAATTGCTTGAGACAGCGCCCAACGGCGGCTAGATGGAGCCGACCGCACCGAAGCTTATGGCGCGCGCCTGGTAGGGGGTATCGAAAGGCCTGTCCGTGCTCGTTACATTGATCCGATGTATCTTCTCAATGAGTAGGGGAAGATGGGGGGTTGTCCTGACGGCCAGACTGTCCGTCGCCTGCGTCTCCACCTATCTGGCCCGTAGCACCGTTGAGCCTGTCCTGGCAACCCTGGTGCCCTTATTTGTCTCCGGCCTTTTGGCAAACTCGGTATTAGTGTGGGAGTTGTTCAAGCAAATGCGGCAGGTGGTCGCGGGGAGCGTGTGTAAAGGCCGGCAGCCTGTACAGCGGTCGTGACGATCGTTGCGAGAACCTGTCGATATGTACAGGTCTCTCCTGTCGGTTTTCGCAGGTGACAGCCCGTGCCGCTTCTGCTAGAATAGTGGGTGGTCGATCCCGGGGGGTAACCGAATAAAACTCTCCTTGGATGCGTTAAAGTGTTGTCGGGACGCGCCGCTGTCGGTGGCTGCGACAGACCTGCGACAAAGTGGCGACGCGGAGATGACAATCTGTTGGTATCCTCAGTTGTGACAGTGCAACTGATTCACAAAGTGAGGTGCGATGGCTGAACAAATGCAAGCATCAGAGAACGTGCCCCTGATTCGAGTGGACAACGTCCACAAGTCCTTCCTGATGGGCAAGGAGGCGGTGCAGGCGCTGCGCGGCGTCTCGCTGGACGTGGTGCGCGGCGAGATAGTCTGCCTGATGGGGCCGAGCGGCTCCGGCAAGACGACGCTGCTGAACATCGTCGGCGGGCTGGAGGAGCCCAGTCGTGGCCACGTGATCGTTGATGGCGAGAACGTGGTCGCCCTTTCGGAGGACCGGCTCTCCGAGCTGCGGCTGACCAAGATGGGCTTTGTCTTCCAGAACTATAACCTGCTGGCCAACTTTACAGCGCGGGAGAACATCGAGGTGCCGATGGCGCTGGCAGGCGCGGGCCGCCGCGAGCGACACCGCCGGTCGGACCGGCTGCTGGAGAGCGTCGGGTTGGCCGACCGGGCCAGGCACTATCCCAGCGAGCTTTCTGGCGGCCAGCAGCAGCGCGTGGCCATCGCCCGTGCGCTGGCCAACGATCCCCCGATCCTCATTGGCGACGAGATCACCGGCGAGCTGGACTCCAAGACCGGCTTCGAGGTGATGGAGGTCGTCGCCAGGCTGAATCAAGAGCAGGGCACTACCGTCGTCTACGTCACCCACGATCCGCGCATGGCCAAGTTCGCTGGCCGGGTGATTCAACTGCGCGACGGCCTGATTGCTAATGGATAGATTGACAGCAGCAAGTTATGCCGCCCGTCAAAAGAGAGACGGGGAAAAGCCTGGCTAGCAAATCCGTCAATCCTAAATCATCAAATCTGAAATCCAGATATGATCGCACAATACATATTGAAGAGCTTCTTTCGTCATAAGGCCCGTACCCTGATCGTGGTGCTAGCGCTGCTGATGGTGACCGCTATGCTGGTGACGCTGAATAACAGCGTCGAGTCGCTGGAGCGGCAGATCGTCGATCTCATCGAGCAATTCGAGGGCGAGCACGACGTCACCGTCACCCGCGCCGAGACAAGCCCCATCCAGTACATCGACGTCGAGCGCGTGGCGCCTCTCTTGCAAGCGGCCGACCCGGCGGTGGTAGCGGTCTATCCGCGTTTCCTGGGCACGGTCGAGCTGCAGGGGACGACCTTGGGCCGGGCCGACTCTGAGCGGGGCCAAGCCGTCGTAGTGGGAGAGCATGCGGGCGATGCAGAGGGGGTGGCGGTTCAGGTCGAAATCGGGGCCACAGATGGTGAAGGCCAGCCGGGCAACGCCTCACTGCTGGCGCGTACGCCCGAGGACGAACTGGGACAGGTCAAGATCCTGGAGGGCGAGTACAAACTGGATGACAATCACGTCGTCGTCCTGCGCGTGACGGCCGATACCTTTGGCCTGCAGGTGGGAGACGAGGTTGACCTGAGCTACATCCTGCCGCTTTCCCGCCTGCCCGGCCACGAGATGCCGGAGGATATCAGCGCCGGCCGCGTGACGCGCCGCTTTACGGTCAGCGGCATCGGGCTGGCCGCCGGGCTGGGCGGCGCGGAGCAGAACGGCGTCCTGGCCGACTTGAATATGGTGCAGGATTGGCTGGGCGTGCCGGGGCAGGCCGAGCGGCTGGTCGTGGTGTTGGACGAGACCGTCTATGGCTCCTTGAGCACGCAGAACTCGGTCTTTCGCGTGCGGCGCATCGCCGAGCGGATGGTCGACGCTCTGGGGAGCGAGGCCGATACCTACGACTTTTCCGTCGGCAAGGCGCAGACGCTGGACTTTAGCGACGTGGCATTTGCGATCATGCGATCTCTCAGCGCCGTCTATGGCATCATGGTGATGGGCGTCGTGGGCTTGCTGGTCTACTCGATCGTCAACACCAACGTGGAAGAGCGGCAGCGCGACCTGGCCTTCCTACGCATCCTGGGGGCCAAGCGGCGCCATCTGTTTGGATTGGTTTTGATCGAGGTGGCCCTCATCGGGTTGATCGGCGTGGGCCTGGGAACCCTGGCGGGGCACGCGTTCAGCGTCTTTGTGGTTGCGCCACTGGTGAGCTATTTTGTCTCTAGCGCGGCTGAGGGAGCGATGGAGATGGGCCTCCAGTTCCGGATGACGATCACGGCAGAGGCGATGATCCAAGCGGCGTCTATCGCCGCCGTCGTGCTGGGGGTTTCGGCCCTCGCCCCGGCGCGCAAGGCGGCCAACACCAAGGTGCGCCACGCCCTCAACCCCGGCGCGGCCGACAACATCCAGATCGAGGACCTGGCCAAATTGCGCTCACGCAAGTTCGACGTGCGCATCCTCGTCGCCGGTTTCGTGCTGACCGTGATGTGGGGGTTGGTCTTTGTCGGCAGCAACTTTCTCTTCGTGCAAGGGAACGAGTCGGTCATCGGCATCTTTTTGTTCGGTGGCATGCTGCTGTTGGTGGTCGGCGTCAGCCTGCTCTTCTACACCCTGACCTTGCCCTTCGAGCGCATTCTGACTTTTCTGAGCGGGACGGTCTTGCCCAAGCTGACCTTCTTCGCCGGCCCGAACCTGATGCGCGCCAAGCGGCGAAATACGATGATCGCGCTGATGATCGTCTTTAGCGCGACGCTACCCACTTTCCTGGGTACGGAGGTCGCCCTGGAGCAGAGGAACTATGACGTCCAGGCGCGCTTCGACAACGGCGCGCCCATAGTCGCAGATATAGCCCGCTGGCGCTGGTACGTCTTTGGAGGGCAGGACGAAGAGAACCTAAAGCCCGGCATTCTGGACGATTTTCGTTCGGTGCCCGGTATTGCGGAGGCCGTCGGCCTGACGTCCGAGTATCAGGCCGAGGTGACGAATCGAGTCGAGTTGCGCAATGCGCCGGTGCAGGTGCGCGGTCTCACCGCTTCGTTGGACGGCATCGTCTACGATGACCTGACGGAGTATGCCGCCGGGGGGCCGCAGTCCTTCGACCGCATCCTGGCCGAGCCGGATACCATCATCCTGGGCGCAGGGTACGCCGAGTACATGGACGTGGGTGTGGGCGACGTGATCCTCGTGCAGGGGGAGGGCACGGATCACGTGGTCAAGATGCGCGTGGTCGGTCTGGTCGAGCGCATGGCGGGCTTTGGTTTCTCGCGCAACGAGAATGACATACAGTGGGGATCGGCGGAGGGCCTCGTCTCGCTGGACACGTACCTCCGGCTGACGCACGATCCTACAGTCGAGGACGTGTGTGCGAGCGGAGTCTGCTCGGCGGCCGAGCGCGATCAGCCGGTCATCGCGACGATCCTGGCGACGACCGGGGAAGGCGCCGACGAGACCCAGGTGGTGGCCGACCTGCGCAAGCTGCTTGCCGACCAGGCCAACGTGTGGGTGCAGTCCACCGCCGAGGACATCCGCACCACGGAGCAGTCGATGCGCACGGGGCGCGTGGTCATGCTCGCCATGGCCGTTCTGTCGTTCGTCACCAGCATCTTTGGCGTCTTTGCCGTGGTCTATGTGGCCGTCTACGTGCGGCGGTTGGAGATCGGGATGCTCAAGGCAATTGGTATGCGGCGGCGCGAGTTGGTGGGCACCTTTGCGCTGGAGTCGGTCATCATGACGGTCAGCGCGTCGCTGGCGGGCGTGACCGCCGGGACGGTGCTGGGCTATGTCTTTTACATCAGCAACAACCTGATGCGCAACACGCCGACCCGATTGACTTTCGATTGGATGACGACGTTGGCGATCGTGGTCATGGTTACCCTGGCGAGCCTCGTCAGCGCCAGCCTGGCCGCACGCGGCGTGGTGCGGAGCAAGGTGACCTTGATACTGCGGGAGGCGTTGTGACGAAACGTGATACGTGACTATGTCTCACACATCACGCATAGCACGAAGGATGGGAGCGATACTATGAGGACATCTAGGTGGATTCTAATTTTGACTATTGCGGCAGTCTTGCTGACCGGCTGTGCAGTGGGGACGCGGCAGGCTGTGATGAGCGAGCCGCCGTCGGCGGATGCAGATGGTACCCCACGCCCAACCCTCGCACCGGTGTCGACGGGCAAGGCGGTCGCGGCCGATGGCAGGTTGGCCTCCCCCTATCCCAGCGTGGCGCTGGGCTTTGGCGGCGGGGCGAGCGGGGAGTTGTTGACCGTCGTCGTCAAGGCCGGAGATGAGGTGGCAGCCGGCGATGTGCTGGCGTTGCTCGACGACGCCGAGTTGCAGCGCACCGTGGAAGAGGCGCAACTCGCGCTCGACCGGGCCGTCGCCGACCGCGAGGAGGCGCTCCTTCAGTGGGAGCGGGACGGCGCTGACGCGGAAAAGGCGCTCGCCGACGCGGAGCGCACGTTGACCACCGCCCGCCTGGAGTTCTCCGACACCAGTCTCGAGGAAGCGCGCAACAACCTCAAGTGGGCTCAGAAGGGCGAGGTTGACCGCAAGGCGGAGTACGAGAAGGCGCAGGTCAATTGGCCGCCGATCCCGGTCGATTCGTATCGCGACGCCTGGCACCGGGCCATCGACGAGCGCGAGATGGCGGAAAAGCGGTTGGTCGACGCCGAGGACGCTTACGCGGCAGAGGCACTCAAGTTGAAGGGGTACGAGGTGGACGTGGCCAAGGCCGAGCAGGACCTGGCTGCGTTGGAGGATGGCATTGATGCGAGTTACGACCGCGCGATTGAGGATGCGAGGATAGAGCTGGCTAAGGCACAGGAGAATTTGGCGCACGCCCGGATCACCGCTCCGTGGGCGGCCATCGTGCTCTCGGTGGACGCCACGCCGGGAGCGACCGTCGATGCGGGTGCGCCGATCGTCACCCTGCTCAACGTCGAGGACGGGCTGTGCTTCGTCACGGAGAATCTGAGCGAGCAGCACATCGCCAACGTCTATCCTGGCCAGCGGGCGGTCGTCACACTGCGCACCTTCGCCGATAGGCCGCTGGAGGGGGAAGTCGAGGCGGTCGTGCCCCAGGTCGGCGAGACGGAGGAGGCGGACGCCCGCTTCACCGTCCGTGTCCGGCTCCCTGCCACCGACCTGAGGCTGCTGCCGGGCCTCACGGGGCGCGTGGAGGTCTACACGGGGGACTGAGCGCGCATACCTGATAAAACCATCTTCTTGGCGATGCTTTGAAATGGGAGACAGTGTGTACCAGCACTGTCTCC
>Ga0307430_1001643_pt1 | contig 16050 bp, 21 predicted proteins | sample SalMarWE160130MG_FD_202159 | JGI IMG/M metagenome (GOLD analysis project Ga0307430, IMG submission 202159) | Salt marsh sediment microbial communities from the Plum Island Ecosystem LTER, Massachusetts, United States - WE1603-130 | ecosystem: Environmental > Aquatic > Marine > Intertidal zone >... | reverse complement strand
CCACACTTTCCCATCGGCATCTCCATCGCCAAAACGAACTGCAAAGAGACGGCGGATGACGAGGCGGGGATCAAGGATTACGCGAAGGGTCTCAAAGACTGTCTGGACGTCGGGGACTACTACACGATCAACGTGAGCTGTCCGAATGCGTACGGCGGCCAGCTGTTCCATCGCCCGGAAGCGCTGGATCAACTATTTGATGCATTGGATAAAATTAAAACGGAGAAACCCATCTTTGTGAAACTCTCCGTGGACATGGCCAAGGAAGTGGTGGATGACATCGTGCGCGTGGCGGACGAGCACCGTATTCACGGTTTCGTCCTGTCGAATCTCACGAAGCAGTATGATCGCCCCACGATCAATCAGGATGAATTGAAAGCGAAGAAGATCACAACCGGAGGAGTCAGCGGGAAGCCGATCGAAGGCGCGGTCAATGAATTGATTTCGCATTTGTATAAAACGACGAACGGGAAGTACGTCATCATCGGGTCCGGCGGCGTGTTCAGCGCCGAAGATGCGTATGAGAAGATCAAATGCGGCGCGTCGCTGGTCCAGCTCATCACGGGCATGATCTACGAAGGTCCCCAGCTCATCGGGGAGATAAATAAGGGACTCGTTAAACTGCTTAAAAAAGACGGGTATACGAATATCTGTGAGGCAGTAGGCGTCTATCATCGATAAATATTTCGATCATGCCGTTTGTATTATAAACGCCAAAAACCGGCGATGTGACGTGCCGGTTTTTTTTGCAAGAGGATTACTTCCTAAGTTTTGGAGAAATGGCGAGCATGTATATCGCGGATGCGCCCACGACACCGTAAACGATGCGGGACAACAGCGACATGTCGCCAAAGATGGTCGCGACGAGATCGAAATTTAAGATTCCGACCAAGCCCCAGTTCAACCCGCCAACGGCGAGCAGAATGAGAGCGATCCAATCCAAGGGAGTTAATTTGTTCATAGAGTTGATGATGTTGAATTTTTTAGCATGCGTTCGACCTTTAGGTGCGCATGTCATTCCATCAGTTACTATAACACATAAAATTGATGTCGTACGGAAGCTTAGAAATAAAAAATGAAGAAAAAATAAAAAGAATTTTTTTGGCCATTTATTCCTTCGTAAAAAGTGCTCGTTAAACTGCTTAAAAAAGACGGTTACGCGAATATATTAAGAAACGATCGGCGTATACCATCGATTCTGATTTATCGAGCAATGTTGCTATAATTATCGTCTATGACAGCCATGTCCGCATTGGAACAAATGCCATCAAATATCCCTTCGTTCATAGATAAACGTGAGGTTGGGATGCGGAGCGTGTTTAAAGATTATTTGAAGAGGAGGCTTAATCAGCAGGATTTCGTAGAGATCAGAGAAGAATTTAATGAACATTACCCCGAAGATCCGGGTTACGAACTTGATTATCTTGAGGCGAGCCTCTTACATGAAGAAGCGAATAAATTGCAGGTGGCGGAACTCGTCTTCCTTGAACAGCGCGCAACACAAATGGGAAAGCGCGTGATGGATCTTGAGAGAAAAGAACGCTATGAAATTTACGAAGCGTTTCCCAGAAAAGAAACGTTTGATGAAATAGAACGTAATGCAATTGAAGAGTATGGTAAAGCAGCGGCCGGTTATTGGAGATTTAAATCGGAAATAGGAGATTATGCGAATCAGACGGATGCGGCGCTTGCGCAAATTGATCTTGATATTCGCCGTGCGCTTCGCGAACCGGATGATGCGACCCGAAATGCCAGATTGGATGCGTTGGAGCAACATGCCGAACAGCTGTACCTCGCCATACCATCGCTTGGAAAGAAAGCGGAGCACCTCATCGCCGCGCTCATTCGCAAGCGTGCACGAAAGAATGGAAAGGATCATGTCGTGAGCGCAAGCGTGGCAACGCTCGCCGAAGATATGAAAGATAAAATCGACGTTCGATTGACGATTGGCGCTCAGATTGTTGATTTACAATTAAAAACGCTCGCAATCTTTGACGCGTATTCAAGAGAGTCAATGGAGGATAAAGTGGCGGACGGGTTTGTAAAAATGCAAGGAAAGCCTGTGACGTTTGCGATCATTCCCGAAAACAGCGTGCGAGACATCATCCGAGCGGAAATGACGGCAGAGGAGAATCTTAATAGAAGCGATAAGGTACGAAAGACGCGCGGTGTAAACGCGGTCATGAATATGCTGGAAGAGCAGATGCCTGATTTCGTTCGGGAAGCGTTTCATGATGCGATTGAACAACCGCCTTCTTCATCGCGCCGAACGGGTTCAAAGCTTGGTCATGAGGGTGTAAAAAAAAGTCGTTTGAGTTCGAAAGAGATTGAGCGGACACCGAGTCGGATTCTTGAGATGGTCGGAATGATGCCGTCAACAAGTCGTACGCCGGATGATTTTCGCAATGCGCGAAAGTCGCTTTCTGAACGTATCGATGATCTTAAAAAGGCGGGCGTGACCAAAGAAGATTTGTTGGAGCCGAAAGATTCGACCGACCCTCGAATAGAAAAGATCCGGAACGCCCTCGGATTGGAGTAGGGCGAACCGGATCATCTGAGAAAGTCGGGGATGGATCCCTCTGTTTCGAGGAAATAATCCCGTGCGATGTCATACGCATCGCGAACGGTTGCGGTGACCGCTATGGTTCCGATTTCGGGAAGTTGAATGTACACCCTGTTCGTCGCATCGTATCGAAGGGCCCGTCCTTTCGCCGCACGCGCCGCTTCTGAAATGATATTCATCGCTTCAGATAAAGACTCTGATCCATCGCTTCCGAATTCGCCTTTCAGTTCCAAGCGCATTCGTCACTCCTTTGTTCAGGGCCGATACAAAACACTATAGCGAATTTTAGATTCTGTCAAGCACGAGAGGCTACTATTCAAATTGCAGCATCGCTGTCCCCAGGGCCGTTCCGTCGTACATGATAAGGGGTTGCGTCGAAATACCGGAAATCTCCTCTTGAATCGCAAGAATGAGCCCGTCACGGGCGCTCCCGCCGTCGATGATGATTTCTTTCGGCTTCACGGGGAGCTTTTTGACATACGCGTCCGTCTGCTTTGCGAGCTTGTAGAAATACGCGCGAAGCTCCTCCGGTTTCCCGAGCCGCTTCTCAACATCCGGACCGCTCACGCAGATTTTGGCCTCAAGCGCGAATTCCGATCCTCTCCCTTTCGGCACGAGTATCGTGAAGAACGGATCGCGCGTCTTGAACGTCCGTCCGACGGTTTGCATCACGAACACGCCTGTCCCGTAGGTGATTTTCGTAACCGGTCCTTTCTTCGTCGTTGTTTGCGTTGCCGCGTAAAAACTGGACTGCTGGTCTCCGACGATCGCTGTGAGAGGCAGGGGAATGCCGAGAATTCCCTTTTTTAGCACGCCGAAATTCGATGATGAGGTTTGAATGGCCGGAAGGATTGAGGCGGGGACGTCAAAGAGTTTTAGCAGATCTCCGTCCCATTTCTTCGTCTTGACGTTCATCAGGAGCGTTCGTGAGGCATTCGTCTGATCCGTCACGTGCGGACGGCTTTCGCACAAGTGCCAGGCGAGCCACGTATCCACGGTTCCGAATGCGAGCTTCTTTTCGGACGCGAGCTCACGGGCCTTTGGGACGTTCTTCAGAATCCATCGGACCTTCGTCGCTGAAAAATACGGATCAAGCACCAGCCCGGTCTTCGAACGAATGCTCTTCTCCCATTTTCGCTTCAGCGACGCGCAGAACGTTTTCGTTCGCGTGTCCTGCCACACGATCGCCGGGTACACGTGCTTCCCCGTTCCTCTATCCCACAGGATCGTGGTCTCTCGTTGGTTCGTCATTCCAAAACTCTTGATCGAGCTTTTCGGCACCTTGCTCTTCTTCACCGCTTCTTTCAAGACGTTGATACTCGCTGAGAGGATCTGATTCGGATCTTGTTCCACCCACCCCTTCTTTTTTGAACGGATCGGATATTTCTCATATGACTTGGATATCCGGTTGAGGGATGAGTCGAAGATGAAAGCCTTCACGCCGGTCGTGCCGACATCGAGGACGAGGACATGCTTTTTCATACGGCAATCATCATATCAGGCCGTCGCGCGCTCCGTAAGCGCACAGGAGCGCGCATACGGTTGTTGATATTATCCACACTATCCGCACGGTATCGTTCACGTTACAGATGTCCAGGAAGGGCGTAGAAGCATGGCGCGCCATGCCCTTACCGCACGATGACGGTCCCCGACAAAAACGCCAATATTCAAAATCACAACCCGATTCCGTTCCGATCACCTGCGCGGCATCATTCGCATCTCAAACATCCAGGAAGGTGTAGGGGCGGGGCCTTGCCCCGCCCCGGTAAGAGGAAATGCGAACATGAAAGATATTGATCTGACGGATGAACCTTTTCCGTTTTTTGAACGGGTTTCGCGATGACATGAGGGCGGGGCAAGGCCCCGCCCCTACACCCAACCGCGTGCCAATGTCTATCACGGGATCTATTCGGAGAAAATCCGAAAAATGGAAAAACTATTACACGGATAGACCATTGTGATACAATCGCGCTTCACACAAATATATGCAAGATATCCAAGACGTCTACAACCGCATCCAGACGAAGAAGAAGGAGCGTAAGAAGATCAAAGATTTGTTCAAAGAGGGGTTTGAGGCATCGACCAAGCTTCAGGAGGTCATCAGGGAGATGAATGTCCTGAAGGCTCAGAAGAAAGAAATCGAGATGGAGGTCCGCGCCGATTACGGGAGCGAGCTCGCGGAATTGGAATCGCTGGAGCAGGATATCAAAGACGATCAGCAGGTGATGGATGACATTGCGCTCACGAAATACATGAAGGGCGAATCCATCTCATTCAAAGGAGAAGAGGATGAGGAATACGAACCCGTGTTCAAGGTGACGTATAAGAAGGTGAGATAGAGCGGACGAATTTTTAGCGCACACCTCTACGAAAAAGCGGACCCTGTGAGCGAGGGTCCGCTTTCGTTTAGAGAGGTGGGCCGGTTTAATCGATCAGAGCGACCAGACCGTTCGGAGTTCCTGAGAAGGAGCGGTGCTGTCCCCGTAGGACTCGCGAATGGAGCGCGGGAGGAACTTTATGCGCGGTTCGATGCCCCCGTTCTCCTTAAGCGACTCGAGGCTGATTTCATGCGCCTCTACGAGTTGCAGGGCGTACAAGGAGAGCGCTTTTTCGCACCCTTCTTCCGTCCGTACGCGCATGAGCATGGGGATGAGATCGGTTTCCGCATCATGACAGACGGTTCGTTCGAGTTCTTTATTTCTCGTCCTGTTTTCGACCACCACATTGCAGAGCAATTTTCGACATCCTTCCGCTCCAAATCCCGCGGTGTGCGCGCACTTGGGAAACGCGATGGCAATGGAAAGCGGTTTCTTCGCATCATCATGCGTTACACGCAGAAATGCAGCGCGATAAATGGCAAATCCGGATGGCGGTCGATCGCAGGCTGTGAGAATGAACATCATGGCTACGAGTGTAAAAAGGTGCCGGATCTTCATTTGGATTTCCTCCTCTTTCGAATTTTAGAGCAACGGACCGTTCGCGAAGGACGGGAGCCGCTCCGTGTGAATGATGACTTCCTGACTCGTGCTGAGCTTTCGGTCGTCTGCGAACTGCTTATGAGCGCGCGCAAACGTGGTGGCGGCATCGTTCAGGATCTCGCCGCGCTCCGCTTCGGAATTCGCATATGCCAGAAGGGGGACTTCTACGTCCTCGAATGTAGCGCAGACGCGCTGCTCCATGCGCTCAACGCGTCTGCCGTTGTACGATGCGCGGCAGAGGACGTGCGAACATGGACCGAGGCCGAAACCCGTATCGTATGCGCATTGCGGGAATGACAGTACGAATTCGAGCTTCGTGTCTCCGGCGATGAATTTCGTTTTCAGAAACGGCGGAGGAATCTTCTCTTCGGTAACAATGCGATTGTCGGGACGCTTGCACGCGAGGAGCGCGATAAATAGAAAGGACAGGACCCAGGGTATGTTTCGAATCAACAATATTCACCTCCCTTGGATGAAAGTGGTATAAAGGATAACGACAGGATTGTCAATTCAATGCGACTGTCAGATATTGCAACTGCTGGCGGCCGGACGAGATGGTAATAGTATCTCAGCCAAATGCCAAAAGCTAAATGCTAAACGCCAAACGCAAACATGCAGCCCCTAGCCCGTGGAAATGATAGTCAGCTGCCGCCGGCTAATATAATAGTATCGAAGATAGGTTTGACGGCGGTGTGTATCAATGTTCATAATGCTTCATTCGGATTGGAGGAAGAACCATGGCACATTCGACACGTTCGTCATTAGCGCGCGTTTCATCAAAATCAACAGCCGCGAGTCTGAATTACGCGGAAATCGTCCGGCGCCTTGGTCGCGTTGACGATTTTCTCTCCCGGCACGTTGATAACTATTTGAAATGGTTGGAAGATTGCGCGTCATTACTCGAAGCCGGAAAGACAAATTCTGAGCGCGAGAAGAATCGGAGACACTGCGTTAATCGCTCCACGCATTTCGCGAGCATGACAGCGCTGTTGGGAAGTACGCAGGATTGTTTGAATCCCCTGATATGTGATTTGGACAAAGACGACATGTGGCGCGAACGCGATGCGAGCACGGCCGTGGTCGTCGCAGTCCTTCGCTACCTGTTGACGGACTACGCGGACAACGTCGCCGCCGGAAAGCTCGTCGACGACCGTCCTCTGCCGCCGGACGTGGCGAATCGAATAGTGAAAGCCGCGAAAGCGCTTTTGCCCTGCCTTCAGCGCGAAAATTGGACATTGGATCCGGAACGCGCCGAAGCCCTTGGCCTGTAAGTACGCTCTCTTGTCCCGCACGTGATGCATTCGCGCGCGGGACTTTCTTTGCGCGGCGTTATATCACGTCCATCACGGCCTGCGCGAGCTTGTCCGGATCATGGCGTTGGGCTACCGGAGAACTCTGTGCGCAGATGTCGTCCGCGATGATCGTACCATCCCCCTTACTTTCGTTTATTTGTATCCGCTCGGCTCCAAGGCCGAGGAGGTATTATTCTTTCGATTCTTTTTCATGTTTATAGGCCATGTCGATCTTCCAAAGATATTTATGCGTTCGGTAGACGACGATGAAAAGACCAAGAATGGTGAATGCGATGGCGTACGGAATGGAAAAAGCCAGATATGTCTTACCGAATAAGATAATGAGCGTATTTATGATGATAAACAGAATCCGCACTTCCGTCGGTCCGATTTTTAGATAGGCGACCCGAAATTCATTCGTGGCGGCAAAGGAGAGGTAGGAATTCACCATGAATGCGCCGAAGAGAGCAAAGATAAAGAAGTGAAGGTATTTGAATTGATCAGGGAGCAGTACGGAGTAACCGATAACGACGGCACAGAGAAACATGTAATCGAGGAAGTGGTCCATGTAGTATCCCCATTTGATAAGTCCCTCTTTTCGTGAACGGCCAATGGCGCCATCAAGTGAGTCTGTCAGCCACTGAAGGGCGATGAGTGCGGATACGGCCCAAAACCAGTGAATATTGATCGTTGCCACGTAACTGAACCCAATAATTGCGAGGCTGATTGGGATCGTTGCAAGCGTTAGATGGTAAGAGTGAATCCACTTTGGCACCTTTGGGACAGCCCATTTGATGAATTGCTGTTCCGCGAAATGGAGTAGCGATGTACCCACTTTTTTATTTCCGCCGAAGTGCTCACCATTGTTCGTCGAATATTCCATAGGCAATGTTTAATATATTTCTTCATGCTCGCATGTAATACCTTTGAATATCCACTGGATGTTTTTAGAAATGGGATATGTTTCGAGATTCACAATATGCTTCCCTTGATAAGGGTGGTGTAACGAAATTTCGCGTGGTTGTCAATGTTAACAGCGCTGGCTGCGGATCAGACGACATCCATCACGGCCTGCGCGAGCTTGTCCGGATCATGGCGGAGCAGACTGCGCTGGATCTTGTCCTGCGGGAGCTGTTCCATGATTTCATCGGAGATGAGCGACCCGCGCCAAATGTTATACGGGACACTGTTCGTCAAATCGTCTTCGACCGGATGTTCGCCTTGATTTTTGTACCGTTCGGCGAGCGCGGGGGAAGGTTTCGTATTGTTAATGACAACGGTATCGATCATTGCGGGGACGAGGTAATTCATGACAGCCTTCACATGCTCGGATGCGGCGAAGCCGTCCGTCTGTCCCGGCTTGCTCGCGAGGTTGACCACGTGTATCACTTTCCCTTTTGATTCTGCGATTGCGTGCGCGATGCCGGAGACGAGAATGACGGGCACAATGCTCGTGTACACGTCTCCCGGTCCGATAACGATGGCATCCGCGTCTTTGATCGCATCCAGCGCTTCGGGATTCACCTGCACGTTCGGTTGGAGCCAGCACCGCTGGATCGGCGCCCGCGAGGAATCGCGTGCGTCAATAACTTTTTCTCCTCTAAGCACGCTCCCGTCCGAAAGCACGGCTTCGAGCGTCGCGGGTGTGCGTGACACGGGGATGACGCGCCCGCGGACGCGAAGGATTTGGTGTGCGACATTTATCGCTTTAATCGGATCGCCGACGATTTTTTCGAGCGTGGAAAGGAAGAGGTTCCCGAAATTATGCCCGCGAAGGGATTCATTCGAAAAGCGATACAGGAAAAGTTCGCGAAGCGCATCATCCGCATTGGAAAGCGCCACAAGGCACTGGCGGATATCCCCGGGAGGGAGCACGCCGAGCTCGTCCCGAAGCACGCCCGTTGATCCGCCGTCATCTGAAATATTCACGATCGCGGAAATGTCGATGGGATGCTTCTTCAGTCCGGACAGGATCGTGAACGTTCCGGTTCCGCCGCCGAGAACGACCACGCGTTTCCGCCCAAGCGTATTGATTGGCACCTGTCTCAACATATCATTGAAGTATCAGGATGGGGCACGGGGAGCGGGGAGTCAAGATGATTGACGGTCACTCCATTCTTCTGTAGTATCTGGGCACCAATACCTACCATGGGGGCGTCGTTCAGTGGTAGGACGCGGGTCTCCAAAACCTGTAACGTGAGTTCGATTCTTACCGCCCCTGCCAAGAAAAAATCACGGAAGCAAAAGCCGTGGTTTTTTCTTTTATAGAGCCATTTTTATCGAGTTCTAACATTTAATATCTTTATTTGATGTGTGAAGCGACGTTAGAATAAGGTACTCCACGAAGTAGCATAAACGGACATTGTTCCGACTTCATAAACGACGGCAGGCTGACTGTTAATTTAAAACAACATCATCGATACTTGCTATAAAAGGCGATCCGATCTAGCATTACCTCACAACCAAACCCGCCTAAACCCTGTGAAAGCAGGGCATGGCAATAAGACCGTGCAAGGCACTGAACCCGTCGTTCAGCGAGCCTTACACGGCCGTACCTCGAAAGGGGTGCGGGCACCCGAAAGGGTGCCAATTTGGCGGCGGGCTTTGTGTTCAATCAACTAAGAGGTTTATGGAATACGCCTTCTATTTCTTACTCGTTATTTATCTGATAATAAATACCTTCTGCTTTCGTTTTCAAAGAACAACATTAAGCATTTCGAGAGCCTTATTTAATAAAGGCGATCATAATGTTCAGGCCGCCATGACTCCAACCTGGGTTGGTACGTTAGGCTGGTTATGCACAATTTTGTGGCTCACAATAAGCGCTTTGGTATATTTTATATACGGATGGCCATGGGCCTTACTTTTCTTCATGGGTGCGCTGATGATGACTTCTTTAATTGATTTTATAACCCCATGGCCATCTTATAAAAAATGCTTTCATTTGATTAAAAAAGAGCTTACTCGGCAAATTGCTGGTTCGATCATACAGGGAGGCGTCCTCGATGCAGAAAAGGTTGATGCTTACAAGTCTCTTCTTAAGAAAGTGAATGAGATTGAAAAAAATATTTAGAATAACAATGCACCTATGAAATTTGTTTATGAAGGAGCGGATAGGTCTTGATAGACGGAATTGCGGTCTCATTGCCAGAGCAGTTTAATATAAAGATATCTGTCCGTGGTTTTACAACATGGGACTATAGATGAAAATATGAAAAAAATTACAATTTCCCTTTTAATTGCTGGATCAATAACGTGTGCCGTGATTGTGCTTGCCGGTGTGTTTTACTGGTTTGAATGGCGGCCTTCGCAAATAACAAAAGAGTGCCAAATGTCCTCTATAGAACGTTCGAAACAAATGTCCGACGGAGGTATTCGAGAAGATGCAATATATTTCTTTGGCAAGTGTATGAGAGAACACGGCATTATCGTTATTACAGACAAAACCAAAATCTAAAAATAGTTTCAAAGTATGGAAAAAAATAATATATTTTGGCGTAAGCATTGGTCAATGATCTTCGCTGTTCCCGCGCTGGTCATGTTTATATATCAAGCACTTTGGTACGCATGGAATGGCCTGCTGCTACTGATAGCCATAGGGCAAAGTTCGTTGGTTGTGGTGCTCATACTAATTTTAACTGGAATACCATTAGCGTTGATATTTGCTCCTGCGGGTTTTTCCTTTACAGCACCCTTTGCTATAGCAGAATGGCATCAGCTAAATATAGATAAAAATGTTTGGGAGCGTTCCATAAAAGTTATTCTCATGTTTATTGGCAGCTTTATAGGTATACATCTTTGGTGGCTTTTTATCCTTTTCGCCGTTGGCGCATTGATGAGTAGTGTATGAAAAATATAGTTGCGTTAATCTTGGGTGTAATCGTCCTCTATTTGGTATTGAGCTTCGGCTGGAGCCTGCTTAATATCCAATCTTGCTCTTATCCAGATAACATGAATGAATTGAGTTGCGAGGAGCAGGCAAAAAATCAGGCTGAAAATTGTAGATATCTCATACTAAAGTGGAAGAAGGTGGACTACGACCAAGATCTCCAACAGTGTCAAGAATGGGAACGAGAACATCTGGAAATCGAATGATAGAATGTTATGGAAGCAATTTTTGATGAAATTTTTCGGGCGCTGTCCTATCTACTGATCGCGGGAGTTGTATTTTTTGCTTGGAAATCGGCACGCGATTATGCTAGAGATGGAAAAGCAAAGTCCGTTCTATGGAAAGGTTTACTATGTTGTGTAGGGATAGCAATTTTTGCGAGCCTGATTTTAGGTAACCCGACGTGTGAGTCAACGTACGCAGACCCAGTGTATGGCGGGTGTGAATCTTATGCTGACGACGGTTTTGAACCAACAGCCGAACAACGAACCGCTAACTTTGCTTACTTTATGACTCTCCTCTATATTCCAGTCGTGCTTGGTGCATTTGATGGCAATAAACTACCCCGCAGCAAGCTGACTGAGTATTGACCCTAATAGCAAATAAATAACCCAAACCAAAATCTAAAAAATTTCTGTCTCACTTTCTAAAAATATCCCAATCCTTTTTGTTGCCCAAGTGGAACCGGATAGCAGCCGCTGTTCGGATGTTTATTTTTTCGATGATGAACTGCCACAGGTGATACGAGCGTTCCGATGTTTTCCACTAGCCCCTGCCAACAGTCTTTTTTAAAAAGTAAATACCTTCATCGTTCAGTGGTAGGACGCGGGTCTCCAATTCCGCCCGCATGTGGCCGGGACGATTCCTACCATCCCTGCCAGATAAAAACATCCCGTTCCCGGGATGTTTTTTTGTCTCATGCAATTGACTATTTTGTTTTTTTTCAAAGCCTGATGTCCCCATACTTCTTTTGAGACATTTTTCGGTATCCCGGATCAATCGTGCGGATGTAGAGCATCTCCACCTTATCGCGCGCCCAAGGTGTCTTTCGCAAAAACGTCAGACTTGAATTCACGCTCGGATTGTCCGTAAAGCACTTGATCTTAATGCGCTTGCCCAAATCTTCCCATCCGTATCGGTCGACGAGGAACTCAACCATCGCTTTGAGCGTCACTCCGTGGAGCGGATCATCTGCTTGTTTCATGGGGGAACGGTAACACAGGCGGCTGGCGGCTGGCTATCGGCGACTTGCATCTGGCATCTGGCTTTTGGCTGAAATGTCCTTACCTTCCCCGCCGGCCGCAATCATCCTAAAAACAAAAAGCCTCTCTTGCGAGAGACTTTTTGCGTTGAGGCGAGTACTTAGACGCGCTTCACGTTGACGGCCGCAGGACCCTTTTCGCCGTTCTCGACGTCAAAGGAAACCGCATCGCCTTCGCGAAGCTCATCGAACTCTACGCCTTCCAGCGACTTGCCGTGGAAGAAGAGATCCTTCTCCTGGCCTTCTGCTCCGATGAAGCCGAAACCTCGATCGGTGAGCTTTTTGATGATTCCATTCATAGTATGATCTTTGAAAGAATTAAATTGCTGAATTAAAAATATATGCTTTAAAGTGACTACCTTCTAAGATATACGTGCAATTTATTGACAGTAATATGGCATATATACGAAAAAAGATAAATACTCTCTGTAAATGTGGATAGATGGTGATGTGCGGTAAAGCCTATAAAACCTTGATAAAATGCGCGAATGGGGGTATAATGGGGCATTATGAATGTAAACCGTCTTATACATTTTTTGGAAGAACGGAAGGAATCCGGCTATCGGGCGATGCAAGTCAAGCAGGCGTTCATTCTTTCCCTAAACGAGTCTTGGGAAGGTGTAACGCCTTGGCCAAAGGCGCTTCGAGAGGAGGCGGTGAAGCTTATTCCGTGGGATGAATTGACGTGTAAACAAATTCTGGAAGGTGAAACGCATCATGCGGTCAAGTTTTTATTTGAATGCCGGGACGGAGCTTTCATTGAAACCGTGATCATGCGCCACGAAGACGGACGGAATACGGTGTGCGTTTCGTCGCAGGTCGGGTGCCCCATGGCCTGTTCATTCTGCGCCACGGGAAAAATGGGATTCAAACGCAACCTGACGGCTGAGGAGATATTCGAGCAGGTGATCCATGCCGCGCGCTGGTTGAAGAAGGTTGAAAAGAAGGTGACGAACGTTGTGTACATGGGCATGGGAGAGCCCATGCATAACTACGACGAAGTCATGCGCTCCGTCCGGCTGTTGAATGATCCGGAAGGATTTAACCTCGGCGCGCGACATATCAGTATTTCCACGTGCGGCATCGTTCCCGGCATCCTCAAACTCGCGGACGAGCCGGAGCAGGTGAACCTTGCGATTTCCCTGCACGCGGCAATTGCGAATGTTCGTTCAAAGATCATGCCTGTGAATGCGGCATACCCCATCGATGCGCTCATGGACGCCGTTCGCACGTATGCGAAGAAGACGAATCGAAAAGTGATGTTTGAATACCTTTTGCTCAAAGGTGTGAATGATTCCCATGAAGATGCGGACGCGCTCGCGGATCTCCTCGAAGAGAATCATCGCCTCTACCACGTCAATCTCATCAAGTATCACGATACGGACGTGTATACGGCTTCGAACAGCGATGTGCGCCACGCGTTTCTCGGATGGCTTCACGATAGGGGCGTATCCGCCACGCAGCGCCAGTCATTCGGTGAGGATATTCACGCGGCATGCGGTCAGCTGGCAACGGGGGCATCGTGAAAATGGGTATTTCGAAAGGTATTAAATCAAATTGAAATAATTGAAATAATTTCAATCCTTTCAATTTTTTGAATTATTTCAATCCTTTATTAGGTTTCGGCGATTGGGTCATTAGGTGGCCGGTGTACTGATATCTCGCCATCATCTCTCCGAATGCCCTTTGTAATAAAGCGTAAAACATGACAACCGAACATGATATTTTGAAAGAATATCGCCTTTGATTGCGTATATGAAGTCGTGATAAACGCCTGTTTTTAAAGTCGATTCCCGCATTGACGGAGGACGGGATTTGTGGCAATACAAGGCATGAATCAAGGGCTTACGCATATCATGTCTTAGAGATTTTGGAGGGGCGATTCGGACAAATGCTAAACGCTAATGCCAAATGCCTCAACAATTATGATCCAACGCATCAAGAAGGCCGCGAAGAAGAAATCCGTCATTGCGGCCATGTCCATCGTGGCAGTCACGGGTACCATTGTCGGTGTTCAATCGACCAAGGCGCCGGAACCGACGCGGTACGTGATGGAAGCGGTTTCCCGCGGGTCCGTTATCGCGACGGTGAGCGGAAGCGGTCAGGTGTACGGGGAATCGCAAATTGATTTGAAGCCGAGCGTATCCGGAGATGTCGTCGCTGTTCTCATTCGTTCAGGGGAAGAAGTCAGTGCGGGGACGCCGTTATTTGAGATCGACCGATCGGACGCGGTCAAAGCCGTCCGCGATGCGAATTTGTCCGTCCGCGATGCGGAGCTCTCACTCGTTTCCGCGAATCTGTCTTTGCAGAAGCTGGAAGACTCGGCGGATAATTTGGACGTGATCAAAGCCGAACATACCCTGAATCAGGCAATGAGAAGCTTGGAAGATCTGCAGTCCGGTCCGGACGAGATCGCCGTCCGCCAAGCGGAAGCCGCGTATGAGAGCGCACTGCGCAATACGGAAATGGAAAGTGACGGAAAAACGCCAAAGACCGTGCGTATAGCGTATGATGATGCCGTGGCTGTCTTCAAGTCCACGGTTCAGAGTCTGAAAACGTCTCTTTCGGATGCGGATGAAATTTTAGGCATTGATAATATTCATGCGAACGATGATTACGAATCCTACCTCGGTTTGTTAAAGTCGAGCGCCGTCTCGAATGCTACGGTGAGCTACTATATCGTACGGGATACGGTGAACGATCTCATTGATGCCTCGGATGCCATGGCACTCACGGGAACGCCGTTGGAGGATGTGGATGCGGGATTGGAACAGGTGCTTGATGCGCTGGATGAGATGGAGATTCTCATTCGAGATGTGGAAGTGGTGCTCGCATATACGCCGGAGTCGTATGCCTTGAACCAGAATCAGATTGATGCGCTCAAAACATCTATGCAGTCGAATCGAACGAGTATGGCTTCAAAAGCCACGGCGATTCTGAGCGAACAGCGATCCGTTGATCAAGCGCGCGTCTCGTTTGAGACAGCGGACGCAACCCTTGAGACGGCTCGTCTGAGTTTGGAGAAAGCAAAGCGCGGAGCGGATGCGGGGGATATCGCCACGGCGGAAGAACGCGTTGCGGAAGCGCGCGCCGCACTCGATAAGCTCGTGAACGGAACGGATGATACGGATATCGCCGTCGCAAAGAACACGGTCGCCCAGCGCGAATCTTCGCTTGAGGCCGCGCGGAACAGACTCTCGGATGCACAGGAAGAACTGAATGATTACACGGTTCGCGCGCCGTTCGACGGCATTATCACGGGCGTCGAAGCGCACGTTGCGGATCCGGCTTCTCCGTCTACCGTCCTCGCGACGATCGTGACCAAATCAAAGGTGGCGAAGATTACGCTGAACGAAGTTGATATCGCGAAGATCAAGGTCGGACAAAAGGTGACGATGGCGTTTGACGCCGTGCCGGACATTACGATTGCGGGCGTTGTGGGCGAGGTGGATGCCGTTGGAACCGCGGAACAGGGCGTGGTCGGATTCGGCATCACGATCGCCTTTACCACGGACGATGAGCGGATTCTTCCGGGCATGAGCGTGAGCGCTTCCATCATCGCGGATTCACGCATGGACGCGCTCGTCGTTTCGAACGGCGCCCTGAAGTCGTATGGATCCGGCTATGCCGTTCAGACGCTTCCGGATGTCTCTGCGGAAGATGCGGCATCGCCCGAAGGTGTGACATCGGAAACAGATCCTGAACTCGTGCCCGTTGAAACGGGATTGGCGGATGATCAAAACACGGAAATTTTGAGCGGGATCAGCGAAGGGATGTATATCATTACACGCATCATTCAGTCCACGGCCGAAGCCGTAACATCCGCTTCGAACGGGACGGGAGTTCCGGGTGTCGGCGGTTTAAGCGGCGGGAATATGCGCTTCATCGGCCGATGATGCTGACACATCTGGCTATTGTGGCAGGCGTCTCTTCTCCGAGCGCCAGCCGCCATCTATGATTGATATCCGCGATGTCCGCAAGGACTATGTGAACGGAGAGAACGTCACGCACGTCCTGAAAGGTGTGACGTTTCGTATTGAACGCGGAGAATACGTTGCGATCATGGG
>Ga0307430_1001642_pt1 | contig 16050 bp, 14 predicted proteins | sample SalMarWE160130MG_FD_202159 | JGI IMG/M metagenome (GOLD analysis project Ga0307430, IMG submission 202159) | Salt marsh sediment microbial communities from the Plum Island Ecosystem LTER, Massachusetts, United States - WE1603-130 | ecosystem: Environmental > Aquatic > Marine > Intertidal zone >... | reverse complement strand
TGGAGCGCTGTGATGATATCGTAGAGATCGTGCAGAGGGGGAAGAAGGAATCCCTGAACGTGGCGGTTGCCGCGGGGATTGCTATGTGGAAGGTGAGGCAGCTGGCTGCTGGCGGCTAGCGGCTGGCGCGAACCACTTTTTCTAATCTGACAGCTGCCGGCAGCCAGCCGCCAGCAGCCAATATGCCAAAACTCTCCATCATCATTCCAACCCTGAACGAGGAAGACGAGCTTCCGAGCACGTTTGAATCCCTTGATGCGCAGACGTTCAGGGACTTCGAGGTGATCGTAGCGGATTCTCCGAACACGGTTGACCGTACGCGCGAGGTGGCAAAGGCGCACGGCGCAAAGATCGCGCCCGGAGGGCCGGTGAGCGTGGGGAGGAACGTGGGAGCGGAACACGCGCTCGCGCCGCTCTTCCTGTTTTTGGATGCGGATGTCGAATTCCCGAATCGGACATTTTTGGATGATGCGATGAAGGAGATTGAGGATCGGAAGATCGAGGTGGCCGCGCCGGACGTGGCCCCGCTCTCTCATAAGAAAGTTGATCGCTTCCTCTACGGCTTCTACAGCCGGTATGCGCGTCTCTTGATGCCGGTCTATCCGCACGCACCGGGCTTCTGCATGTTCGCCACGAAAAAAGCGCATGAGGCTATCGGCGGTTTCGACGTTGAAGTCGCGTTCGCCGAGGATCATGACTACATCCAGCGCGCCAAACGCAAGGGGTTCCGCGTGGGCAGTTTGAGGAAGCCCGCACCGATCGCCACGTCCGTGCGGCGCTTCAACAAGGATGGAAGGCTCGTGACCGCGGCACGGTACATATGGACGGAGTTCCGGATGATGATCATCGGACCGTATAAGAAAAAGCTTCCGTTCAAGTACGAGATGGGAGGGGAGGCGAAGAAGAAGTAGGTTATTATCAATATCGAATATCGAATGTCGAATATCGAAACGGTGCCGTTAGAACCTCTGATTTCAGGAAGAGATTTTCGATATTCGAAATTAAATATTCGATATTCATAACGATCGCGAGTTGGAAAAATCATGTTAAAGGTCTTCCGCCGCTTCTGGAACAGCGAAACCGAAAATGTTACGACCGCGGCGCTCATCGTCGGGGTCGCTTCTTTGGCATCGCGGCTCGTGGGCGTATTCCGCGATCGCATTCTCGCATCCACGTTCGGAGCCGCGGATACGCTGGATGCGTACTACGCCGCATTTAAGATCCCGGACTTCCTCTACAACCTGGTGATCCTCGGCGCGCTTTCCGCGGCGTTCATCCCGGTGTTCACGGAGTACCTGGAATCAAAAGACAAGCATGAGGCATGGCGGCTGGCGGAGCGCGTGCTTTCCATCGTTGGCGGAGCCATGCTCATCGCGTGCATCGTCCTGTTCTTCTTGGCGCCCACGCTGATCCCCCTCACCGTTCCCGGATTTGAAGGGGAGAAGTTAACGTTCACCATTCAGCTGTCGCGCATCATGCTGCTCAGCACATTCTTCCTGGCGCTCTCCGCGGTCATGGGCGGCATCCTGCAGGCCACGCGCAGATTCGTGGCTTTCTCACTCGCTCCGGTGTTCTATAACGTAGGCATCATCATCGGCGTCGTTTTCTTCGTTCCGAATTTCGGTCCGCTCGGACTCGGCTGGGGCGTGGTCCTCGGCGCGTTCATCCACCTGGCGGTTCAGGCGTCCGTGGCGCTCAAAATGGGTCTTGAGCGCATCCCGCTCCCATCGTTCCACCACGCGGGCGTTCGACGCATCCTTCGGCTCATGGCGCCCAGAACCATGGGGCTCGCCGTCATGCAGGTGAACCTCGTCGTGATCCTCGTGCTCGCGTCCTCGCTCGCCATCGGATCCGTGGCCGTCCTCAACCTGGCCATGAACCTGCAGGCCGTGCCGGTCGGCATCTTCGGCATCTCGTTCGCCGTGGCGGCATTTCCGGCCCTTTCACGCGCGGCGAGCGTACGGAATAAGGAGAAGTTCCGCGCCGCACTCGGAGGCACGGCGCGAAAGATTGTTTTTCTCATTCTTCCGGCAACGGCGCTCATCCTCCTTTTACGCGCGCAGATCGTCCGCATCGTCCTCGGACAGGGCGAATTCGACTGGGACGACACGATCCGCACGGCGAACGTGCTCGGCATCTTCGCATCTTCCCTGGTGGCGCAGTCGCTCGTCCCGTTGTTCTCCCGCGCTTTCTACGCGCTCCAAAATACATGGACGCCGCTCTGGATCGGCGCGATCGTCGAAGGGACGAACATCGTGCTCGCAATCCTGCTCGTGGACCGCTACGGTCTCAACGGCCTGGTCGCCGCATTTTCCATTGCCGCATGGATCAGCTTGCTCCTGCTCTGGTGGCGCCTCAGGGTCAAACAGGGGAGGCTCGGGACCTCGGAAGTTTGGCGGTCGTTCAAAAAGACGATCGCGGCCTGCTTCATCATGGTGGGCGTTGCACTCCCGATCCGCATTGCCGTGGGCACCCTGTTTCCGCTCGTCACATTTTGGCAGGTCGCGCTCCAGCTGGTCGCATCATCCGTGTTCGGCCTCCTCGTCTTTTGGGTCGTGTGTTGGCTCCTGAAATCAAAGGAGCTTGAGGAATTTCATTCCGCCTTTGTCCGCAAGTTCTGGAAGCGCGGGGAAGTGCTCGAAGGCGCGGAGGAGGCGCAGGGGAGGTGATCGGGTTGACTGGTTCGCTTGTTAGCTGGTTAACTTGTTTCTGCCACGTGTTTTAATAATCAACCAGACAACCAGCTAACAAGTAAACAAGCTAACCAAATATATGATCCGTACAAAATCACTCATGCCCATGCTGGCTATCCTGTCCGTTTCCATCTTCCTCGGAGCCGGATGCTTCGGTGGAAATCAGGAGGTAGTGGAACCCGAATCATCCTTCACTCCTCCGGAGGTTCAGGAGGAAACTTCTCAATACATTGAAATCAGCGGCGATGCCGCGTACGTCGGAAGCCTGTATCTCCTTGAAGACGAGGGCGAGGTCGTTGCCAGAGTCCTGCGCGGCGGGGAGTCGTTCCAGGCCGTGGACGGCTTGCAGATCGCGTACGGCGATACGATCGAGGTTGAGAAGGGAGAGGCCGTACTCGCATACAACCAGCCCGGCGTTACGCATATCCTGGAGGGCACGGAGGTGACCGTCGCATTTCCGGTCATCGGTGAAACCGAGAAGGGACAGACCAAGGATTCGCTGTGGGTGCGCGTGGAAACGTTCGGCGGACGATCGTGGTCGCGCATTGAGAAACTCCTCGAGCTCACGGATACGTTCGAGGTCGGCGCGGGCAACGTCATCGCGACGATTCGAGGAACGGCATTCGATTTTCGTTTCAGCGAAGGCATGTACAAGCTCGTCGTGGGCGGACGAACGGTTCAGATCGTCCACCGCGATGATTTCACGAAGCGCGTGGTTGTGACCGCCGGGCAAACGTTTGAGGCGACGGAAGATGACGTCGCATCATTCCTGGAAAAAGAGGATACGGATCTGCAAGCGGAATACGTCCATCCGACGCCGGCTGAAGAGCTCACGTCCGAGACGGGCCTCGGCATGATCGACATGATCGAGGACCGCTTCCTCAATCCGCCGGAAGAACCGGTCTTCATGCCGATGGAGCCGCAGATTCCGTTGTGGATGATCGAGGAGTTGAATCCCGAAGATCGCGACCGCGTGATCAACCGTCTGGAAGCGAGCGACGAAGATGCGGAAGTAATCCGCGGTGTGGAATCGGAAGGAGGCATGCAACGCGTAAATATGGATGCGATCGAACTCTTGGGGGAGACGTTCGACGGACCCGTCGAGTAGCGCGAAGTAAAGCCCCGCCGTTCGCACCGGCGGGGTTTTTGATTCGGTTCATGCATTTTTTAGCGATACCGGCAGTTCGCGATTGCCGTGTACGTTTGATAGAGATCGCGGAGATGCTGATCACAGACAGCGCAGTTCTCATCTCCCGGATGCGTGTTCTGATGGGTCTCGTACGCCGTTCGGTATCCTTCCGCGTCGTCCGGGAGCGTGCATAGCCTCTGGCCGGGAGGCAGAGGATTGGGTTCGCGGCAGCCTTGGCATCGTGCCGCTACGAGCTTGAGCATGCGTTCGATTGTTTTAAGCTCTTTTAACCGAACCTTTGCCGCGCTTTTCTTGCCGACGTTCATGATGGGACGTTTTGTTCTTGCTTTGGCCCTACCGGTGTAAAAGCCGTGCCAGAGGTCAATCGTGCCTTTATGTGCGCGGCCGTGCGCGTCGTTCCATGTGAGGCGGATGCCGTATTTACCGCGGTGCGTGATTTTGACTTTGTTTTCCCGCATAGAAGCGATACCCCTCCAGACCGTTCCGCTATCGTGGTGTTCATAGCCGCTGTGTATGATGTAGCGCAGGTTTTTGTTTGAGACGTATACCAGAAATAGCCAATTTTTAAAATTGTAAACGCCCGTAACGTGATAGGCGTAATCTTTTGGCTTTATGCCCGACACGATGAATGAGGTAATCTTGTATCCGGTGTACATGATGCTCGTGACGAGCATGGATCGCGGCTTCTCCGTGAATTCGAAGCGGTTATGCCAGCCTCGTCGTCGCTTACGCGGGTGTTTGCGCGCGGCAGTTTGAATGGATTTTTTCATATGCGAGAGTGAATAATCTTCGTGCGAAGACGTCGTAAGAGCGAATGGTTTTAACTCGTTAGGAGCTGATACATGATATCATAATATATACCTAATACATTTTATTTTTTCTTTATTTTTATGCCCGCCAAAAAGAAAAAGACGGTGAAAAAGCCGTCCGTGCGTCGCGCAACGAAAACGGTTTCCAAGAAGAAGGGGACCAAATACTGTCGGAGATGCCACTACTGCGATGAGGGAACGGTATTCCGACAGTGTCTGCGTTGCGGCAACTGCTTCTGTGAGTATCACGCGGAAGCGGTCGGTTACTGCGATCAGTGCGGGTCAGGGAAAAAGAAGGTGAAGAAAGTGAAGAAGCCAATGAAGTCGAAGAAGCGTGCAAAGCGATAATCGTTAAAGAAAAATGTCCGTTGGATATGATGCCGTGCCGCAGAAGTACGGCATCATTATTTTTACATGTATGATTGACCGCATATCCTACCGCATGTATGGTATGGCTGATATGTCACCGCGCATACTTTCGTATACCGTTGTTTTCGATCCCGCGGACGGAGGAGGATTCGTGGCGTCGGTCCCTTCGCTCCCGGGATGCATGTCCCAGGGGGAGACGTTTGAAGAAACGAAGAAGAGCATCCAAGACGCGATTCAGGGTTATCTGGATGTCCTACGGGAGGACGGGGAGGATATTCCCCGCGAGTCAGAGGAACGCGTTGTGGGTTCGGTAACCGCGCCGGAACCCGTTTAGCTTTATGGGGGAGCGACTTCCCTCGTGTTCATCCGCGGACGCTATCCGCGCTTTTGAGCATCTTGGATTTGTGATACGGCGAACAACGGGAAGTCACGTCATCCTGCGTCATCCCTCGGAGCGGCGCATGATAACCATTCCTTTTCATGCCGGAGATCTGAAACGTGGATTACTTTTTGGACTGTTGAGACAGGCGAACGTTGATCGTGAAGCGTTTATCCAAGCATTAAAAGGATAGAATTCGTGGCTGTTTTTTACCTTGATTCATCCGGCGTTTTGCTCTACACTCGCCAGTTAAGAGCTAACGGCTATCCATGGATCAGTCCCACATCAGAAATTTCTGCATTATCGCGCACATCGATCACGGCAAGTCCACGCTCGCCGATCGTTTGCTTGAGACGACCGGAACCGTCGAGAAGCGGAAGATGAAGGAGCAGATCCTCGACACGATGGACCTCGAACAGGAGCGGGGGATCACGATCAAGCTCCAGCCCGCGCGCATGGCGTACAAGGAATACCAGCTGAACCTCATTGATACGCCCGGACATGTGGATTTTACGTACGAAGTATCGCGGTCGCTCGCCGCGGTTGAAGGCGCCATCCTCCTCGTCGATGCCACGCAGGGCGTGCAGGCGCAGACGATCGCGAACCTGTACCTCGCCATTGATCAGGGGCTGGAGATCATCCCTGTCCTGAACAAGACCGACCTTCCGAATGCGGACGTGGAGCGGCGCGCTGAGGAACTCATGAAGCTCATCGGTTGTTCGCGCGAAGAGATCCTTGCGGTTTCCGCAAAGACCGGAGCGGGCATCGTCGCCATCCTCGATGCAATCACGGACCGCGTTCCTCCTCCGAAGGGAGATGCGAACGGGACGCCGCGCGCACTCATCTTCGATTCAAAGTATGACGATTACCGCGGAGTCATCGCGTACGTCCGCGTGGTGGACGGCGCTATTTCAAAAAATGAGCGCATTGCGTTCATGGCAACGGATGCGAACGGGGAAGCACTGGAGGTGGGATACCTCAAGCCGGGTCTTGAACCGACCCCGTCTATTGCGACCGGAGAGATCGGGTACATCGTGACCGGACTCAAGGATATTTCACACGTGCGCGTTGGCGACACGATCGCTCTTCCGAAGCGCATAAAAGAAACGAAAGCGCTTCCCGGGTACAAGACGGTTCAGCCGATGGTGTACGCCGGTATCTTCCCGAAGGAGGGGAGCGAGTACAACAAACTGCGCGACGCCATGGATAAGGTTCGATTGAATGACGCGGCATTGTCATTCGACCCGGAACAGAATGCGGCACTCGGGTTCGGGTTCCGGTGCGGATTGCTCGGCATGCTTCACCTGGAAATCGTTCAGGAACGCCTCATGCGGGAGCACGGCATCGATATCATCATCACGACGCCTTCCGTAGCATACGAAGTGACGCGCACGGACGGATCGAAGGAAGTCGTCACGTCGCCGCTTGATTATCCGGATCCCTCGCTCATTCAGGAAACCCGAGAACCGTGGGTAACGGTTGATATCGTTACGCCGTCCGAATATTTCGGGAGCGTCATGTCGATCGTCACGGACCGCCGCGGAATATTTCTAACAACGGAATGGCTTGATCCCTCCCGCGCGATCCTCCACTACGAAATGCCGCTCTCATCCGTGATCATTGATTTTTACGACAAGCTGAAGAGCGTGACGCAGGGATACGCATCACTGAACTACGAGTTTCTCGATTATCGTCCCGGAAAAGTCGTGCGTCTGGACGTGCTCGTTGCCGAAGACCGCGTTTCATCACTCTCCGTTCTCCTGCACGAGTCCGAGGCGCAAATCCGCGGACGTGAAATCGTCGAAACACTCAAAGAGACGCTTGATCGGCAGCAGTTCGTCATCAAGATTCAGGCGGCGATCGGAGCGAAGATTATTGCATCCGAACGGCTGTCGGCGTACCGTAAGGATGTAACCGCCGGCCTCTACGGGGGAGATGTTACCAGAAAACGCAAAGTGCTTGAGAAGCAGAAGAAGGGAAAGGCGAAGATGATGAGCATGGGAAAGGGGAAGGTGGACATTCCGGCGGATGCGTTCATTAAGGTGCTGAAGAGGAGATCGTAGCCGGTAGTTCGTATCTGGTATCTGGTATCTGGTATCTGGTATCTGGTATTCTCTTCCTGATCATTCGGAGTGGAAAGATTCCTATAAGAGCATACGAGATACCGGATACGAGATACGAAAAGAGCATACGAGATACCGGATACGAGATACGAAATTTTATGAATCCCCGACATAAGAGAAACAAGATCGTCAAACGCGTGTGGACCGTCATGGTCATCTTCATCTGCATTTCCATGGTGCTCGCTTTCGTGTTGCCGTTCGTAAACCTGGGGATTTGATCAGGGTACGGCATCTGTAAATATCTGTAGGGGCGCACAGCTGTGCGCCCCTACAGATATTGTTTGTTTTTGCCATCTTCCTGCATGCGTGCGAGGATCGAATCCATGCAAAAGAAATGGAACGTCCTTGAATCTTGTCCCGCGGAATTCGTTGAGAAGTGCGCGGACATGCACCCAATCATTCCACAGCTTCTCTGGCATCGAGGCGTCCGTGCATCGCGAGACGTTGAATCTTTTTTCCACCCTTCCTATGAGGAAGGGACGCATGATCCGTTTTTATTTACGCAGATGCCGCTCGCCGTGGAACGCGCGATGCGTGCGTTGAAAGATAACGAACACATCCTCGTTTTCGGCGACTACGATGCGGATGGCCTCACGGGTTCCGCGGTCGTCATCTCCGCGCTTCGTGAAATACGAAAACGGATCGGATCATCCTCGGAGATCCGGTCGTACATCCCGCATCGGGACGAAGAGGGGTACGGCTTGCAGATGGCGCAGGTTGATCGCATTCTGGAAGAGAGCGTCCATCTCCTGATCGCCGTTGATTGCGGCATCGCCTGCCCGGACGAAGTCGCGAAGCTTCGCGATCACGGCGTTGACTCCATCATCGTGGATCACCACCAATTCGGCGAACGGCTTCCCGATGCGATTCTCATCCATCCGAGCCTTCCGAATGAAACGTATCCGTTCAAAGACCTCGCGGCCGTGGGCGTCGCATGGAAGTTCGCATCCGCGCTCGTTGCGCACGCGAGAAACGGAGGGATCGATGTCCCCGTCGGATTTGAGAAATGGCTGCTCGATCTCGTGGCGATCGCGACCGTTACGGATATCGTCCCGCTCGTTGGCGAGAACCGCGTCCTCGAACACTACGGGTTGAAGGTACTCAATAAAACGCGCAGGAGCGGACTGCGCGCCATCATCCAAAACGCGGGCATCACCCTCGGGCGCATTAACGCGCGCGATATCGGTTTCGCGATCGGTCCGCGTTTGAATGCTCCGGGGCGCATGGAACACGCATCCATCGGCCTCAAGCTCCTCCTGTCCGATTCGGAAGAAGAAGCGCGGGAAATCGCGGGAAGGATCGAGTCATTGAACCGATCTCGGCGAGAGACGACGCTCGGGATGATGCGCGAAGCGGATGAGATCCTCGAACGGATGTCCGAACCGTCGCGCATCCGCGTCCTCTGGCGCGACGATTGGTCGCCGTCCCTCGTGGGACTCGTTGCCGGGCGCATCTCCGATCTGTTCGGAATACCCGTTATCGCCATCGGGAAGCACGGGGACCAATGGATCGGATCCGGGCGCTCCTTTTCATTCTATGACATCACCGAGGCGGTGAAGCGCGCCGGCGAGGGACTCCTGACGCGCGCGGGAGGCCATGTCCAAGCGTGCGGATTCGCGCTTGCGTCGGAGCATGACGTTTCGTCGTTCGCGGAGCGTTTGCGTCAAGACGCGGATGCTCAGTTGGATGACGATACGATCGGGCCGTTCATCGACGTGCATGCGGATTTGGAACTCCGGCATATCGATTGGCGGCTTATTGAATCATTGGAAAATCTCGAACCGTTCGGATGTGAGAATCCCGAGCCCGCGTTTCGGACGCGCAACGTGGAAGTTATCGCAAAAGACATCGTTGGAAAGGACGGTAAGCACCTTCGCATTACCGGCAAGGCCGGAGACGGAACCGTGCAGCAGTTCATCGCTTTCGGCTTCGGAGCACGCTCGGACGAAGTGAATTCGGGCAAACGGATTGATATCGTATACACGCTCGGGACGAACGAATGGAACGGAAACAGGGACATCCAGTGCAAGGTGCTGGACATCGCCGCATACAGGGACTCGACGGAGGACTGCGCAGAGGATAGATTGATGCGAGCCGGATTGATTGAATCATGAGTGTATGAACGGGCCGTTTACGTGTTATCGTGTTGACGTGAACCTCAGACATGCCAACACGATAACGCGTAAACTCGCAACCACGATATGAGAATGAGAGACTTAAACCTCCGCATCTTTACGGACGGCGGAGCACGCGGGAATCCCGGACCGGCGGGTGTTGGTGCGGTCGTTAAAGATGCGGATACGGGCGAGACGCTCAAAGAGCTCCATAAGTACATCGGAGAGACGACGAATAATCAGGCGGAGTACCAGGCGGTCATTTTGGGATTGGGAGAAGTCATCGATCTCAATCCGGAAAGCGTGATGGTCGTTGCGGACAGCGAGCTTCTCGTTCGGCAGTTGAACGGAGAATACAAGGTAAAAAACGAGGGGCTGGCGCGTCGATTTCTGGAAGTGCGAAATCTTGAAACGCGCTTGGGAAAACCGGTTCGGTACCGCCACGTTCCCCGTGAACAGAATAAGGAGGCGGATGCGCTCGCGAATAAAGCGATGGATGAGGGGGCTCACGGCGAATAGCGAACGGCGCACGGTTGACGGACGTCGGCGTGTGAGCGCGTTTTCGCGTCGGCGTGTTCGCATATCGGGCCAATGTGCCGACGCATGGACCCGTTCATACGTGAACGCGGCCGGGAGGCTTTTCATCCCCATTTTTCTTCCGCGGGGCTTTTGCGTGTGGTATGATACTTTCCAGCATGAAGACGACGCCCAGACGACGCAACGTGCTTCCAAAGATGAAGCAGAAAAAGCGAGTCCAAACGCATCGGGTACACAATCACCTTGTGGGATTGTTCGCGATTGCGGCGGTATTCATTTTGATCCTCAATGTCGCGCTCATTTTATCGCCGACGAAAGATGCGCGAGCCACGATTGCGGAGAATGTGACCGGCTGGGCGTGGAGTTCCACAGGAGGCTGGGCTTCCATGAATGATATTAACGCGGGGGCCGGAGGCGATTCCTACGGCGTTCATATCGATCCGGGACCGGCGCCGAGAAAGATGACCGGATTCGCATGGTCGAGCAATATGGGCTGGATCTGTTTCGGAGAAACGTGCAGCGCGCATCCGGAATGTACGGGGACGACCCCGCAGGGCGGAGCACCGTATGCGAATGTTGATGCCTCGAACAATCTTCGAGGCTGGGCAAAGATCTGCAGCGTCCCAGACGACGATGGGTGGATATCTTTGAATTGTACGGATACGGTGGCCGGCTGCGGTTCGAGTAACTACAAGGTATCGGTTAATTTCATTTCAGGATCTTTTAGCGGATGGGCGTTTAACGGTCTTAGCGGTACGCAAAACGGCTGGGGCTGGATTGATTTTTCCGGCGTGGAGCTGAGTGATCTCGCCGAGGACGATGCGATCAGTCCGCCAATGTGTACGGACGGCGTGGATAATGATTTTGACGGAGACATCGACTGCGCGGATTCGGGGTGCACTTTCGCGGAGCCCATGTGTCCTTCCATAGAGACGAACTGCGGACTCATCGGCCACGTTAATTGTTGCAGGAATTCAGATGATGATGATTTTGACGGAGACATCGACTGCGCGGATATTGACTGCGTAGCGGATCCCGCGTGCATTCCGGAAGACTTGCAAGCGGGCGGACCCGCAATCGCTTGTACGGACGGCGTGGATAACGATTACGACGGAGACATCGACTGTGCGGACAGCGACTGCGTCGGTAAGCAGGGCTGTGAGATTTGCGACAATGCTCCGCTGGATGACGACGGCGACGGAGACGTCGACTGCGACGACAGTGATTGCTCCACGGCTCCGGAGTGTACGCCGGCCTGGCTTGAATCCAAGTACGGAAACGTCTACTCGACGCTCGGCATTCAAGGGAATCCGCCTCCGCCCGGTCAAGCGAATGCAACCTACTGCATTACGACCGGAGGCACGATTACGGGATTCTCGAGTGAATTCGGCTGTGAGGAAGAATCAGAAGGGGCCATTTCGCTCCCGGTGGGCACGGACGGCTATGTTTCAGAGCTCGGCCGTTTGGATGTCAACGGAATTCTCAGCGGTCGATACGGCACGGTTGAGACCATTACGAACGCGAGTCAGATCGATGCGTCGCTGGGGGGAAAGGTCTACCTCTATAACGGATCGTCATGCACGACGCCGTTCCTGCTCCCGGCCAGGACGTTCATGAATGCGACGGGATCAAACAGTGAAGGGAACGGCCTCCTCGTGATCAAGGGGTGCGACCTTCGGATCACCGGCAACCTCAACTACGACGGTGCGGGCGTGACGCAGTACCTGAGGAACCTGGCATCGTTCGGCGTGATCGTCCTCGCGAAATACAGCGGAACCACGTACCAGCAGGGCGGCAACGTGTATATCGATCCGGGTGTTTCACGCGTCGTCGGGACGATCTATGCGGAACGGTCCATCAACACGGGGTCTACGGGAAGCCGCATTTCGGATGTTCAGCTGCGGGTGTACGGAGCATTCGTATCGCGCGAAGTCAAACTCGAACGTCTGTACAGCCGACCGACGGAATCCGCGGAGCTCATCACGTTCGACGGACGTGCGGTTGTGAATCCGCCGCCGGGGTTCCAGGATGTTTCCAAATCCCTGCCGGCGCTCGGAGATGCGTTCTAGTTCGGATACGGCATTTTTACCGAGGAAGTGTATGAATTTCCAAATTCCAAATTCTCTCAAAAGAGCATTACGCTTACCGATCATCTGTATTCGTATCTGTAATTCGGGTTTTGTCATCTGACCGTTTATGGGATTTTTTTCGAAGAAACCTGCGAATAGCTACGTTGGCGTAGACCTTGGAATGAGCGGAATCAAGCTCGTTGAGCTTTTGAATGAAAAAGGCCGCGCGCGTCTCGTGACGTATGCGGTCGCGGATTATCCGAGCGTCAAGAATGAACGGAATTACATGGAAGGAGCCGCGGAAACGAGCGCATTGATCAAGAAGATGCTCGGAAAGGCCAAGACGACGACAAGACGCTGCATTGCGGCGCTTCCCATATCATCCGTGTTTTCGTCCATTATCACGGTTCCGGCGACGAACGATAAAGAATTGAAAGAGGCGATCAGCTGGCAGGCGAAAAAGCTCATTCCCATGCCGCTCGAGGAAATATCGCTTGATTCGAAAACGCTTGACAGTGAAGCGAACGGGGATGCCGGAAAGAAAGTCATGCGCGTCCTCCTGACCGGCGCCCCAAAGGAGCTGGTCAAAAACTATGTGGAGATCGTGACGGGCGCCGGCCTCGATCCGCTCGCGCTCGAAACGGAGGCGTTCGCGCAGATTCGTTCGCTCGTTGGACGCGATCGATCAACGGTGATGACGATAGACATTGGAGCTTTTCGCACGAATCTTACGGTTGTCGAGAAGGGCATTCCCTACCTCAGCCGCTCTATCGCAACCGGAGGCGTTTCCATCACGAACAGCATCGCGAGCACCTTGGGGATTCCCTTCGACCAAGCGGAGACGATGAAGCGCGATATTAAATCCATGCAGGCATTCGCTCCAACGGGCGATCTTACGCCGATTCTGGAAACGCTGTTGAAGCCGATTGTCGATGAAGTCAAGTATTCGTTTAACCTCTATCAGGGACAGAGCGAGGCGGGAAAGCAGAAACGTGTGGATAAGATCATCGTTACCGGAGGATCATCTTTGCTCCCGCGGCTTCCGGAATTCTTGACACAACTCATGAATGTGAACGCGTACAGGGGTGATCCATGGGCGCGCGTCGTGTATCCTGAAGACCTGAGGCCGATCCTCGAAGAAATTGGATCACGATTTGCGGTTGCCGTGGGATGCGCCATGAGGGACATAGAATAAAAACGGCATTTCGCATTCGGCCGACCGCGATGCGCCGAAGCCAAACGCCAAATGCCGAACGCCATTTCTCCAACAACACAAGGTTCGAAAACGACGTAACACTGCAAAGAACATAAGAACAGTGTGGGTGGAAACGGGTGCGGGAGCGATGCTCGTGCGCCTCAACCACCCATAACCAGATCAACGATGTCAGAAATCTCACTCTTGCCCGAGGACATGCGAGGCAAAGAGGAAGAAGTGAGAGAGGGAAAGCCCGCTGAAAAGATCATTCAGGAGGGTGGTTTAGCGATGCATATTCCGGATGCGGCGGTTGATGAGGATATTGAGATCATCGAGGTTGATGAGGGCGATCTCGCGGCCATCCTTTCGGATGAGCCGTTCATGACGCGGTTTACGTACCAGCTTTCCGTTGCGATTGATAAGCTCAAGGATCGGCTTTTTAAGAAAGAGGATGAGGCGCTGCCCGCGAAATTGCCTCCGCAGTTCTTTAAGCCCCCGAAGTCGGGGCTCGTGACGAAAGCGCTCCCTTCGGATTCCGGATCAGGTCCGGGAAGGAAACCTCCTCTGTCTGAAACGGGCGCTCCGACGGGCGCATCAAAGGCGAGAATCATTCCCGAAGAGGGGGTGCAGCGTCGCGTCCGCGTAATTCGACGCGTAAAGAAACCGGTTCGCGTCAGCCTCATTTCCGCGGAAGAACTCGCATCACTGAGCATCGACGTCGGCAAACGCAAGTGGACGTTCGCCGTTGTCGCGTTCGTCTTTGCGGCGATTATCGGCGCGGGGTATTTTTTGATCACTCAGCAGATGAACGCATCTCGCACACGGCTTGCGGATCTTCAGCGACAGCTTGACGAAACGCGCGCCGCGAATGATGAGCGGCAGGAGACGTGGAGCCAGTATGAAGATTTGGAGGACCGTCTCACTGCCCTCGACGGCGTCCTCGAGGATCATATCGTCATCAGCCGCGTGTTTGATTTTTTGGAACTGCGGACGCTCCCGAACGTGTCATATCGTACGGCTGCATGGTCTTCCGAAGGAGAATTGATTCTTGACGTCCTCGCGGATTCCTTTGATTCCGCCGCTCGCCAGCTCATCGCATTTGAGCAGAGCGATACGGTTGTGAGCGTGGACGCCACGTCCTTTTCCGCACAGGAATCCGGAGAAGGGGAGGCGGCGGAAGTGAGCTTCCAACTCATCATTGAACTTGATGCGAAGAGTTTTCAAGGACCGCTCTTGGTGCAGGACTCCATGGAGGATGCATCCATGGAAGGCGGTGCGGAAGCGTCCGTTACATCGACGGCGTATGTGTATGAATGATCGAATGCGTTATGCCTGATTTTCTTCACGAAGAGAAAGAGAAAGGTCCTTCGGCGTCGTCGATGGGAGCTTTTCCGTTTCCATCGATACGGAGGCATACGTTTCGATCCCGGCGTCCGGGCTCCGGTCCGTCTGAGAAGCGCGTTAATGTGAAAGGTAAAAACGGAACGGCCAAGAAGGGAACGGCCAAGAAGGGAAAGGGAAAGCCGTCAACGCTGTTCACGGATTATTACGGCATGGCCTTTTTGGGCCTGATTGGCGCTTTTGCGGCTGCGGGGTACTTTGTCATCAATCCGCTCTTTACGGAATTCAGAGAGATGAACGGAGAGATTGAATATCAGCTTCAAACATTGGAAGAAGAGCAGGATTATTTCGATTCGTTGGAGCGATCAATCGCGGCAGCGGAATCGATACCGGAGAATACGCTCCTTCGCGTTGATGAAGCGCTTCCGCGGGACGTTCAAATTCCAAAGCTCCTTGTAACGATCGCGAAGATTTGCGCGTTGAACGATATTGCGCTTTCAAACATTCAATTTTCTCCGGTCGAAGAATCCGAGGAGGGACAAGCAATCGCGCGCAGGTCATCCGTCGAAGTCATTCCGTTCGGGATAAGCCTGACGCTCCAATCGAGCGGATATCAGGCGACGCGATCATTTTTGGAAGATTTGGAAGACAGCGTCCGCATTCTCGATGTCTCGACCATTACGGTAACCGGAAACGATCAGGACGGCTCTCTCTCGTATTCGCTCGATCTCACGACGTATGCGATACAAAAAAAGGAATCGTTGAGAGGTCTCGAAGATCCTCTCGGCGGCATGATGGATGACGGCATGATGATGGATGACGGCATGATGATGAATGACGGCATGGCAGGTCAGATGCCTTAACGAATATGTCCGGCAAGAATTCCGCACTCATTCACCGAACCGCGCTCGTGATATCCGCGCTGGCGATCATTGGTATTGTTTTTTGGGTGGGGAAGCGCGTACTGGAACCGTCGCAATCCTTATTGAATCCGACGGTACGAACGCGCGTTACGTTTAATCCGGAATCGGATATTCGGGAGAACTCCTTATTCGCAAAGTTGAAAGAATTTTTCATGGGAGATCTTGAAACGGGCGCGCTCGGAAATCCTTCCCCGTTCATCGGGCCGAACAGCGGGATGGTTCTCGAAGAGGGTCAGGAGTCGCGTCTCGCGACAATGGAAGAAGTGGCTCTTCAGGGCGCGTTCGCGCAAGACGCAGCGCCCGGATCAAACGGCGGCATGCTCATTCTGCTCGTCGGTTTAACGAATG